>Ga0222664_1000728_pt1 | contig 15802 bp, 12 predicted proteins | sample AntAcemetagen604_FD_181147 | JGI IMG/M metagenome (GOLD analysis project Ga0222664, IMG submission 181147) | Saline water microbial communities from Ace Lake, Antarctica - #604 | ecosystem: Environmental > Aquatic > Non-marine Saline and Alkaline > Saline | place: Antarctica: Ace Lake...
ATTTAGCAAAACCTGCTTAACAAAATACCTGCTGCCATTGCTGCGTTTAAACTCTCGCCACTTCCTTTTTTAGGTATTGAAATTGAATGTTTTAGCATTTGTTTAGATTCTATGCTAAGTCCGTTTGCTTCTGAACCTATAACAAGACCAATTGGCTTATTTGAAGGAATTGCTAAATAATCTTCGCCCTTCATATCAGCGCCAAAGCATAAAATTTTTTCTGTTTTGCATGCAGCAATAAAATCTTCTAAATCTAACTCAATTAATTCAACCCTAAATATTGAACCCATGGTAGCTTGAACAACTTTTGGGTTAAAAACATCAACAGTATTTTTCGAACAATAGATTCTATTCATTCCAAACCAATCTGCCGTTCTCATAATAGTGCCCAAGTTTCCTGGATCACCCAAGTTTTCTAAAAATAAATTTGGCTTATTTAAAGTAATTGCAACATTTAATCCTTTTCTAACTGGAATAGTTACAACGGCTAAAATTCCTGGAGCAGTTTTAAAACCGCTAATTTTTTGCAAATCAGTTACGGTTATTTCTACTTTATTTTCAAACTTTATTTTAGATAAAATATCAGGCAATCCAAATACTTCAACTATAACAAAGTTGCTGTTTAAAGCCTCTTCAACCATTTTAAATCCCTCAACAATAAATTGATTGTGATTGGTTCGGTATTTTTTTTGTTGTAACGATGCAATACGTTTAATTTGGGCCTTGCTAATCATGACTACAAATAAAAGGCTTTTACCCAGATTAAGTAAACTAAGTTTAAGGTTGTTTGGCCTAATATTACTGCTAAGTAGTTGTAATTCTACAAAGCAACTTTCCGAAAATCAATACCTCCTCAAAAGTCAAAATGTAATATTAAATGATAAATCTAAAGTTGAAAAGGCAGAATTAGAAGATATCATCAAGCAAAATCCAAACAGACAATTATTGGGCATTTTACCAATTTACCTTTACCTAAACAATTTTGGAACAAGAGGAAGAGATAGCAGCAAACTAAGAAAATGGTTTAGAAATAATAGTGAACCTCCAGTAATTATTGACTCTGTTCTTACAGAAAAATCTCAAACCCAAATGCAACTTTTTTTGAATAAAAAAGGCTATTATGATGCATTGGTAAAAGATTCTGTTTGGTATCATCCTAGAAAAAATAAAGCAAAAGTTTATTATTTGGTTGATGAAAAATCGCCATACACCATCAATAAAATTAGATTTTCTATTGACGATAGTGAGCTGATGGAACCCATAAAAATAGCAACAAGAAATACCCTAATGAAACCTGGCGCTAATGCAGATGAATATATGCTTGGTGACGAAAGGCAACGTATGACAAAGGAAATGAGAAATCAAGGGTTTTATACTTTTTCTGCTGAGTATGTATTCTTTCAAATAGATACTTCTGTTGCAGGCAAAAAAGTTGATGTAAAACTTCAAATTAAAAATCCTAATAAAGCATACCCAGATGGAAAAGGAGGAGAAACCATAATTAAGTCATTTCATAAAAAGTATACTATAAACAAAGTTTACATTACGCCACTAAGAAATTTATCGGGTAATTCAGCGGCTGAGAAAGACACAATTATTGATAGTGAAACCTACATAATTTTTAATACTAAGCTAGATTATAAACCTGAAATATTGCTCAAAAACACCTTTATAAAACCCTTTGAGCAATACAAACTTCAAAATACAGAATACACTTATAAAAGGCTTGCCGGTTTACGAACCTTCAAACTAATAAACATTAGATACGAAGAAAATTTTGACACTGAGAATACTTTAGATTGTTTTATAAATTTAACCGCCGCACCAAAAAGAAGTTTTAGTTTAGAAACAGAAGGAACTCATAGGGGAGGAAATTTAGGAGTTGCAGCATCTATAAACACTAGGAATAAAAACACTTTTAAAGGCGCTGAAATATTAGAATTTAAATTAAAAGGTGGTTTAGAAGCCCAAACCTTATCTGACGAGGATAAACAAAATCTTGAAGCCCAAACATCAGAAACTATAGGCGTTGCAGCCTCCATTTTTAATACCATCGAATATGGTGCAGAGGTTAGTCTTTATATACCTGAATTGTTAAAACCACACCGTAACGAAATAACGCCCTTATATACCGAACCAAAAACCAACATAAATCTAGCGTACAACTTTCAAAAAAGGCCCTTTTACAGCAGAAGTATTGTAAACATAGCTCTAAAATATTCATGGAAATGGGGAGATAATCACAGTTTTGCTTTTCACCCACTAGACTTAAGTTACATTGATATTTCTAAAACTCAAGCATTTGAAAATATTTTAGCTGAAATAAACAATACACTTCTAACTTCTTCTTATTCAGATAATTTAATTCCTGCCACAAGGGTTTCTTATATATTTTCAAATCAAAATGTAGAACAAAACAGAAACTTCAATTTCTTTAGAATTAATCTGGAATCAGCAGGTAATACTTTAAGTGCCCTAAAAAACACTTTAAATTTAAAATACAATGAAAATGGTTATTACGAAGCTTTAAATGTTCGATTTGCCCAATACATAAAAACTGATGCTGATTTTAGGATGTATAAAATCATGAACCAGAACTCTAAATTGGTTTATAGGTTTTTTGGCGGAATTGGTATTCCTATTTCTAACATAAAGTCTATGCCTTTTGAAAAAAGTTTTTTTGCCGGAGGTACAAATGACCAAAGAGCTTGGACAGCAAGAACCCTAGGGCCTGGCTCAACAAGTGATACAATTAGCTTTAAAGCTATTGACCAAATTGGTGATGTAATGTTGGGTGGCAACATAGAATATAGGTTTAAGGTTATTAAAATGGTTGAAGGTGTTGCCTTTTTAGATGCTGGAAATATTTGGTTGCAAAAACAGGATAACAAAAGACCGGGGGGAAACTTTGAGTTCAATAGATTTTATAAAGAAATTGCATTTGGCGCAGGCTTGGGAGCAAGATTAAATTTTGGCTTTTTTATTATCAGACTTGATGCTGGTTTACCCATAAAAGACCCAGCATTACCTGATGGCGAACGTTGGATATTTCAATCTAAAGATAAATACAACGATTATTATGGAGAATTTCTTCAAGCAAATGATGAGGCCCAATACCAAAATTTTATCGACCAAGGAGGTTACAGAAGGTATAGGGTAAAATTTAATCTTGGTATTGGATACCCATTTTAATATTTAATGCTTTTCAAAATTTTGATTGTAACCACTTTAGTGCAAGTAAAAAGTTTTTGAAAACTCAATAAATCAAAAAACCCACATTATTATCTTATTTTAATAAAATACAAATAATTATATTTAAAATTATTATATTATAACAATTAAACAAACATTATTTAAATTGAAAATATTAACCGAATCAATATTATTTATTTAATTATGTATTACACAAAAATACTCGAACAAAAAATTACACTTAAAATGAGATTATTCTAATGTCTGTTTTCAGATAATCTTTGCGTCATAAATTTTAAAACACAAAACGATGAAAACACAATCAAAAACATTATCTTCTCTGGCAATATTATTTTGCAGTTTTTCACTTTTTGCACAAACAAATAAATTAATTATTGATGACCAATCAGGTATATTAACCTCAACAGTAAGAAGTTATCTAAATCAAACTGTAAATACTCAAAATATCATTATTGAAGAATTTTTAGATTATGAAAAAAGATGTGAATTCTCGTTTTTAAGATTAGAGAAAGTAAATGAAGAATTATTGTTAACCATAACCAACTGTGAAAAGCAAATAATAGGAGAAGCAACTTTTTCTGAAGATTTAAAATTAGCAAATGAAAAAAGTATCGGAAATGTAATTGGAAAAGAAATTATTGCCATCCTAAATCCTAATTATTTAAAGTCCGGTAAACCCATAAAGTCAGCCAACCTTTTTAAGAATCACCACGATACACGATACTACTTTGCTCCCTCTGCTTACAATTTAAAAAAAGGAGAGCTCTATTATAACACTGCATATTTTTTAGTGCACGACTTACAATATGGAATAACAGATAACTTTTCTCTTGGCTTTGGTACAACCATAATTGGCCTACCTGCTTATGTAACTCCAAAACTAAGTATACCCTTAAGCGATGCAGTATCTTTTATGGTTGGGGATATTTTTATTTTTGGAACCTACGGGGTAAACTTTGTTGCTAATATTGGTTATGCAGGTTTAACATTGGGTTCACGCTCAAAAAACATAACTTTAGCTGGAGGTGCTTTAGTTTCTACTGAAGGGGCTCCCACTCCTGTTTTAAATGTTTCAGGTACCATTCCCTTCTCTAATTACTTTTCAATGGTTTCCGAAAATTATTTTTCCACAGGTATATTTGGTGGCTTTACCGGAGTTCGGTTAATTTCAAAATCTAAAGATGTACAAAGCGTTCAATTAGGTTTCACCTACTTATCATTTGGCAATGGACTTATAGTTTTTCCAGGATTAGCTTACACTCTAAAGTTCGGAAAGGTTTATTAAAATAATAATTTAAAAAGCAAATTGAGAGAAATTCAAATCTCTTGTTTGCTATTTATTTAATAATATTATCCTAATTAAAAATCAAATTAAGTTTGATGGAATTTTAACTCCAAAATAGCTGATTCCAGTTTCTAGATTTAGTATAATTATTGATGAACCTAATTATCTTTTAATTTAATTTGAATTTGGTGTCTTAAATTTTGAGTTTCATCGGAAATAGGTAAAAAACAAAATATTTTTTCCTTTGTTTGTAACAAATAACGCTGCATCGCAGTATAGTTTTAATATGAAAACTCATTTATTAGTTATTGTTCTTCTTTTATTTGGTTTTTCGGTTTTTGGTCAAACTGGTCCGGGAGGTGTAGGAAACACATCTTCTAATTCATTATGGTTAAGAGCAAATGATTTAAGTTTAGCCAACGGTGCAACAATTTCTTCATGGAGTGATACATCAGGCAATAATTTCGATGCATCGCAATCTAATTCAACCTATCATCCAACTTTTCAAACCAATCAAATAAATGGGTTTCCTGTTGTTCGGTTCGATGGAACAGATGATTTTTTTGATAACAACTACAATTACTCGGCGAGAACAGTTTTTTACGTTTACAACATTTTATCAACCCAACAACAAAATACCGACTTAGGTCAAATATGGGGCAACTACAACGAAGGGGTTCATTTGGCCTTAGATGCTAGAAACACCCCAGGCACCTGGAGTTTTGATGCGAGCAATAGTGTATCAAACACAGGAAAGATTGCATTAAATGGAGCGGCCTTTGGAGGTTTTTCAGGTAACCCTGCTACTCCAAATTGGACTTATGATCAATTTGATTTGGTAACAGGAGAGTTTAATGCAACCCGCAGTTTAACGCGCCAAGTAATAGGATCTTTGGTTCCTTCTTTTGGTATTGGCGTTCATCAATACGGTGGCGATGTGGCAGAGATAATTGTTTACAACACTGTTTTGAATACAGCACAAAGAATTATTGTAGAAAATTATTTGGCTGCAAAATATAACCTTATAATTTCAAATGATTTTTTCTTGTTTCAAACTTCGCATAAGTATGATGTAGCAGGAATAGGACGAGCCTCAGCAGGAAATGAACATACTTCTGCCAATTCTGCCAATCTTTTAAGATTTGAAAATCCATCGGCATTAGCAAATGGAGATTACCTTTTTGCAGGTCATGATAATGGAGACATTACCACTTGGACAACAACAGAAGCCCCAAATAGTGGTGCAAATATTCAGCGTTTGGCAAGAGAATGGATTTTTGATGAAACAAATGAAGTTGGAACAGTTGATATTACAATTGATGTAAATACCCTTCCAACCTTGCCTGCAGGACATGTAGTTTATGGGATAATGATAGACGAAGATGGTGATTTTTCTTCGGGGGCAACAATTTATGGTTTAGCCAATACATCAGGAACAGAGTATCAAGCAACAGCAATAAATTTAAATGATGGTTCATATATGGCAATAGCTGCCATTAGGCCTTCAATAGAACATCAAAAAGCAGAATCAAATGGTTCAGAACCAAACAATGCTTCCATTGGAGTTCGTGTTAATTTTATTCCTCAAAGTAACATAACTGTTGATTATGCTACTGCTGATGGTACGGCAACTACTGGAGGGTCAGATTATACCGCTACTTCTAATACGTTAACCATTACAGCGCCGGATTCTACAGCAAATTATTCCATTACCATCAATAATGATATTTCAACAGAACCTGATGAAAATTTCACGATTACGCTTTCAAATCCTTCCATTGGAATAATTGGGTCAAAATCCACGCAAACTTTTACCATAAACGATGATGATAATCCTAGAAAAATATATTTCGATGCATCAAGTTCAAACGCCTTAGAAAACGTTACAAGTGGATCAATTCCAATAAGCATAAATGTATCCGACGGAACAAATCCAACTACTGTTGATTATACCATTACAAGTGGCACTGCAACAGGAAGTGGCACAGATTATACACTTGCCAACGGCACCTTAACAATTGCAGCAGGCAATACAACCAACTCAATTCCTTTTACAGTAATCAACGATTCAGATTTTGAGACTGATGAAACATTTACAGTAACACTATCAAATCCAACAAATTGTAATTTAGATTTAGCCTTGCCACTTGGCGGTACAGGATTTAATTCTCATACTTTTACAATTACAAATGACGACCCAATTCCTGAAATTCAATTTTCTGCAACTTCATCCTCAGGTGAAGAAAGAATAACTCCTGCAACAATTCAAGTCGAATTATCTCAAGTTGCAATAGTTGATATTTCTGCAGACTTTACATTATCAGGTTCGGCCACGGGCGGCGGTATTGATTATACTTTACCTAATGGAACTGTAACTATTTTAGCTGGAAATACGAGTGTAAATATTTCAATAACAATAATAGATGACAGTGATGAAGAATTGCCAGAAACAATAATTCTTACATTATCAAACCCTGTAAATGGAGGTTTGGGTACAAATACACAACATATCTTTACTTTAAACGATGATGATGTAACAGGAAGATTAGGCCCAGGTGGTGTTGGAAAAACTGATAATCTTCAATTGTGGCTTGTGGCAGATTCAATAAATCAATCAAACTCAACAAATGTAACCAGTTGGAGTGATGTTTCTGGAAACAACCATGATGCAGCTCAGGGATCAGCAAGCTTACAACCACTTTATTTAACAAATCAGGTAAATAGTCATTCGGCAGTTAGGTTTGATGGGAGCAATGATTTTTTAACAGGTTCTCACTCCTACAGTGCACAAAATGTTTATGCAGTTTTCAGAATGCTCTCTGCAAACCAAAATACAGGTCAATTGGGCCAATTATGGGGAAGTTATTCTGAAGATGTTCAATTTGGACCAGATGCACGTGGGGGCGGTGGGAAATGGAGTTTTGATGGGGGAGGCAACACACAAGGTAGGGCTTCGGTAAATGGCGGTGCGTATGGCTCTTTTGGTGAAAATCCCGCAACTCCAACTTGGGCTTATGATGTTTTTCAAATTGCAAAAGTAGAATTTGATTCCGCCAAAAGTGTTACTCGACATGATATTGGAAGTTTGGTAAACCCAAGTCCTCATTTTTTAGGGGCAGATATTGCAGAATTAGCAGTTTATAATTTTGCTTTAGATGAAGCCCAAATAATTTTGGTAGAAAACTACTTTTCAGCCAAGTATAACATTACCATAGCAAATGATATTTATTCGTATGATACCCCCGGAAACTTTGAAAATGAAGTAGCTGGAATTGGTAGGGTAAACAGCTCTAATTTTCATGTTGATGCTCAAGGAAGTGGAATTGTGAGAATTTTAAATCCAAATGATTTGGACAATAACGAGTTTTTGATGTTTGGCCACAACAATAGCTTAAACACTGCAACTGATTCTGTTGATATACCAGGTTCTTTAGAAGGGCGTTTAGAGCGTGTTTGGAGAGTAAGTGAGGTTAATGCTTCATCTACTGCCGTAGATGTAGGATCAATTGATATTTACTTTGATTTAACAGGTTTAGGCCCAGTAACTGCATCAGATTTATATTTACTTATTGATGATGATAATGATGGTAATTTTAACAACAGTTCTCCTCTTGGTGGTGCTACTTTAATAGATGGAAACACTTATGGTTTTGCTAATGTAACTGGAATATCTAATGGATTGCGTTTTACATTAGGCACTTCAAACCGCACGCAAACTCCATTGCCTGTTGAATTGATTGATTTTAAAGCGAGTCAAATCAACAATTCTGTGGTTTTAAATTGGAGTACTTTATCTGAGTTGAATTTAGAAAAATTTGAATTGCAAAAAACGCAAGATGGAAAAAATTGGGTTTCCTTTGATTTGGTAAAAGCAACTGGAAATTCAAATGAAAAATTAGCTTATCAAATTTATGATGAAAACCCTTTTTCTGAAAAAAGTTTTTACCGCTTAAAAATGATTGACCAAGATGGCTCATATAGGTATTCAAATATTGAAAGCGTAATTTTTGATAATATGAGTCATTCAAGTCTTAATATTTATCCAAATCCTGCTACCAAAATTTTATCGGTTTATCCTTATAACAAAGATTTAAATTACCCAAAGGTTTACAATATCCTTGGCGAAGAGGTTACTAAAAAGATATTATTCTTCAATCCTAATGAAGATGAGCTTCAAATAAAAATTGAAAACCTTCCAACGGGAACTTATCTTCTTAAATTTCAAAATGAGGTGATTAGGTTTATAAAGAATTAAGGTTTCTTATTTTTTGTTAATAAGTTCAATTCAGGTTTTATTTTTCTAAATTTTAGTAAATTTCCAAAATGGAATTGAACTTCATTCCTTCAATGGTCATCCTACTTTGCTCAGTGATTTTTTACATTATAGGTGTTTTACAATCCAAATACCCTGAGCCTAAAATTAATCCCATTTACGATTTAAGGGTAATTATAATTACACTTTTTGGATTGGCAGGGTTACTATTCATTAGAGTGGAGATTGCTATTTATAAAAATTTCAAACCTTAAAAATTGAATTTAATTGAAACCTTAACATTTAGAATTAACCAAGCCAATCTTTGGAAAAAAGAAATAACTCTAAAGAGAAATGAATATTTAAAAGTAGAAGGAAGTATTGACACCAATTTATATTATGTTACTGAAGGAGCTTTAAGAATTTTTTTGGTTGATGAAATAGAAGAACATACAATAAGGTTTGGTTACCGAAATAATTTTATTGCAGCATTAGATAGTTTTATTAAAGATAGTCCTTCTCCTTTTTATATTCAAGCTTTAAAAAAAACTAACCTCAAAGTAATTTCAAAAACCGATTATATATCCTTTTTAAAAAGCAATATAGAAAATTTACAACTCTGGGATAATTTACTTCAAGCCCTTATTTTACAACAATTAGAACGCGAAATTGACATTCTCACCTCTTCTCCAATTGAACGATACAAAAGAGTTTTAAAAAGAAGTCCTCAGTTATTTCAAGAAATACCCCACAAGCACATCGCTTCTTACCTTCGAATGACTCCAGAAACTTTATCCAGAATCAAAAAATCTTAACTTCAATCAAGATTTTATTATTTTTCTTACTTCAACTTTGTAAAAAAAAATGAAAGTAAATTCTTCACTTTTAATTGATGATTTAATTGAAAGAACCAAAGAGGTAATAAACCAAACAGAGACTTTGAAAGAAAACTCTTTAGAAACTTTAAATAAAAAACCGAATCCCAATTCTTGGAGTACTTTAGAATGTATTGAGCACCTAAATTACTATGGATATTTTTACCTTCCCGAGATAAAGGCACGACTAAATAACAGTAATAAAAAAGCTGAGGCAGTTTTTAAATCAGGAATATTAGGCAATTACTTTGCTATAAGTCTTTTGCCTAAGCAAAAGCTTAATAAAATGAAAACCTTCAAAAGCATGAATCCTTCAAACAGCAAATTAAACAAAGAGGTTTTAAATACTTTTTTAAATCAACAGCAAACACTTCTAAAGCTTCTAAACAAAAGCAGAGATTATAGCTTAAATAAAATAAAAACGAGCATTAGTATTACTAAGCTAATTAAGATAAAACTTGGAGATACATTTAGAGTGGTAATTTACCACAACCAGCGTCATTTAGTGCAGGCTTTAAAAGCAGCTAAATTAAATTTACCTTAAATTTTAAATTAGAAAAAATATTAATTTGCTGCCAAAACTAATTTATGGCGCAATACAATTTACCCAATCCTAAAAATGAAAACACAGTAGTTTATATTGATGGAAAACTTTACCCAAGAGCAGATGCCAAAATATCGGTTTTGGATAGTTTGGTACAAGGTGGTGATGGAGTTTGGGAAGGCTTGCGGGTTTATAAAGGCAAAATATTTCAATTAGAAGAGCATTGCGAACGCATGGTGCAATCTGCAAAAGCGTTACATTTTGCCGATATTCCAGGTAAAAAAGAAATAAAAGAAGCTGTTTTTAAAACCCTAAAGGCCAACAACATGACTGATGGGGTTCATATTAGACTAACCCTTTCGAGGGGCTTAAAATCTACCTCAGGAATGAATCCTGAATTAAACACTTTTGGAAGTTGTTTAATTGTTTTACCCGAATACAAAGATTTGGTATATGGCTCTGAAGGTATTACATTGATTACTTCCAGCATTCGCAGAAACTCACCGCAGTGTTTAGATTCGAAAATTCATCATAATAATTTACTAAACAACATTTTAGCTAAAATTGAAGCCAATGTTTCTAATGCAGATGATGCTGTAATGCTAGATGTTGATGGTTTTGTTTCTGAAACCAATGCAACCAATATTTTCTTTGTTAAAAACGGAGAATTAATTACGCCCTTTCCAACCTCTTGCTTGCCCGGATTAACAAGGAGCAAAGTTTTAGAATTGGCAAAAAACCTTAAAATTCCATTTAAAGAAAAACAAATTTCTATTGCTGAAATGTACATTGCCGATGAATGTTTTACAACAGGTACAATGGGTGCTTTAGCTTGGGTCAAAAAAATTGATGGCCGCTTAATTGGTGATGGAAGTAAAGGTTTAATTACAAAAAAGTTAAATGATGTTTACTTTGAGTCAGTAAAAAACGATTCAGAAAAAATTCCGCTGTAAAAATATTTTTTGGTTTTTCAATTTAAGCCTAAATTTGCACCAAAACCTAACCTTGAAATATTTTTTTAGTTTCTACTTATTATTAATTTTTTCCACAATTTGTTTTTCTCAAAGCAAGCCGCTTCCATATTTTACAGGATTTGATAATTCAGCAGAAAAAGATGGATGGAAAGAATATAGAACTGGCTTTCAAAGTAGTTTTAGCTGGAATATAAATGGAAGTATTTCTCACGATTATAATGTTGGTGGAAATTCCAACGATACGGTAGTTGATTGGATGGTTTCGCCACCAATATTATTTCATACCACAGCTTTTGCGAGCATGAAAGTTTCTACCTATGGATTTAGTACACCTACTCCCGATAATTGCGAAGTTTGGTTTGGTACTGGAAACCAAGATCCATCAATGGGTGATTTTAAACTTGTTGCAAACCTTTCGTATATGGGCCCACAATTTAAATGGAATGATACAACTTTTGTAATTCCTTTTACTGCAGATAGCGGATACCTTGCTTTTAAATATAAAACCATTGGTGCGGAGTGGATGAGTTATGCAATCGATTCTATTTCAATTAATGCCACAGTTGGGATAAATTCAATTAAGGAAAATGATTTCAAGTTTACTCTTTTCCCAAACCCCGCCACAGCAAAAGTTTTAATTCAATTTGAAAAATCCATAAATCATGGTCAGGTAAAATTGAAAAATTTATTAGGACAAATCCTTTTTACAAAATTTGAATTAGATGAAAATTCAATTGTAATTGACGTTCAAAATTTATCAAAAGGAATATACATTGTTGAAGTTTTTGAAGAGAACCAACTAATTGGAAGCCGAAAACTTTTTATAGAATGATAAAACAACTTTTTCTAAATTATACCTATATATTGGGAGCATCATTCGGGCTTAATAAAGGAATAAAAATAGAGGCGTTTAAATGTTAATTAACCTATTCTCTTCACTAATAGCATCAAATATTTTTTGATCAAAAGAAAACAGTTGCGAAGGTTTTTTGGTTTGCCCTACCCTCTTTTCGGTTAGTTTAACAATGTACTTTTTGGTAAGTACTTTTCTTCTAAAATTTCTACTGTCTAACTCAAAACCTAGGATGGTTTCATATAAATCTTGCAATTCGTTTAGGGTAAACTTTTCAGCCAACAATTCAAAAACCATTGGGTCATGCAAGGCTTTCTTTTTTAAATCTAAGTAAGCTTCTCCTGCAATTTGATCATGATCAAAAGCCATCTTAGGTAAATTATTTATTGGAAACCATTTAGGATTAAACATTTTACCTTCCAAATTAATTGCGTTTTCGGGTATTAGAAATGAAAATGCTACGGTCAAAGATCGTGCATCTAAATTCTGACTTTTCATCCATAACAAATCATGCGGTTTGTTGATGCGGTTTGGATCTCCAAAAATTTTAAATTGTTTCTTGTAAATATTTTCTAACCCAGTTAAATCTCTCATAACGCGCGAAGCGGCCTCCTCTAAAGTTTCGCTTTTTTCCACATGAAACCCCGTTAGTTTAAAGTCGTTTATATTGATGTCGTAAGGTTCAAGCGCCTCTAACTTTCGTTCAATCAATAAAAGTTTAAGTAGTTTTTCTTCAGGATTAAATCCAAAAACTACACAATCAACAGAAATATTAGGAATTAACTTTGAAGTCATTGTTTGGTTTAATTTTCAAATTAATTTCAAAATTATTTAATATAAAATGCTAATCATTTATTATTTCTAAAACCTAATAAAAGAAAGCATTACTCTAGTTGAATTTATCGGCTAATCTGTTTGCATATTCCAAATAATTTGTTAAGATTAATATAGATTTGAATTATTCCAACTTAAAATAACTTTTAATGCAAAAATCTCCAAGAATATTAGAATTTGAAAAACTCGTAAATAACAAATTCGAAATTTATAACAGTCTCTTTTTAAACCTACCATACAACCGTGTAAATAATGTAGGGATTTTAATTCCCTTGCTTTTTCAATTTGGCGAAAAACAACTCAAATTAGGAAAAGAACCTGAAGAAATTCTTGACCTATTTTTTGAAAAATATGCAGAATTAAACTCCGAGAAAGACAAAATAGATTTTATGTTTAAGGTGATTCAATATGTTGAGCGCCAAGTTGTTTTGTTTGATAGTGTGGAAGATGCAGCCTTTAATAAACTTAGAAAATTAAATACTGATTTCTATCTGAAAGACTTTTTTCAAGGATTAAGCACTGCTGAACAAAAAGAACAGTTTGCCGAAAAACTTTCTAATTTCAGTGCTCGAATTGTTTTTACAGCGCATCCAACTCAATTTTACAGCTCTTTTGTTTTAGATATAATTGAACGCTTAAGGGGTTTAATTAATAAAAATAAACTCTCAGAAATAGATGAAACCCTACAACAATTAGGATTAACTTCTTTAATTAATTCTAAAAAACCAACACCGCTCGACGAAGCTAGAAACATCATTTATTACCTGCGTAATGTTTATTATGATGGAATTGGCGAGTTGTTTTCATCCATAAAAAATAGCATCTCCAACGAACATTTTAACAATACCGATTTGGTTAAATTAGGGTTTTGGCCAGGTGGAGATAGAGATGGAAACCCTTTTGTAACCTCAGCAATTACCTATAAAGTAGCCGATGAATTGCGAATGACTTTAATGAAATGCTATTACAATGATGTTAAGTTACTTGAGAAAAAATTATCATTCAAAAAAATTGAATTTATAATAGATAACCTTAAAGATGAGCTTTACCAAGCCATGTTTGACAACCAAAAGATTTTCTTTTATGAAAACATCTTAAACCCTCTTTTAGATATTAAAGAAATTTTAAAAAGTGATTACAACAACTTGTATTCTAAAGACTTGCAAATATTAATTGATAAAGTTAAAATCTTTAAAACTCACTTTGCAACCTTAGACATAAGGCAAGACCATTCCATTCATATCAAAACCATTGAGGCGATTTTAATTCAGAATAAAAAAATAAAAGAAAACCTAAATGAAATAACCAATGATGAATTGGTGAATATTATTTTGAATGAAAATTTTGAATTAAACCCAAATAATTACAATGATGATTTGGTGAAAGACACAATTTTGAATGTGCAACAACTACATTCTATTCAGCAAAAGAATGGCGAAGAAGGTTGCAACCGCTATATTATTAGCAATTCTGATAATATTTTTTCGGTACTATTTGTTTATGCTCTTTTTAAATGGTGTGGTTATAAAAATCCTTTAACATTTGATATTGTGCCACTTTTTGAAACCTTAAAGGGTTTAACCAATGCAGAAAATACTTTAAAACAATTATTTAATATCCCGCAATACAAAAACCATTTAGTACAACGTAAAAACAAGCAAACAATCATGTTAGGCTTTTCTGATGGAACAAAAGATGCTGGCTATTTAAAAGCAAATTGGTCAATTTTCGAAACCAAAGAAACCCTTTCTAAAGTTTGTGATGAACACGATGTAAAAGCTATTTTCTTTGATGGACGTGGCGGACCTCCGGCTAGAGGTGGCGGTAAAACACATCAATTTTATGCAGCCCAAAGTCAAAAAATAGCAAACCACGAAATACAACTAACCATACAAGGGCAAACAATTACAAGTATGTATGGCACAAAAGACCAATTTATTCACAATTGCGAGCAAATGTTAACTGCAGGATTATCAAGAAATTTGAATAAAAATGCAAATGATATTTCTGATGAAAAAAGAAGTTTATTGCATGAAATGGCTGACTTAAGTTTTAAAAAGTATGATGCTCTAAAACAACATCCACAGTTTATTGAATATTTAGAGCAAAAAAGTCCGCTTAAGTATTACGCCAATGCTAATATTGGCAGCCGTCCAGGAAAAAGAGGAAACAATGCCAAATTAACTTTATCAGATTTAAGAGCTATTTCTTTTGTTGGTGCTTGGAGTCAGCTTAAACAAAATGTACCTGGTTATTTTGGAATTGGCTCTGCATTGCAAGCAATAGAAAATCAAGGAAAACTTCAGGATTTACAATTGCTTTTTAAAGAAGTTAAAGTATTTAGGGCATTAATTTTAAATGCCATGATGAGCTTGTGTAAAACCAATTTTGATTTAACCGAATACATGAAAAAAGACTCAGAATTTGGCTCCTTTTGGCAAATTTTAAAAGATGAGTTTGAACTATCTAAAGAGATGGTATTAAAAATTAGTGGTTATGAAATTTTAATGGAAGAAGAAGAAGTTTCTCGAGAATCAATAAAAATTAGAGAGAAAATTGTTTTGCCACTTTTGTTAATTCAACAATATGCTTTGCAGAAAAAGAACAAACCATCAGAATTTTCAGCCAATTATGATAAACTGATTACTAGGTCGTTATATGGAAACATTAATGCAAGTAGAAACTCGGTTTAATATAATTTCATCAACTCCATTTTAACAAATAATATTTGGAATTCGAAAGGCTTTTTAAGGAACACAAAAACCTAGTTTATAACTTAGCACTTCAGTATTGCCAAAATACTGAAGATGCTGAGGAAATTACACAAGATGTTTTTTTTAAGGTTTACCAAAAACTTCATTCTTTTAAAAATGAAGCCAATATTAAAACTTGGATTTATAGAATTTGCATAAATACTTCTTTAGATTTTATTAAATCAAAATATGCTTTGAGGCGAGGCCTGAATTTGCAAA
>Ga0222664_1000730_pt1 | contig 15762 bp, 26 predicted proteins | sample AntAcemetagen604_FD_181147 | JGI IMG/M metagenome (GOLD analysis project Ga0222664, IMG submission 181147) | Saline water microbial communities from Ace Lake, Antarctica - #604 | ecosystem: Environmental > Aquatic > Non-marine Saline and Alkaline > Saline | place: Antarctica: Ace Lake...
CGTGCTTCGCTGTCGGCAAGGGCAATACGCTCCCGCGCCTTCATCCAGTCAGTCAGGAGGGGGATCTTCCCAAGACCGTCCTGACAGGCTGCGAAGTAGATCGCCACACCCGCCGTGAAGATTGCGATGCCGATGAGTAGCTGGGTGACGAAGGTGTAGGCGTCCATCAGGAGCCCCTCTCGATGTAGTCGCGGTTGCGTTCGTTGGATGTGATGCGGGCTTGAGCCTCAAGCCGCCTGGCTTCGATGTCGGCCATCTTTTCGACGTGCCGCTGCTTCAGCCAAGGCCCCAAGATGGGGATCTCGCCAAAGAAGATGTAGCAGAAGAACACGAACGTTCCGATGCCGCCGATGATCTCTCCGATAGCAATGATCGCTGCCTCAGTCATTCCTCATCCTCTGGCTCTCTGTGAGCCCGTAAACGTTCCAGGTATCCGATTTCCCATGCCTTGTAGTAGTCGCCCAAGTAGCCGAGGCCCAGCGGGAGCAGGGTCAATGCGAGCCCTACGCCCACGTAGCCCCAGACACCTTGCTCAAGCGCCGCTCGGATGCTCACCCACACGGTTACGGGTACGAGGGCCAACCCGCCGACAGCGGCTACCAGCCCCGCCAGGGCAAGGAACAACTCAAGGGTGAAGATGACGATCATGCCGGGGATCATCGCGATCTGGACAAGCATCCAGAGTCCCCGCAGCCATTTCCAAAGCAAGTCGCGCATGTGTGCCTCCTCCTGTACAACGTGCCGAGGAGCTGATGCGTGCAAAGGCTTCTACCTCGAAAGGCGACGGCCACCCCAAATGAGGTGACCGTCTAACGCAACTGAGAGGTGAGTTGGGTTTTCAGTCGCGTGTACGAAGCCAGAAGAGGAGGAGGTTCACCTGATCGAGGAAGAGGCTGAGTGCCATGAAGGCGGCTCCTCCCCAGGTGTTGTCTCCCTGCTCTCCCATCCACCTCAGTCGGGCGAAGTCTGCAATCATCAGCAATGTGAAGAGGCCACAGGCCATGTAGCTGATGGTGAGGTCAACGCCTTCGGGGATGGCTACGAACCAACTCCCCACAAGGTAGAGGATGAGAACAATGAGGGCGACCATTCCGACGCCCTCAATCTTCCGAAAAGGGATTGTGAAGGTGTACGCGATGCCCGCACACGCTGCAGTTGCCATCACCACCAGCCCGAGAGCGAAGTTCACCTCGGAGGGTCCGAGCGTCTCGGTGTAGTGGGTCAGGGATGGTCCGATGATCATGCCCTCAACCAGGGCGAAGAGGCCAGCAGGAAGTGCGACGCTCAGGTCGTCGCGCTTCTGCCACGCGGCGCTCCAGAAGATCAACACGAAGGAGGCAATCACCAGCCCCCAGAAGCCCATCGGTACGCCTTCCTTGAGGCTCCAGTCGGCGGTGAGCTGAACGCCACCCCAGGCGATGGCATCCATGCCGCACAGGAGCAACATGCACCGTCCGAAGATGGTGGTCGTCCCCGCGAAGCTGGTGTCAGGGTTGGAGCGTGATAGGTACGTGTTACGCGGCATTCTTGGTCCTTTTCAGTTCCGCCCGAAGTGCGTCCTGGCGCTCTGTCTCATGCGGGCAATCGTTTGGTTGATGATCTGCCTAACCCTTTCGCGGGTCAAGCCAACCTCTTTGCCGATCCTGTCGAGCGACATAGGGTCCTCTCCATCAAGACCAAACCTGCGGCGAAGAATGCGAAGGTCTCGATCTGAAATGCGTCCTTGCTCACGTTTGGCGTCAAGGTACTTCCGCACTGCGTCAATGAGGTCGTGGTTGATGCAGTACAGCTCGGGGTCCAACGCGCCAACGTCTTCTACCATATCGCCAACGGTCGGGGCCTCGGGATCTCGCGATGTGGGGGAATCAAGGGAGATGGGGTCGCCGGGGATGAGCATGATCATCTCGATCTCGGCCTCGGGCCGGTCAAGCCAACCCGCGATCTCAGCCACCGTAGGCTCGTGGCCCAGAAGCCTGAGCAGCTCTTGCTGAGCCTCCCTCACGTGCCTCTGCTTCTCTACCCTGTAGATGGGCACCCGGATGACCTTGTCGTTGTAGGACGCTCGGGTCATCGCCTGCTTGATCCACCAGGTCGCGTAGGTGCTGAACTTGAACCCACGCTCGGGGTCAAACTTCTCCACCGCGCGCATGAGGCCAATGTTGCCCTCTTGAATCATCTCGGACACCGGGAGGCGGGAGTAGCGCGCACGTCTGAACGCCTCGTGTGCAACCAGCTTCAGGTTGGCGAGGATGAACTTTTCTCGAGCTTGGGTGTAGGGATTGATTCTGCCACGGTTGAATTCTCGTAGCGCCGTGGTGTACTCTACGTCAGTTTCGAAGGTATCCGCCTTGGGGAGGTCTGTCAGGTACCCACGAATGATTCTCCCCAGCCTCTTCTCCTCGTCCCCGTCAATCCGAGGGTAGTTGGAGAGGTTCTGCATGTAAATCTCCACGGACCGGTCGGTCGTGGTGTGTCGTGACGTCTTCTGGGACATGCAGTACTCCTCTATTGTATGAGACAGACACTTTCCACTGCAACCAAAGGAATATGAGATATCCCTGGACTTGATTGTTGGACGAGTGCAAGGAGATCGAATGTTCGAAGTCAGGTACCACGGGTCCCAAGCACGACTCGAGTATATCCCGTTCAGAACGATGCTACTCCCTGATGTAGTCCGTGTGTACGACCAGGAAGAGGGCGTCAATGTGCCCATCACCTCGGGTCAACACGGTAGACTTCTGGAGGAGCGCCCTCTGTACCATCTGCGCTGGCCGGGTGTGGTGGACCGTCCGACCCTGATCCCCTCATCTGTCATCGACCATGAGAGAGGATGGCCCGTCGTTGAGCTCGACGCCCCCAACTCTGCGCAATCCCACTACGAGCTCCGCTTCCTCGTCGAGCGGAATGCTCTACCCGTCACCGTGCCCGGCGATCTCGCATACCACCTCGCGGTGAACCGGGACAGGTTCTTCGGGGGTGGCCCGTTCGACGATGGAAGGGTCAGAGCTGAGGGCGAACCCATTCAGCTCGAGCCCCTGAACAACAACGGGAGGACACCGCACCCTATCGGTGGTCTGCCTGAGATCTACGTCAACATCGTCCTCAACCAGACCTTCGCCCTGCCCGAAGGATACCTCGCTGCCATCAACTACATGAAGTGGATGTTCGAGACGCATTGGGGACACCCTCTGCTCAGTGGAGGATTCGATACTATGGTCCGCGAGCACCTGCTACGTGTGGCCCAGGCGGCGCATGAGAGCTTCTTCTTCATGCTTGGCGACGCGGTGTGGCACAACGGTGAGCCCTCGGACGCGCACGCGGGAGGTCAGTGGTCTCGGTGCGCTCGTTACATGCACTGGAATGGAAGGACGGGCGGCGGGTTGATCCGGGGCTTCAGTGACCTGGATGATGCACACACCCAGCGTCAGTGGCCGGACCTGTACGAAGAGGTCAGGGCGTACCACGCGCCCGAGTTCCGACGCGCCTTTGAGGAGAGTGCCGCTGAGGTGCCTGACAACTCCGGTGTGGTGGGGGAAGGGGACTCGGACACCGAGCCCTTGAGCGCACTACTCCAACGCGCCACCGAAACGGTTCGACTGTCGAACCGTTTGATAAACGCCGCCAACACGCGCCCAAATGACTCGGTGGAACCTCTAAGGGCTCCAACCGGGGATGTGCTCCTCGATTTGAGGTTGCATCCACAGCCGGAGCCCGATTTGGTTGTTGAAGATGATGAAGAGGATATCCCCTTCTAACGCTGGAAGCACGCCTGCGGTTGCCAGTGCTTGCTCCAGTGCTCGTCGCTCTGAACGTGGTCGGCGCGAACCCACTTGCCCAGCACGGTGCCGAACTCGTCGTCCGCAAACTCCCGAGCCACGCGCACAACCAAACCCTCGCGGGTAGGGCCGAACGCAGAGGGCTGAGCAGCCAAGCGGTTCGTGAGCTTCTCCAACTCCTCGAGGCTGTTCACAACGCCACGGAACAGAACCGGGGCAGTGGGCAGCTCAAGGCAGGCCGCGAGCATTTCAACGTCGTCCCAGCTCCACCACATGAGGGTCGAGATGGTACGTGCGCCGAACACAAGGAAGGCTGCTGGAAGCTCGTCGTACACGATGCTGTGGATGGGGTAGACGTTCTCGCCGAAGCACTGAAGGTCGTCTTCGATGTCCCAGCGCACCTTAGCCCAAACCACGCTCTTGACGTAGTTCCACCAGGGCTCGTTCGCGTACCCAGCGTGGGAGCGTGCGTAGACGCCGCCCTTGGTGAGGCAACCGTTCCCACCGTCCATCTTCTCGGTGATTACGATTTCCTGGCCAATGAGAGCGAGTACGGACGCCATGCGCTTGTCGTCGCTGGTGCCGCCTGGGCTCCACGGGAGGTGGAAGCTCCTGTTGTATTTTCCGTTTGCCATGATAGCCTCCGCTCTCCTGTAGACAACGAGTCGAGCGGCTTCGTACTCAGAGGCTCATCGCTCTTTCTTGGCACGGGCGAAACGTTCCTCAAGCCGTCGGAGCTTGTCGGATGCGATGCCCTTGACTGCCATGACATCGGAAGGGTCGAAGGCGTCGACGTAGGCCACTTCACCGGCAACCTTCAGGGCGTCACGGAGCATTCGCTCAAGCTTCCGGATGTGTGCCTCGGAAGCCTCGAGGGCGTCTTCTGCTTCCTCGGCTTCCTTCACCAGGATCTCCTCACACTCCCCGATGTAGTGAGCCTTGATGGCTTCATCGTCGCGTGGATGTGTAGGTGCTACCCCATTCATGTGCTGTTGGTACAGCCCCGCGAGGGTAGTGATTGGATCGTTGGGGTCGTGTGCGGTCACCGAACCGGACGTGTACGGGTTAGCACTCGTAGTCGCAGTGATGCTGAAGGTACTGCCCGTGGTAGCAGTCACCGTGCTCGACGATGTGGACGCCGCGTTGGCATAGAACAGGGTGCTGCCTGTGCTGCTATTGGTGCTGCCTGAAAGTGCCATGGGTATCCTCCTTTGTCACAGGACGCGCCTGAACGTCCCGAAAGTACAATCACCCTTCCAAGAGCAGTTTCATCCTGTCGGGAGGGTTCTCACCCCTCTGCCTCGCCCGCGCGATGAAGTGCTTGGCATCCTCGGAGTGCAGGGACATCCACCCGGTCACGCGACGTGCATCGCCCGCCAACTCAAGAAGCAGATTGATGTCAGTCTCGTGGAACAGCGCCCGGTCAGTTTCAGAGTGGATGGAGACGTAGCCAAGGAACCTCTCCTCGGTCTCCCAGTGTCGGAAATCAGGCACGGTCGTCCTCCATCAGAATGCCGAGACGGTCAGCTACGGCGGATGTGACTTCGCCCTTGCGTTCCGAGCGTGATTGGTACCCGTTCCCCACCGTTGGGACCTCCATCAGAAGGCCCTCGGCTCCTGACATGACCTTGGTGAACGATGCCTTGCATTGAGCGCAGTTCACGGTCAATCGCTGAGCACCTCCGCTCGTTGGCGAGAACCTCAAGGTGTAGAGCGCATCGAAAGATGCCTGTGAAGTGACGCAAGCGCAGAAGGGCCTCCGTAGTACGATGAACAGTCCTTCAAGCATCAATCATCTCCTCGGATACGCCCATGGCGCATCATGTCATGTCGGGCATTGTGTCGGGCCATCTCGGCTACTCGGTCGTCCATGCCGCCACCGGCACCACCGAAGCGGGCAGCGTAGTCAGCGGTCATTCGCATCTCGATCATGTCCGTGCGGCCCAAGATGAAGAAGCTGAGGCCTTCAATGCGTAGGCGCTCAAGCTGTCGGAGCAGGGTCACGAAGTCCGTGCCTACCGCGAAGTGGGCGTCAATCACCACCACGAGGGTGTCCTTGCCCACCGCTGCATCACGCAGCTTGATGAGCAGCTCGCGCCACAAGCCACTCCAATCAGAGGCTGCGCGAGCACGCTCCATCTGGTCGTGTACGTAGTCATCGGGGGGGTAGTCGTTGTAGCCGTAATCGTCGTAGCGGTTGCGCACGCGCAGGGTAGCTCTGCCGGGGTTGGCTGAGGTACCGAGGATGGTCGTGCGGATTGCCTGCTCGAACTCTGCCTTCATGTTGAGGCTTTCGGCCAATGCACTGAAGGAGTAGAGGATGAAGTGCAGCGGGTTGGTGCCGGATGGCGATCCCATCCCAATGTCGCAGTGCAAGACGCCTACACGCTGGAAGGCCCCTTCACCCGAGTAGAGCGCACCAAGGCTCTCATTCTCCACGTTGCCAAGGAAGTACACACCGCCACCGTTCGAGCGCGGCGCGTTCCCAGTAAGCTGCTCCATCTCCATGAGCAGATCGAGGCGTGTCTCTTTGACGGGGACGGACGCTCCCACGACGGGAGCGAGCGCGCGAGCCATGCGCGCTTCGTCACGAGGTACAACCCGAGGAGCGGGAGGCTCTTCATCGTCGAAAAGCAGGTCGAGGCGGTCAGGCATTCAATCTCCCATCAGGATTTCGAGGCGTGTTGAGGGCTCCTTGATCACCTTGCAGGCGTACAACACCCCGTCTACCCGAGTCAGGCTCATGTAGACGTTGTGCTTCTCGAAGCAGCAGAACCACAACTCCCGAGGATCTATGACGTGCATGATTGCACCGCACTCGTCGCATGACCAGTCGTCCTCGTAGGGGTTAGTATTCTCGTATTGTCGAGTGAACAACTTGCTCCCTCCGGTCCTTCGAACACCCCGAAAGGGCACATCGTGTTGTTCGATACTTGAGACGCTCGTCAACCGCCGAATCAGAGAGGCCCATGAACAAAACCGTTTCAGCCACGGTCAGCACCGACCTTGAAGCACGTCTCACTGACATCTACGGCACCCCGCGCCATGGACTCACTGAAGACGTTGTGTTCGCTCTACGCATCGCCCGCAAGCGTAAGACACCAATCCCCACCACGGAGCTCGACAGTACAGTCAGCGCTCGCGGCACGGTCGGCATCACTCTTACACCGGACCACCGCAAGCTCCTCAAGGACGTCAGAGGTGTAGTGGGACAAGCTGCGTACCTCAGATCAATCCTGAACTGGATGCTCGGCCTCAAGACCGTGAAGGACCGCCAAGAGAAGCGCAGTCAGCGTGTAGTCACCACGTCCGCCGCAGATGACTACAACACCATGCGTACCACTCTGGACAACGCGGCTGCCGGTAGCCTGTCCAACGCCACCATCGCTACAGCCTTCATGGGCCTATCCATCAAGCTCGGAGACCTCGCTACCGCGTGGGGAGTGGACAGGGATCGCGCCCTGATCATGGCTATCGGCCTTGCTCACGACGGGTTGAAAGTAGAAAGCCTCTGACTTCAAGGCCCTGGACGCCGTTGTAGGAGCGGAGAGGACCACTCATGAGCTTTCGCCCCGGAAATTCCAAGGTGCCAGGATGGTATCTGTACGAGTTCGACAAAAGCGGGAACCGTATCTGGACCGTCGGTCAGCTCATTGAGATCATCGAGAAGGACAAGTACCCACGCCTCATCCTGATGGCGGGCAACGGCGGCAGCGGTTCCGACTACCACTCCGACTTCGGCAAGGTGGTTGCACACCAGCCCCTCGCTGAGTGCGGCGGTGACATCAGCCGACGTGTGGTGATCAATCAGGTTGCTCGTGCTTGGATGTTCGAGTACGGAGGCTGGCACAACGACCTCGCTACCGTCACAAGCCTGGCTGAAGATGCTCGAGCGCTTGCTCTTGAGTGCGGCCACCCTGACCTCGCCCGTTTCGTGCCGGGCTACTCCACCGTCGATTTCCTGAGCGATGAGACCATCGTGAAGGGTGGCGTCCTCATTCGCGGGCTTCAGCCACACGGAGGCGAGACCTTCTGCGTCCGGCTGTTCGTACTTGATGACGTGATCGTAGGCACCGCGCAAGGCCCTGACGTTGAAAGGCACACCCGCTGGCCTTGGGGCATCCCTGACCGAGGCTCCTCCCTTGCCAGTTTCAAGGAGTGGTTCGACAAGCAGGATGAGCAGCTCGGAATCTACTACGGTGACGATGCACCGCCCGTCCCGCTGGAGATCTTCACTGACGACGAATGGGTGGCGTGCCTTGATTGGGCAACTATCCTGAGTGCTATGGACGTGCCGTGTACTACTCCATCCACCTGAGCAACATCCAGAAGAGCCTGGACGCTGATTGGCAGTGTCCAGTCTGCTTTGAGATGCAGTCTGTAGGGCGAGACGAGCACATCAGCTCCGCATACTCCACCTTGAAGTGCGAATGTGGCGCTGAATACGTGCGGCAGGGCGAGCTTCGACCAGAAGGAACAGCCCCAAAGCGCGGTCAGGCCATCTTCGAAGGCCCCGAGCCCAAGTTCAGGTACTCGATTCACTCGGGAGCTGTGTTTCACATGCTCCTCATCTACAAGCCGGGCACGATGGACGGCGATGAGCATCCTTGCCGCGAGTACTGGGAATGCCCAGGATGTGATGAGAGCCGTAGCACGCGGGTTCACCTCGGCTACACCACCAACTCCTCAAGCTGGTTCCATCAGAAGCCGCCTACAAACCTGTGGTGCTCAAGCTGCGAACGAACCTTCAAGCGGATGGAAGACAAGCACCACCGCCTGAACATGCGCTACTTCCCGTGCGCAGCCATTGTGGAGTACGACCCAGCCACCGTGAACAGGCTGGAACTGCTGTTCAGTTAGTGCCGAGCAGCATGTCAAGCCGATCCTGCCACACATTTCCCGTGTCGAGGTAGTAGAGCAGCTTGCCCTCCGGTAGCTCCTTCAGGAACTCCGCGAACTCGGCTGACTCCTCCTCGGTGTAGAACTCCCACACCTTGACGTAGTCGGCTTCTGTCAGCGCGACGTCGCTTACTCCCACCGCAAGCCCGTTGGTGATGCCCACGTAGGACGTCGCACGGCTGAGTCGCCCCATAGCCGCCCTGTCAATACCTGACGCGATTAGCCTGCCCACCTCCATACGTGAGCTCGCCTCCATCATGTCCACTCCACCCGTGATTGTGGGTAGCGGGCCGCCGACTCTGAAGGGAGCGCCTTCCATCAGCCAGGCTCCCACCGGGGGATGCTCCGAGACGCAGACGGACAACTGGCAGAAGGCCGTCATGCCTATCGTCCGGATGGCGGGGTCATCTGAGGGTAGGACTTGGGGCAACGTTCGAAAGGCGAGGGTCACATGGCCGTCACCGACCCATCGATCCATTAGAGCAGTCTCGATATCTATGTAGGCGTCAGCCATTGGCCCAAGCAAGCCGGGAAAAGCACTCTCCCAAACCGTCTCACCCCCACGGACCTCGTAGAGAGGAACGGACCAGCTCGCCATCACTTCCACAACGGGAGGGAGTACAACTCCCGTCACCCTGGTCTGAATGCTGTCCACGTCCCACCACGCCACCAAACCCGTATCCGAGAAGGTGAGGCGAGTAATCTCCCCATCATCCAGGATGCGATAGTAGTAGGCCGATACGGGCATGGATCCTCTACTTCAGGGTTAGACCATCGATGAGGTTGGTCTCGCTGTCGATCAGAGCGAGCTTCTTGACTCGACGGAACCGCTTGATGGCGTACTCACGCTTCTGAGCAGTGCTTCGGTCCAAGGCGTCCTCGAGGTAGCAGATGCGTACAGGGCGTCGTGTTGAGGTGTACTTTGCGCCACCCCGGATCTCACCGTTGTGCTGCCGCTCCCGCCGCGCCCAATCGGTAGTGACACCTGTGTAGAGCGTACCATCAGAGCAGCGTGCGACATAGACGAACCATGGTTTAGACATCTCGCCCCTTGTTCAGATGTTCCACCATGAGCGACAGGTAGTCCCCATGACATTTCCGTGGCTTGCAGAAGCAACCAAGGCGACAGCCATGTAGCTCCTTCACCCTACGGCGGAACTCCTTGTCCTCTTTGACGCGCTGCACCAGGTAGATTCGGTAGCACGGGATCGTACTTTCCGGTTCGAGGTGCAGGTTGTTGCAGTACTGGCAGATCTCCTTCAACCGCACGGGGTTTCCGAAGTAGCCGTCTCTGCCATGTCCCGCGCGCCCGATGTAGATGTCGTACTCGTGGGTGCGCAGGTTGACTGGTCGGGTTGTCACACGCGCACTGGGCTTTTCGCGTACATCTTCTTCGCTTCACCCGATGCCCCGTCTTCAACGTCGTTCATGGCGAGGTTGGTCAGCCGGTCAGCGAAGTCGTTTCCCGCATTGCCGCTGTGGCCCTTGACCCACGTCCAGACGACAGTACGGCTGTCGCAGAGCTCGTCGAGCTGCTTCACAAGGTCGACGTTGCTGACGATCTCACCGGACGCCTTCTTCCAACCTCGCTTCTTCCACCCGAAGCGCCACTTGGAACAGGTGTCGATGAGGTACTTGCTGTCCGAGCGGATCTCGATGCGGAGGCCTGGCTTCAGAGCCTTGAGGCCCTCAATCGCAGCCTGCATCTCCATGCGGTTGTTCGTGGTGTTCTTGGAGCCACCGCGCCTGGACATTGCCTGCCCGGTCTTCATGTGGATGAGCAGGAAGCCCCAACCGCCGTGTCCGGGGTTCCCGCGACACCCGCCGTCCGTGTAGAGAATAATCTGAGCCGCCATCTTCACTCCATGAGCAGTTCGAGCCGATCCATCTGCCTTTCTCCTATGACACGGATATCACGTCTCTCACGGGAGAAATATCGCGGCTTGAGTGGGACGCCGGTCGTCTTGTGCAGCCTGATCACTTTGACGATGATCGGTCCGAACAGGTACTGCGGCACCGTCTTACCTCGAGCAAGCTCCCTGAAGTTCTCAGGCTGGAGCCGTCCCACCGTCCGGGCCTCATCCAGAAGACGGCGCTCAGCCGGATCATTGAACCACTCCCACATGAGTCGGGTCTGGTTTCTGACAGCACGCGTCCCAAGGTAGATGACCACACCTTCACGGTCTCTACGCGCGACGTTCTTCATTACTACTTTGCTGCCGAGTTCCAAGCTCATCCGGGCTCCTCGCGGTGTGATTCGGCCCTGACAGAGGCTACCTCTCAAAAGGGTGTGCGGTCGGGTGTTCAAGCACCGTGAACGGCCAGAGGGTGCCTATTTCGGGGTGATTCTTAGTCCTCGAACAGGATATCCATGCGATTCAAGGGGCGAGGCGGTGCATCTGGGGTGCTTCTCCCTATCTGAGAGGCTACCTCTGGCGTCTCTCGCCACAACCGGGCCAAGTCGTCAATCGCACCTGCCCGAGCTTGGAGGGTGCCCAGGCGAGTCATCAGCCGAACCTGGCAGAACGCGCCCTCAAACTCGACGGGTGCATCCGCCCAATCTTCCATCCCAAGCCCCCCACGTCCTCGAGGCATGTGCTCCTCGCGCGGGTAGAGGTACCCGTCAGGCACGTCAGCCTCGTAGGGGCAGAGGTTGGAGATCTGAAGTCCGTAGCCCGCTTCCCAATCCGTGTCGTTCCCGCTGAGCCAAAGGTACGCGAAGCTTAGAGTCGTGCGCGAAGGAAGGACGGTGCCGCTGATGTATTCCACGCGCTGCCAACGGCGGGTGACGATCTCTCTCGACCCAAACCCGTCGCCGTATTCGTCAGGTTCTCCCTGCTCCACTCCTTGAGGTCCAACCACGCGGACGCGGAAGGAGCGGCACTCGCTCGTCGCGGGGTAGGAAAGGTCAGCGGGGGAGCGCCACGACAGCTCAAGAATGGAATCGACAGTATAGTCAGGGATGGGCATACCCATCAGACACTCGCACACGCGAAGAGTGTGGGGTCTACAGAACTATCTTCACGAGCTCGCTGACGGCCTTCTTCCACTTGCCAGGTGCGTACCTCTTGATGGTCGCGAAGAAGGGGTTGACGTCAAACCACTTGACGATGTCATAGCCGCCAAGCTCCTTGATCTCGTCCATCTGGTTCCCGCCACGCGGGCTGGGGATGGCTCCCGTGAATAGGCGGATCATGTTCGCCTTCACGTCGCGAGGCATGTCGGGAGCGCGCTTCACCGATCTCTCGAAGTCTGCAATGGCGTCAGCGAGGCGAGTGTAGAACTCAACGTCGTCGAGAGCGTGTAGGTCAATCTTGGGGTTCCGGAGGAGTGCCCGCATCAAAGCCGGGGGAGTGCCCTCGTCGTGGAGCCGGTCCACAAGCATCGTCCTCAAACGCGCAGGCGTTACCGGCGAGTCCTGTCTCACGTCGGGCGTCATGATGTGCCGAGATGGGTAGCCCGGCGAAGGTACTCGCTTCTTGATCTGCCCCTTCTGAGGTCCATCATAGTGCAGAAGCGTATCCGCGAAGTGCTCTTGTGCATACCCAGCAGCGAATGTCAAGTAGCCCTGCGAGAAGTGTCGGAGCTCGTGCTTGATCGTCTGTTCCAGGTCTGCAAGCTGATAGGGAGCAGCTCCTTGCGGGAGTACCACTCGAAGGGTGCGGGAAGCGTCCTGCCAATGAGCGCGCTCCTTGCGGACGGGCTTCTCGGAGAGCGTCACGTTGATGGAGTCCCAGTACCGCTTGGTACTCTCCATCAACTCCGCGTACATCTTCGGATTGAAGGCCTTCATCTGCTCGCCGCTCTCGCCCCTGAACATCTCGGTGGCGTGGTCCTCAACCTTGTCCCTCAGTTCCTCACCGTAGCGCCAACCACGGAGGTCAACCTTGTGGCGAGTGCTGACGTCCTCCCCAGCGCCGGGAGCTGATACGCCGGGACGCTTGAAGGCGTTGAGCCGCGCGATGTCCTTCTTGTAGCCGGGCATCATGTTCTCACCCCATTCAAGAGACTCCGCAATGCGCGTCTCCAAACGGTCAATGACGCTCAGAGCGAGCTCGGTCAAGGCCTCGCGCTTCTCGGGCGTCATCTTCTGGAACTTGCGAACCGACCAGCGTGTGCCGGGGTGGGATCCCAGCGCCCAAGTCAGCTCGTGAGCCTCCTTGTACTTCTTCCAAGAGGTCGGGTCAGCCTTCCAGTCGGCAAGGGCGTCCGTGAAAGGCTTGAGCTCTGTCGCGCGCGAGCGCCTGTACGCCTTAGCGTGTGCGACACTCTCCTCAAGGGACACAAGGCCCCGAGCAGCTTGCACCGCGAGAACCCATTCAGTGACGGCCTCGACCATGGCCGGAGGCGGCTCAAGAACTCCAGCCTGACGGACGAGTCCCGCAAGCGAGAGGATTGTTGCCGAAGTACGCATCACCAAACTCCCATTTCATCAAGCTCTCTCAACGCCGCAGCTTCTGCCGGGTCAAGCGAATCCAAGAAGTCCTCTCGCGCGGCGGGGTTGATCTCGAATGCGATGTAGAGCACTCCAGAATAGATCTTGTCGCCTCCCCTCCCCTGCAGCTTGTAGCCCAACCCGGCAGCCGCACGGATCAGGGGCTTTGAGTAGAACCCCGCTTGTGGCGGCTCAGTGAATGCCGAGAAGAGGGACTCCTTGACGTGGATGCGCCACTGACCCCCATTACCACCATCCCAGGGCCGAAGCTCCATGCTCTTGATCTTGCGGCGGGATAGCCCTTTAAGCCATTTGCCTACCTCCTTTCGGATGATGGGCTCCAACTGCTCGAGCGCGTGCTTGTTCGCTTCCCGCACAGCCCAAGGGGCTCTCTGAGCGACCCGGTTCGACAGAGCAGCGATGGAAGAGGAGGTTTTCATGACAGCCACGACCTACAAATAGATCATGCCCTACTCGTCGTCTTCATCGTCGAAGAGCAGGTCCAGACGGGTCGGCTTCCACTCGGCTTTGTTGCCGGGGAACAGACGCACTGCCATGTCCTGAGGCTCCATCTCACCATCGTAGACGTCCACCTCCCATAGGAACCAGATGTGCCGATAGGTGTGCTCGCTACGAACCTTGCAAGCGGAGTTCTGGGACGAGTGGACGAATATGCGAGACGACGTCTTGAAGGACTCGCCCTCTTTGAAGCGGTCCGATATCAGCGTGTTGGCGCGTACCCAGACGTATCCTATCATCCAGCCTCCTGCTCCCATAACGGAAGACGAAGCCCCGAACTCAGAGAACTACCATGTCGTGTATGTCCACCGCGCATCAATACCCATGGCGTCTACCTCCCACAGGTGCGCGCCCAAGGGCTTAGAGAAAGCCTCTCGCACGGCAGGACGGTGTTCGGGTAGCAAGCCCGCCTCCATGCTCGTATGTACCAAGCGGGTGCGCAGACAGCTCATGTCACGGTCGTCGTCAAGGATGCAGATGTTGAGCAGGGGAACCAGGTCCTTGCGGTACGTGCGGAGCCATCTCTGGATCTCCACCCCGCGCCCATGACCGCTCTGAACGATACCGACGGGCATCCACATGACCGGCGTGATGCCGAGGATGGGAGCAGTGATGCCACGGATCTTGAACAGTTCGTCGATGTAGGACGGCTCGTTATACTTCCGCCACGTCGAGATGATGACGAGGTTGAAGCCCCACAACTCGTGAAGGTACTGAAGCTCTGCGCAAGCCACGGGACACAAGTCATTCAGGTCGCGCGTGAGCGCAGACTTGGACGCCCGGTCCTCTTGACTCCTGACATGCCACCACGCATGAGAGTTCAGGACGCCGTCGATATCCAGGAACATGATTGGAGCAAGGGGGTCGATGCCGAGATCAGAAGTACGGTCCACGAGGTCAGTCCCATATGGTGAGGTCCGCCCACGGCATTGAAGGACGCGGGCATCGAACTCGGAAGGGGCGCATCTCTGCGACCACGAGTCCTACCTCTCGACAGACAACGTCCATCTCAGTCTCACGTTTACGACCTGCACGACACCAACAGATGCCGCGCTCGACCCGGCCCCCAGCGTAGGTCTGAGCGTATCCGAAGTCTGAGCAGGTTGGACAGTTTCGATGCAGGATCAAAGGCATTGGCTACCGAGGGGGAATTCTTCCTTCCCTATCTCGGAAGAGAATCTACCGTTGGGGTCGAGCACCGGTCGCGATTGAATTGTAGCGAGGTGGTAATCACCTTGCACCACCCACCGCGCAGAAGGATCGGATACACGTTGGAGCCAAACGCCCCCGAGCAGCGTCCGGGGTTTCCGCTCAGCTTGCTCCCTACATCCAGACGCCATTCGAAACTGGAATCGGCAATTCCAGCTTTCCTCGCAGGCAGGTGCTCATTGCACCAAGCCTCAAACGCTTCAAGCTCGTCGGCGGAACCCAGCCATCCCAGTACCGCAACCGTCTGTCCGTAGAGTGTCTCGTCTGTAAGTGCCAGGGCCATGGGATCCTCCGTGCTGTACTATCAACGCACAGGACACGGCAGATGTCAGAGAAAATCGATATTAGCCCTGAAGGCTCATGAGCTCAGCCGTCCCCGCTTCCACGTCGGCCCTCAAGCGGATCGCCACAAGCGCCGCCTGCTGAACCGCTACCAAGGCTCCCATGTCGGTCTGGGCGTGAACCTGAGCACGCAGCTCCGGAAGGCTCCTCACCGTAGTGCCATAGGTGGAAGGGCTGAGCGATGGCACGGTCACACGGAGCGCTCCATTCTCGATGACGCCCCTCGCAGTCGTCTTCACACGCGCGGGGCTCCAGATGAGCCACCCCACCAAGCCGAGCAAGGAAGCTGAGGCGCTCCAGAACCCAAGCAACACTCCCCACTCGACGGTGTCAGAGTCAAGCACCTGAAAGCCGATGATCAGGAATGCCACCGCGAAGATGAACAGGTAGATCCAACCGCCCTGAGCACTGAACGCGTCGCGCCAGAACCCGCGCCCAACAGGAAACCAATGTGAAGGAACTTTGAGTCGGATGTCCAGATGTAGGCCCTCTGGAAGGGTGTCGATCAGTTCGCTGAGTTGAGACACGGGAGCCGCCTATGCTGTTCCCTTACACAACGCTGCAAGTCCGCGATTACTCAGA
>Ga0222664_1000734_pt1 | contig 15664 bp, 20 predicted proteins | sample AntAcemetagen604_FD_181147 | JGI IMG/M metagenome (GOLD analysis project Ga0222664, IMG submission 181147) | Saline water microbial communities from Ace Lake, Antarctica - #604 | ecosystem: Environmental > Aquatic > Non-marine Saline and Alkaline > Saline | place: Antarctica: Ace Lake...
CGGAAATGGTGAATAAATTATGCTTTTCTTTTGGAAAAAAAAGACAAAAAGTCTTAACGATCACTTAAACGAGACGAAAGTCTTAAATATTCGAGGCGTTCATTTTAAAGTGAAACGCCTCGGTGTTATTGACCATTTGAATGGGTCGAAAGTATTAACGGAAAATTTTCATTTATATAGCAATCCAAACGTCGGAAAAGGAAATATTCAACCGGCTTTAGAGGCTTTGAAAAAACATTATCGTGATGTTTTTATGGCTTGTGTTAATGAACCAACATTATCTCGAAAAAAAGATTGTCCGATGGGTGAGACGTTCGTCGACAATTTGTTTTTAGATATGGACATTGCGCACGACCTATATATGGAAATAATGATTTACACACACGGAAAAAAAAAAGTGAAAGAGTCCCTAACGAATTTTCTCTAAACCGTGAAAGGCTATGTGAAATTGACATTCTTGCGAAAAGATATGCAACGTTGCCTAGTGAAATTAAAGACCGTTCAATATCGGACTATCAATTTAATTGTCTCGTTGCTACTATTGCAATAAATGAGGAAATAAAAGCCTCTAAAAAAAAGCAATTTAAAGGGAATAGATAGTTATGTCAAAAACAGAGGCAACACTCACCGTCCGAATTAAAAAAGTCGGCGGTGCCGTTCTTAAAGGTTTAAAACAAACTATGTCGACCCTCGGCGGTGCCGCAAGGCTTGCCGGTGCCGCATTCGGTGTATTGGGAACGGCGGTCGCGGCGGCGGCAATCAAAGCCGGAAAATTTAAAGGCGTCCAAACATCATTCATAAAACTTGCGCAATCACAAGGCGTTGTCGCCGACGATATGCTGAAAAAAATGCGGAAATTATCTCAAGGCACAATTTCCGACCTTAAGTTAATGGAACAAGCAAACACCGCCGCAATGTTAGGTTTACCCGTCGACCGTATGGGTGACATGATGAAAATTGCAATGTCGGCGTCGCAAGCGACTGGTCAATCAATGGAATTTATGACCCAGTCAATGGTCACAGGCTTAGGTCGTCAATCAAAAATGATTTTGGACAATCTCGGAATTGTTTTTTCCGCCGAACAAGCAAATAAAAATTATGCGTTATCACAAAATATTGTCGGCCGCGCCTTAACCGACGCCGAAAAAAAGCAAGCTTTTATAAATGAGGCCTTGAGGGTTGGAACTGAAAACGCCGAAAAAGCGGGTGCCGGTCAACTAAACCTTTCTCAAATGTTTGATAAGATGAAAGCAAGTTCGGAAAATGCAACCGTTGCAATAGGTAAGGCGGCGACGCCGGCCTTAAAAATGTTTATGGAACAAGCATTAGCAACGTTCGATAGTTTGAATTCGGCGACAAGTCAATCAACGTTGCAAGATTTTTTTATGAACACCGCAAAAGTTATCACGGTTGTTAAAAATCTTTTCGTTTTGGCCGGTGAAATTATAGGGACACAAATTGCTGCCGTTTCAATGGGTTTAACAGCATTATTGAGCGGTGAATTTTCAAAAGCAAAAGATATGATTGTTATGGGTGCCGAGGAGGTCGGTGCCGCACTAACTAGGAATGTTGAAAATACGGGGAAAGAACTTGACGAAATAGATCAACGATTTATGGAAGCGCGAATAGAACGCGCGGCGGTCGAGGTCGAAGCAAAAAAAGCAATTGCACTTGAGGCGGCCGAGGAAAAGAAAGAATTCGACCTTGAACAATTCGAGGGTGACCAAGAACGTCTTGCCGGTCAAAAGCAGCGTGAAATTGATTTAATCGGTGCAACCGAGTCAATGAAAACAGATGTTGCATTAAAGGCAATTGAAAAGCGTTTAAAAAACGAAAAGGTCGTCAAAAAGAAAAAGGACTTGTGGCAACAAAAACAAGACTTGTTAGAAAAGAAAAGAAAAGAGGTGTTGCAAAAATTCGAAGAAGATAAAGAGGCCGAAAAATTTGCGACAATACAAGACACACTTTCAAGAATTTCAACCCTACAAAGTTCGAACAACAAAACCCTCGTTGCCGTTGGAAAAGCGGCCGCAATTGCACAAATTGCAATATCAACAAGTGTGGGTGCAATGCGTGCCTTTGAACAATTGGGTCCTTTCGGTGCGCCGGCGGCGGCATTGATCATTGCGGCCGGTGCGGTTCAAGCGGCGAATGTTGCCGGTGTTAAACTTGCCGACGGCGGAATTGTACCGGACACCCCCGGCGGAATAAATGCAATCATAGGTGAGGGGGGACGTTCCGAGGCGGTTATTCCATTGCCGGACGATTTTGACCCGGACAACGGCGGCGGAATAGGCGGCGGCGGCGGAAACACTTTTGTTTTCAATGGTCCGGTTATGGGTGACGAAAGTCAAGCAAGGGAATTCGCTTTAAAAATAGACGAGGAACTTTTCAACTTGAGAAAAAGCAATGAAAGTGTTTCATTCGACGAGGGGTTGATTTAATGGACTTTTTAAAAACTAATATTATAGCAACCACGACCGCAATAAGTTTGCAATCAAACACATTGTTGGCTGAAAACTTATATAACCCCGATGAAAATTATCAATATTTCACCGAGGGTTTTGACAACGATTTAACAACAACAAGTATTGTTATAAATTTCGACTCGACAACAACCGTTTCAAGGATTGGTTTGTTAGGTATTAACTGGAAAGAGTTTGACGTTTTTTATAATGGTTCGACGGCAAGCACAATTTCATTGTCAAATGCGGACACCACGGCGTGCAATTATTCGTCAAATTCAGACACATCAAAATATTTTAAATTTTCAGCAATAAACGCAACCTCTTTAAGTTTTGAAATCAAATCAACCATTGTTGCAAACAGTGAAAAGCTCCTTTCCTTTTTGCATGTTTCGGATATTTATTTTGAATTCGGCCGCGTCCCCTCGTCGAATAGCTATAAGCCTGTTTTGACTCCGAAACAAATTGTTCACACAATGGGGGACGGCGGAACAAAGGTTCATAATATTGCAAGGAAACAAGCGACCGACGTGGGGTTTAAATACTTAACGTTTGATCAAAAAAACGAATTGAAAACAATATTTGACTTGCAAGGGTTGTTTTCTTTCGCACCTTTTGGAACGGCGTCGGGTTGGGACGGAATATTATACGAGGCAAATTGGATAGGCGCTTTTGATTTTGAAAAATATTCAGACAACGCAAGTGTTGCCGGATTTACTGGTAATATTAAATTAAGGGAAACTTAATGTCAGTTATTGATGAAATTGCCAAACCAAAAAGCAATGTCGTTCGTCGTATTTATATAAAAAGGCGAACACTTGAAACGGGACTATTCGAACCCGAATGGTTTGAAATAACAAAAGACGTTATTAAGTTTGGAAAAGTTAAAAAGACCATTGATGCAAAACGTCCGTATAAGTTTAAGTTTGCAAACTTGCAATTTCAAGTCGCAAACACAAACGGACGATTTAACCCACACGACGATGAAAATAGTTTATGGTTTGGATATTTAAACCAACAACGAACACTTGTTCGGGTCGATTGCGCTTTTCTTTCAATTGATACTCAATCAAAACCCTATAAAGTATTAAGTGAATTTCCTGAAACATCATTATGGGACGCGGAATTATGGGACGGCGACGGTGCCGTTTGGGATGCACCGGGTTCGACTGTTTTCACGGGGGTTGTTGCCGGCGACATGGATTCGAATGATATGAACCGGACGAAATTCACCGTCAAGCCGTTGACCTCTGTTTTCGAAGATTTTGAATTTAAAAATTTAACTGGTTTCACTTCGACCGGAATAACCGCAAGTCAATTCGTTGAAATATTGAGAGACCAAACCGACGGTGGCGGCCTTTTTGTGTTCCGTCCTTTTTTCGGTGACACGACCTCGACATGGAATTATTCAACAACGTCGAACATATATTCACAATTAAATACATCGACCTCAATTGAAACTATCGACTCGAATGTTTGGCAAGTTCTTGAAAAGTTGGCGGAGTCGGAAAATTTTGTTCCCTATAATACGGGGGACGGACAATTCAACTTTTTTTCAAGGGACGCGGTCGCAAGTTCATCGGCTTATGAATTCCATGGTGCCGGGTCTTTTTCTAAAGATTTTGGAAACACTATAATTAAAATCGGCGCGTTTGGTTTCCGCCGTTCAAAATATTATTCGAGAGTGCAAATAAAATATAGTGAGGCCGACACGATAACGTCTTATGTTTCGAAAGAGTCGGCTTTTTCAGTAGGTCCGGCCTCGAACCCGTGGATATTAGGCGACCGGTCGTTAAGAATAACCAATACTTTTTTTGGGACCGCAACGTCCGCACAAGCGGCGGCCGATGCACTTTTTGACGACGTTTCAGCACTTAAAAATGAGATTACATTTCGGTCTAGTCTTGTCCTAGGGTTGGATATTTTCGATAGGTTCTCAATGTATTACGACCCAACAAAGGCATCAAGCAACGGATTATGGGACCTAGGAAATTGGGCTGATAATACGATTGACGACGCCAACGACCTTGTTTGGGACCAAACCGACGGTGAACAAATAACACTCAATGGTGACGAATTTAAGTTTTTGTCTTTTGAAATTGATCTTGATAACTTAACAAATAACTTTATTGCAAGAGAGGTATAAATGCCGACAACTAACACCATAACCGCCTTTTGGACATTTTCACCATTAACGCCTATTCAGAGTGCGCAAGTTAACACGAATTTTTCGAATTATCGGGGTCACTTGTTGCCAATAAGTCCCGGCACAATAACCGCCGACTCAACGGGTTCTTATAACGTCGGGTCGACTGATTATAATTGGTTGGGGGTTTATTCCAAAAATATTTTTCTTTCGGAATATGATACGACCACAAGTGCGCCGACACCGGGGTCGGGTTATCGGTCTATTTATTCAAAACAGGACGATAATTTATACACAAAGGACGACGCCGGTGCGGAAAAGCTTATTCAGACCGGACCCGTCGGCGGTCTTTCTTATCAAACGATAACGTCCGGTTATACGATAACGTCGTTGGACGATGTTATTTTTGCGAACGCATCGGCCGCCTCTTTTAACTTGTCTATGTTCACCGCATCGTCAAGCGACGGAAAGTTTTTAAGAATTTTAAACGAGTCGGACACTCTTTCCGCCGTGAACATTGTTGCGACAACCGCGACGGGACTTATTAACGATACAACAACGGTGTCCTTACTTACTAAAAATGAAACATATGAAATTTTATCTGAAAGTAATAAGTGGAGAGTGGTAAAGCACGAAATACCGGGTCACGAATATTCTTTCACTCCGATTATCTCTAGCTTTTCAATAGGCAACGGCACTCAATCGGGTGTGTGGTGGCGTGCTGGTAACGTTATGAAAGGTTATGTTAATGTTGAGTTTGGAACAACGTCGGTTTTATCAGGCAGTCCGGGGTTAACCGTTCCCGGCGGTTTCAATATTGATTTATCGGTTGCGCCGATTGCTTTAGGGTCAATAATAGGTGAGGCCGGCTTAGAAGATTCGGGAACAAACGGGTTTCGTGCTCATATTTATGTAGGCGGAACACAAACAGTCGGAATTGTTGCGGAATACACCGGCGCAAATTATGCATCGTTGGGGTTAATGAGTGCAACAATTCCTTTCACTTGGTCCCAATACGACAAAATATATATTGATTTGGCTATACCTATAGAAGGTTGGAATGCTCTTTAAGAAATTATAATTAACAATTAAAAATGGGGGTTTTATGCCTAACACAATAACCGCTTTTCATTCGTTCACGGCAAATACTAAAGCAAAGGCAAGTCAAGTTAACACGAACTTTTCAAATTATCGTGGAACAATCTTGCCGGTGAATGAGTTAACAATAACCGCAAGTGATAATTCACACGACCTCGGAACAAGTGACCATAATTTTCGGTCCGCTTATATTGGAACAAGTCTTATTGTTGCCGGTCTAACGACGACCGCAAACGCAACCCTTGAAAATGATGGGTCAACCGGCGGCGCTTTTGAATTTAATATTAATTCAAGTGTCACGGCTTTAATTCCGTCCGGCGGAATTGCGCAATTGTCACCGTTTCAGGAAAGTACGGTCACTTGCGACACCGTTGGACAAATTGCTTTAAGTGAAAGTTCGAGTTCATTATCAATTTCCGGTTCAACTTATGTCACATTGAACGCGCAATTTTGCACTGTTAAAACAAACGGTCGTCCGGTGTTAATTCAAATGCAACCGGCCGTCGGTGACTCGTCCAACGCTTATGCTTTTTATTTTGGAGCACACGGTACCCTTTCCGATACAAGCGGGTCTTTTCGGGTTGCATTGACACGCGACGGAACACAAATTGCGTCGTGGAACTATTTGTTTGTTCAAGTCGCCGGGTCAAATTCGTGGCGTGAAAGTCCGCAAGGTCAACATCAATTTATTGATACGGGGGTCCTTAATACATCGGGAACGTTTAAGTATGAATATCTTGCAAAAGGTGAAACCGACACCGACGTGCGCATCACAATAGACAACATCCGAACGATTGCCGTTGAGATATAAAAGAGATATAAGGGAAAATCCTATGAAAGGGAACACAATGTTGAATGAATTAAAATATCAAGTTTATAGAGGCAAATATAATTTTGGACAACACCTTAACTTAAAGGTTCCGGTCGACATTTCGCTTGAACTTTCAAGTGCATGTAATATGAAATGCGGTTATTGTTATCACGCTGATAAGGCAAATTTGCCTTTTAAAATCGGCTTTATGAAAACGGAAATTGCAAAAGGAATTATAAACGAGGCCGCAACCCTCGGTGTTAATTCAATGAAATTTAATTGGAAAGGTGAGTCGACATTAAACCCGGCTTATACTGAAATCACAACGCACGCAAAAAAACTTGCACGCGGTTCCGTTTTTATTGACCGTCTTGCAAACTCAAATTTTCAAATTCCAATAAACGTTCGTGAGGACCGTTTCATCGGTCTTGCGGCATTAACGAAAGTTAAAATTTCATACGACTCATTTATTGCCGACGTGTTCGAAGCACAACGCTATAAAGGAAAACACGCATTGATCACTGAAAACATTGACATGTTTTATAACCACAAGGAAAGAATAAAAAGCGAAACGAAAATGGTTATTCAAGCGGTTCGAACTTTAAAAAATAAAGACGAGGATATTCAGCACGAAACTAAAAAGCGTTGGCCAGACGCCGAAATTTCAATTCGCGACATGGTTGCCGGACGGGTTGAACAAGATATTTCCGAGTTCGAAAATATGGAACGTGATTTCAGCGAAAGACAACCTTGCAAGCAAGCTTTTGTTCGATTGATATTTAACCATGAGGGGAACGCCTTGCCGTGTTGTCCCGACATTGCCGAACAACTTGTCGTGGGGTCTTATCCTCAAAACAGTGTGAAAATGATTTTCAATTCAGTTAAGGCGCAACGTTTGCGCAAGGACTTAAAGAGCGGAAAAGCTTTTGAAAACAACCCATGCAAGGATTGTTCATCGTTTGAAACGTTCAAAAACCACAAAGGAAATTGGGGTTCATAATGGGACTTGTCCTTAAGGTCAAACCGTTGCAACGCATTCAGATAGGTGAAAACCTTACTCTGGAAACTTATCGTGCGGACGGACGAATTGCATTGCATTTTATTGCAAAAAAACCGTTTGAGTTTGACATTCGACGGGAGGACCTCACATTATATAAAAGCCGAATGAATTCGGGGGGTGAAAATGGAACGCAAGAACGTGACGAAATTCGTCGTTTGCACAAGAAAAAATAGTCGACGAATACCTAACAAACCGTTTGTTAAGATAAACGGAAAACCAATAATTGAACATTTGATTGAAAGACTTTCGCCTATATTGTCGCCGGTCTTTTTGGCTATTCCGCCGGACGATGCGGACGACTATTCATATTTGATTGAAAAGTATGGTGCCGAAAAGGTTCAAATATTTCAAGGACACCCGGACGACCCATTGAAACGAACGTCGGCTTGTTGTGAAAAATTCGCAATTAAGAACGCAATAAGGGTCACTCACGATAAAATATTCATTGAGGAAAGTGACGTGTTCGAGGCCTTATCAATTTATATGCAACGAGGACTTGGTTATTTTTATTCAAGTTCCATGGTTGACGGCACGGGGTTTGAAATCATTAACGAACAAGTATTGAGTGAGGCCTCAAGGCAATATGAAAATGTTGAACATATCTCATATGCGGTTAAAACTGTCGCTCATAATCAAATGGATTATAATTTCAATCACAACAACCGAGGCTTGCGCCTATTGATTGATTTTACAGAGGACCTCACGTTTATGCAGACTGTTTTTGCGTCCCTAGGAAACCATTGTTCGAGGTCGAACGTTTATGATTTCCTAGACCGAAATAACTGGGTGTCAAAAATTAACAGGTTGCCGCTTGTCACCGTATACACCTGTTCATTCAATAATGCCGACTCAATTGAAACCACAATGAGGACGGTTAAGGATCAATTCGACCGTGAATTGTTGGGTGTTGAATATGTATTGATTGACGACTTTTCCGACGACAACACAAGCTTTTTAATGTCAAAATTTGCACAAGAAAATTCGGAATGGGTTAAGTACTTTCGAAACGATGAAAATATAGGACTTGCGTCGAGTTCAAACAAGGCGTTGTCGCACGCACGCGGCAAATATATTGTTCGAATAGATGCGGACGACTATTTTTCAAACAAAGGCGCACTTAACAAAATGGTGAATGAAATTCAAGACCGGAACATCGACGTTTGTTATCCGGGTTTTTATGATGGGTCAATGCACAAGGTCGGAAACCCCCGTGAAATTCATCACCCGGCCGGCGCAATGTTCCGAACACGAGCATTAAATCACATTAAGTTCACCGACAAATTAAGACATTATGATGGGTTGGACTTATATATAAGAGCAAAAGAACAATTAAAAATCGGCTATTTATTGGAACCTATTTTCTTTTATACGCACCGAATAGGGTCAATGAGTCGAACGAACCTTGATGAAAGAAAACAAGTTAAAGCCGGAATTATGTCGGTTAAAAGTGAGGACTGTTAATGTCGAAATATGCCGGAATTGATTTATTGAAATTGTATTCGGGAACTGAAAAGTTATTTTCCGACGACATGATTAAAATTTCAGGAAACCACGACGTTGGTGAAACCACACTTGCAAAAGCCGACGTTTCAAAGTCGTCGCAAGCTTTTAATTCGCACGCAAAATGGAACGGTTGGTTGACTCAATGTCTTGATAAAAATAATATGTCGGAATTGATTTCAGTTCGTTATCGTTTACAAGTAGGAATGAACGAGCTTGCAAAACAAAAATTGAACACACCGGAAATTGCACAAATGTTTGTTCGTTGGGTTGCATCTATTGAAAAGACCGCGCGAAAAATAATTAAAAAACAACACCCAATTCCGCAAGGCCTTGAGCATAGCGACATGGTCAAGTGGGCAAACTTAAAAAAACAACGTGACACCGATTTCGAAACATTCTTAAGAAAGTCGAGTTTTTAAAATGAAAAAATTATTTAAAAGAATTATTGTTATGCCTTATGTCGTCCCCGTGGGGACTGTGTTTTTCATTGTTCATATTTTTAGTTGGGTGTTTTTCGGAAATACTGATAATAAAATTTTATCAATAATTGGTCGGCGCATTTTCGAACCATTAACAATGTGGGCGGATAAATGAGTGAAAATAAAGCGACTCATTTAATTGCGGAAATTGGAAACATGCACCTAGGAAATTTTACAAAAGCAAAGGAAATGATTAAGGTTGCAAAAGATTGCGGTGCAACCTTAGTTAAGTTTCAAGCGTTTGAACCGAAAGACGTTGCAAAACACGGGTCAATGCCTAGTTCATTTTATAACGACGTTGCATTTTCTTTCGAACAATATTTAATTTTGATTGAAATGGGAACGTATTTCAACATTCCCGTTTTCTTTTCAACATTTTCGGAAAGTATGCAACGCCTTTGGGTCGAAACGTTTTTTCATAAAGTGAGTGCAAAACAAGCCGTTGATTTCGAGTTCAATGAATTTTCAGACAAATCGACAACATTCGTTTCGGTCAATGAAGATTATGGGGACTTGCCGGCACTTTCAAAATCAAAGGTTATGTTCGCCTCAAAATATCTTGAGGAAAACGTCGACTTATTTAATATCGGGAAATTGTCGGAAATATATCAACGACAAGTCGGGTATTCAGATCACACAAAGGGAATTGAAACTTGTTATCGTGCCGTTCGGGAACATAATGCCGGATGGGTCGAAAAACATTTTATGTTGGAACAAGATAAGAATTTCAGTTATACACAACCAAACGAAAAAGGTGGAACTTTATTTCGCGACTCGGTTCATTCGGCAACACCGGATGAATTCGAAAAACTTGCAAAACTTATCCTTTAAAGGGGGAACAATGAATTGTCCAATATGTGAAAGTGAAAAATGGAAAAACGTCGACGAGTTTCGCTCAAAGCCGAAAATTGACGATAAGCCGGTCGGAATGTCTATATGCGAAACTTGCGGTTTCGTTGCTTATCCGTCGAAATATAAATCGAAAGAGGAAATTCTTGAATATTATAGAAAAGATTATAGAGGCGGCGCACCTAGTTTCGGGAACATAACGACCGGCGACCGTAAACTAAATTATCATGCAAAATTTTTGGAAAGTGTTTTTCAAGATTGGAACAAGGCCGGAATGAAAACGCCGAAATTCGGTGAGGTTGGTTCGGCAATTGGAATGGTTTGCAATTGGTTTAAAAAGGGTTTCCCGGACGCCGAGGTTCACGGGACGGAATTAACATCAACTTATCGAAAGGTTGCATTTCACGAGTTTGGAATTGATCTTAAAGAGTCGTTGCCACAAGATGAAAACTCATATGATATTTTAATGTCTTATAAAGTTCACGAACATTTATGTGACCCGGACGTCGAAATGAGAATGTATCATAAACTTTTAAAAGACGATGGGCTATTATATATTTCGGTCCCGACATGGTTTTCAGTTCTTGAAAATTTCGGCGCGGCCGGGTTTGACCTAGATTATTATTATCATGTTGACCATATAAATGTTTGGACAACTAAACTTTTCGAAAGTCTTTTGAAAAAGTGTGGTTTCGAAATAGTTAAGTATGATAATTTTATTTATGGTGACACCTACTTATGCAAAAAGGTTGCGCCTCAAGCTTTAACCGCCGCCGACTATGAAAAGCCGGATGAAATTATTAAAAAAATGAAAGACATTAAAAAGGTTTCGGAATTCATTCAATCAAATAAATTCGACGAGGCCGTTAAAACATGGGGGAATTTTCCTATGGGTTGGACGAACTATTATGAAATGATCCGTGCGCAATTGCACGAAACACACACCGGCAACGGATTAAAAATTGTCGAGGACTTTATAGGACAAATGCGAAACGCCGTCGGGGAACACCCGGAGGTTTATCGAATGCACGCCGACCTTTTAATGCGTTATGGAATGGTTAAAGAGGCCGCAATAATTATTGAAAGTTGTTTGGAAAAGCGACCCAACCAGGCCGGAATGCTTATGCCGTTGTCACATTGTTTTCGGGAACTTTCAAAGGCCGCAACGAACCCGGATGAGAAAATGCACTTAATTTTGACCGCAAGGGACATATGTCGGCGCATTATTCAGGTCGACAAGGGTGCAATGCAAGAAGCTTATAACTGGTCACTTAAGGATAGTTCCGAAATTGACGTTGATAATTTCAAAAAATTTAGAGACAATCAACAACAACAACAACCCAAGGGGGAAAAAGATGCAAAAAGCATATGATGCAAAAGTATTAATCCAAAAAGCAAAAGAAAAAGGCCTTGAATTGACCGAGGATATGGCTCTTTTATTGGTCGACCTAATTATCGACTGGTTAGACGAGTCGGCAATTGCAAGTGAAAATGTTTATGATGATATTTTGCGTGCCGTTTATCCGTTGGCAAAACAACAATTGAAAATTGCCGCCGATAAAATCGACGGGAAAGTCGGTTAAGTGGCCGAAACAAAATATAAATTTAAAGGCATTGCAAAATTTAATGCCTTTTTAATTTTCAGCGCAATGTCCACCGGACCGCTTGCGTTTTTGACAACCGGAATTTTGGGGACCATAACTTTCAAGGTCCTTGAAATGTTCGGCAATTGGTTTGCAAATCAAGGCCTTGCGCTTTTGAATATTGGGGTCGACGTTCTTATTGTTGCCGTTCAAGAAAACAACTATGAAAGTGTTTTGAATAATGCAATTAAGAGGGTTAAAAACCACAAAGGACCAATGCCTAAAGAACTACAAAAGGAAATAGATAATGAAGTTATTGACGCCGTTCGTGATTTTATTCGTATGGTTTAACGTTGGGTGCGCAACCGTTAAGGTTCCCGACTTTTATGCTTATGTGACCTTGCCGGCGTCCGGCGACGGGTACGGAATTAAAACAGTTTCGAAAGAGGAAAAAAGAATTGATAAAAAGGAATGGAACGAAACCAAAAGAAAAGGCCTTATTATATTGCCGGCAGATTGGTCCATACTTAAAAAAACAATCCGTCGAAATTGCATAACAAACAAGTGTGAACAAGCCGTCGGCGCATTAGATAATTTATTTATTGTTATAGATAGTGCTTTACAAAAAGTCGACTTGCCGAAATAATTATTTTTCGACGCGTTCAAGATCCCGTCTCATTTCCGAAAGTCTGTTTTCAATAACCCTTAAACGAATGTTGTTTGTTTCCGAATAAGTGTTTTGTTCGCCTTTTGTAAACTTATTGGCGGAGGAAACTCGAATAACGTCGGAAAGTCTTATTGTTTCTTGTCTTAGTTGATTTCGTAAAGAGTCAAAACCTAGGTCGAGTTTTTCTTGCAATTTTTCAAACTTATTTTCAAGACGTTCGACCCTAGATGCAATTGCCTTGCTTGTGTCGTCGTTTCCTTTGTTCATTAAATCAATTCCACGACCTTGCAACATAAACATAAGCATGACGGAACCCCCAACGCCGGCCGCGCCGCTTTTTAAGTTCCATTTTTCTTTAATGATTTCGTTGTCTTTGTCACTCATATTATTTAATATTCTATCACGACTCTTTTAATTCGCAAGGTCGGAAATTCCCAATTCATATTTTGGTTTAAAGTCCATTAATGAACGACAAAACACAAGGCGTTTCGATTGTGTTTCCGATTTGCAAATTGAAATGTTGAATGATTTATAGATTGCACCTATGTGATATTTAACCGCCTTGATGTTCATTCCTAGACTTTCAGCTATTTCTTTTTGTGTTTTCATTTCCAACATTTGACAAAAGATTTCAAACCTTGTGTCGTTCATCTTGTCGATTTCACTTATTACTTGTTCTTTTTCCATAAAGTCCCCTTAATTAAATTTTTCATTATGGTTCACCTCTACTTTTTTTATCGTCCGACCAACGATATATATTGTTCAATTGTTGAGTGAGGGTTGCAAATAGCTGAAACCCGAAACATTTTTTTAAAGTCGTCGCGCCTTGAATGTTGTTCGGGAAACATGTTCCCCCATAACCCTTTTTCCCATCAAGTGCAATTTTTGTGTGTTCACTGTTAATGAACCCCGTCGACGACAATATGCCGTCTTGAACCGTTGAATAGGAAATGTTCATCTTTTCGCACGCCTCATTTATTGCGTTAAAATAAGTGACCTTTAAAGCGCCGAAACAATTGTGACCGTATTTAATGAGTTCGGCCTCGGTTGAATTTATGAATTTTATTTTTTTATCTGGAAAAATAGATGAAAAAAGTTTTGAATAAGCACCGTCGATTTCATTTATTCCAATGAACATATTTTTAAGGTCGAATTGGTCTTGCGCCGCACGCCTTGCGGTTAAGAATTCAGGAATATGAATAATATCCATATCAAGTGTTTTTGCAAGTGTTGCGGTTGTTTCCGGCAAGACCGTTGAACGAATAACTATAATTGAGTCGTCCGAACATTTTCGAATAACGTCGTGAACGTTGGTCAAATCTTGTGTTGGGTTGGTTGGGACCGGAACGCAAATAAAAACCACATTGCATTGACTTAAGTCCCCGTTAATATTTTTCAAAGGGTCGGAAATTATCAGTTCGTGTTTTGACTTTTCGGCAAGGTATTGAACCAATGCTTGACCAGTGACACCGAACCCGGCAATTCCTAGTTTTAAACGTGTTTTCATAAAACCCCCTTAGGGGTTATTCAATAACCGAGTTAAACGTTAGTCAACATTAAATAAAAACGACCTCGTCCCTTGCCGCTTGAATTTCAGCTTGCCGCTTTTTTGTCGCCGGGTCCGCCGATATGCCTTTGTAATAAGCATAGGTGTCGACCAATGATTGTTCGGTTCGAATAGGGACATAGTTAAAGTCCTGTTTCAACATTGTGATTTCAGCTTGCGACGAAAGAATGTCCCCCTCACGTGTCGCCGGTTCCAAAACTATGTTTGGGTGAACCCCTATTGCTTGAAAATAAGCCTCGGCGAACCTCGATAGATTTATAGCGTCCCCACACGCAACGTTATAAACCGGCCGGGACGCACAATAAATTGCATTATGCAAAACGGTGACAACGTCTTTCACATATGTGAAATCACGAACCTGAAACCCATTGTTATTTAATACTATAGGTTCCCCTTTTAATGTCTTATCAATCCAACAAGGCAAGACGGCCGAATACTCGTCGCGAAACTTTTGTCGAGGACCATAAACATTGAAAAATCGAAAGGCGGTTGTTCTTAAACCATAAGTCTGATTAAACATTTTGCAATATTGTTCGCCGATAAGTTTCGACATTCCATAAGGGTTGATGGGTGCCGTGGGGTCGTGTTCATTTTTCCATTGTCTTGTGAGGTTCCCGTAAACGCTTGAACTCGACGCAAAAAAGAACCTTTGAACCTTGTGTTTTTCACACCATGATAAAAGGTCGTGAGTCACTTTCACGTTATGAACAAAAGTTAAATGAGGGTCTTTTATTGAACGTGGGACCGAACCCCTTGCGGCAAGGTGAAAAACAAAATCAATTTTTGCGCCGAGTGACAAAGCAATACTCGACATTTTTTTATCAAGTCCGACGGAAAGGTCGTGTTCGAAAAAATGAAAGTTCGGATTGTTGGCAAACTTTTCCATGTTTCGACGTTCCCCGTTTGAAAAATTATCAATTCCGATAACTTGAGAATTTCCATTGTCGTTCAAAAGTCTTTCACATAAATGCGACCCTATAAACCCGGCCGCGCCGGTAACAACTATATTCATTTAATCATTCCCCACAATTTATTATTTATTAGTTCAATAGCTTTTTCGAATTTCGGTGACTCTGAAAAATCATAATTTTTTGACCCAATTTTCAACATTATAAAGCATTGATCGGTGTCACCCACCTGAGTGATAAACTTTTTTTTCATATTTCAAACCTTAAGTTTTCGTCGTCCGGTTTATATTTCGACTTTCCTAGGAATGCGGTCGTTCACGTCAAACAAGATAACCGTTTGTTTTGTGTCCTTATCGAAACAAGTTCCGATTTTGTCCAACACGCCGAACCTGGAAAGTTCGGTAAAACGTGGGGAAAAGGAATTTATATAAACCCCCGGCATTGCTAGGGCCTCATAGGTCGAACGAATAGTGCAAGGACCGTTTTTATAAATATGTGAATAAACCTCAAACCGTCTTTTCGATAATA
>Ga0222664_1000737_pt1 | contig 15628 bp, 15 predicted proteins | sample AntAcemetagen604_FD_181147 | JGI IMG/M metagenome (GOLD analysis project Ga0222664, IMG submission 181147) | Saline water microbial communities from Ace Lake, Antarctica - #604 | ecosystem: Environmental > Aquatic > Non-marine Saline and Alkaline > Saline | place: Antarctica: Ace Lake...
CAGACAAGCCACTTGGAGAACTCAATCTGTTAAATAATATTGAAGGTGAAGATCTTACGATATATTCTAATTCTACTTTTTGTTTATCTGCCATAGGTCAAATTTGAGGAATTGGATATTATTTCCAACGGCAAGCAATATAAAAAAAATAGGTTAAATAAAATGGTTTATTTTTTGATGCTATCCAAAGGATTTTTAACATAAAAAACAAAACCTCTATCTTCTTTAATCTTAATTAATTGAGGGTGTTTGTCTTCCATTTTTTTTGCCTTGTGAATTTTTGTGTAAAAATAAATTGGCAGGTTAAAATCTTCGGTTAATGCTTTTGAAACCTCGTGAAGATTTTCATCTTCAAATTTTGGTTTTTGTGCATAAAAAAGATGTGCATAACTTTTAAACCCAATTGGGTAAACTACGTCGCCTTGATGCGCTATTAAAAAGTCTGTTGCTCCTCCTTGTGAAAACCGCTCTATTTTAGGAACAATTAAGGCAAAAGCTAGCATAAAAGTGAAATAAGTAAAACTTAAAAGAATGGTAACTCTTCTAATATTCTCACGATAGAAAATAAAAAGTAACATCCCCACCAAAAGTAAAATACCTGGGAGGTAATCTTGCACATTAAATGGCGTAGGATAATTTAATGCAGCTAAAGCAAACTTATCTTTTATGGTAAAATTAGAAACTAAAAAATCTAAATTATTGCCAACAAAAGCCAATCCAATTAGGGCGATAATCCAAAATATGCCTAAAGAAATTATTGAAGATTTGTAGAATTTACTTCGAAGCCCAGTAATAAACTCCATAACGCCTATGGCGCCTAAAAAGCTTAAAGGAAAATAACATAAAGATGAGTAGTGGACTATTTTTGTTTTTACAAGAGAAAACAGAATCAAAACCACCCAAAACATAATTTTCATGGTAAATTCAAAGAGATTTTTCTTAGAGTTTACTTTTTGCCAAAGTATGGGTAGGGCAAAGGCTGATAGCGGAAAGCAACCAATTAGTAACACAATAAAATGGTAATAAAACGGACCTCCATGTCCCGCATCTTGGGTTTGTAAAAGTCTAATTTGATATTCGAAAAACTCTTGAATAATATAAAATCTACCTTGTATAGTTTCGGAAAGAATCCAAAATCCACCAAAGCTAATTACGCCCAATAAAAAGAGCAAAATTTTACCAATACTCGGGAAATTTTTAAACCTTTTTAAAGCATAATATACAAATGCTACTAAGCCATAAATTAGCAATGCTACAGGACCTTTTGTCAAAATGGCTAAGCCAATAAAAAGGCCGGCAAAAAAGAGGTATTTGGTTTTTTGATTTTCTAAAAAAACATAAGTTGAAGTAATTCCCGAAAAAATAAAAAGATTAAACCATGGGTCAATAATGCCTGATTTAAAATACATGTGGGGTAAAACACTGCATAAATAGAGCAAAGACCAAATAAGGCCGAAAGGTTTCCCTTTTAATTTATTTCCAGTTTCAAAAAATAAAAGCATGGTAATTAAACCTGCAATGGCATTCGGAAACCGAGAAGCAAACTCATTTACACCAAAAATTTTCATGGAGATGGCTTGCATCCAAAAAAATAAAGGTGGTTTTTCCCAAAAGGGTTTAAAATCTATTGTAACAGTGCTGTAATTTCCTGAAACAATCATTTCTCTTGCCGCTTCAGCAAAGTTTATTTCATCCCAATCAAAAAGATTAACATCTCCTAAAAAGGGTAAAAAGCTTAAAAGAGCCACTACAATTATGAAGATGCGCTGAAAATTAGAGTTCAAGGAGCTATTTTTTGAGCGAAAGTAAAGATTTACCCCACTTAGGGTTTGAGTTTACTTTAGGCCATATTATTTTGTAAAGGAGCAATGCAGAGCCCACACCGATAATCGCACCTGCATAGGTATCTATAAAAAAATGTTGGTGTAAATAAACTCTTGAAATACTTGCGCTAAAAGCCAATAAGAAAAATGCAACTGAAATTTTGGGTTTGTTAATAATTAATGATAATGCGCAAAAAAGAGCAAATGCAGATGTAGAATGCCCTGAAGGAAAACTGAAATTTAAGTGGTTTTCAACTCCGTTTACCAAAGAAAGCTCATCTTCCTTAAAATAAAATGTTGGTCGGTTAAACTCATTAAATACAAACCTTTTTAAAGTTTGGGTAATTAATCCTGACAAGGCTCCTGAAAGTAAAATGAGCAGACTTCCTTTGTAACTAATAAAAAGAAATATGATGCAGAAAATAACCCAACCCAATCCATCACCCAAGTAGGTTATTATTGGGAAAATAATGTCTAAAGTTTTATTGTGAAATTGATTAAACCAAAGGTGAAAATCTAATTTGGATAGGGTAGCTGGGTAAAAACCAATAATTAAATAGATTATAAATAAACTAAAAAAAGTATTGTTTTTTAATATTGATTTCAGTTGCATCATGATACAAAATTAACATATGAAAAAATTAAAAATATTAAAAACAAGCTATGAAATTGCTTTTATTTATTTCTGACTTGAAAAGCAATAATTTACTTTTTTTTAGAAACGAAAAAATTATATTTGCACCCCGTTTTGGAAAAAACAAAATGGCGAGGTAGCTCAGTTGGTTAGAGCGTCGGATTCATAACCCGGAGGTCACGAGTTCAAATCTCGTTCTCGCTACAAAAAAAAAGGTCTCAAGTTTTGAGGCCTTTTTTTATTCTTACCTATCTAAAACTTAAACAAAAAAAAGCCCATAAAAAATGGGCTTTCATTTAATCAATATTAAAATGAAGTTAAGCGTTTAGGCTTTTTTGCAACTTGATAATCCAAATGGAGCGTAAAGTGGACAAAAACTTATAACTGATGTTAAGATAAAAATTGCTCCTAAGGCCAATAAGACATAACCGAAAACTCCAGATACTGTGCCCGTAAAATACAAAGCTGCAAATACCAATGCCAAAATAACTCTTATTACTTTATCGGCAGATCCCATATTTTTTTTCATAATTTTTTGTTTTTAAATTCGAAACTAAATTATTGTAATACAAAGGAATTCATGGTGACTCAAATCACTACTTTGATATATTTATTCCATTCTCTGAAATTTTAATTTTATTTTCAGCTTCTAACTTTTTTAATGTTCGCGAAATTACTTCCCTAGCGGTTCCTATTTCATTTGCAATTTGTTGATGAGAAATTTTTATAAAATCACTTTTTCCTACTTCTAATTTCAACTTTAAGTAATCTAAAAGTCTAACATCTAATTTATTAAAGAGTAATTGATTTATGGTTTCGAGTAATTCAGTATATCTTATATGGAACAAATCAAATATTAGTAAATTTAACGAAACACTTTTTTCAGATAATAGCTTTAGTTCTTCTTGAGGCATTAATATTATAGAAGAATCTTCTTCAACTTCAGCAAAAATTTTACTTTTTTGATTGTGAATAGCCGAACTGTACGACATTACGCAGCTTTGCCTTGGCTCTATATAGTATAATAACAATTCTTTGTCCTGGTGCTGAGTAAAAACCTTTATTAAACCACTTATTACAATTGGAACATATTTTACAATATCATCAGTATTTATCAAAACATCTCCTTTTTTAAAGTTTTTTAAAATTGAAATTTCCCCAATTTCCTCTTGTAGTTTTGAAGGCAAATAGTGAAGATGTTCCTTTATAATTAATTGACTCATATTTTTTTTGTATTGATATTTCAAACTTACAAGTATTCAGAGTTTATTTGTAAAAAAAAATAATGCGATATTTCATTGGGTTACTTATATTATTTGGTTCGGTAAATTGCTTTGGTTGGGGCCAAACAGGTCATCGAGTAGTTGGTCAAATTGCACAAAATCACTTGTCACCAAAAGCAAAAAAGGCAATACAAGATTTAATGGGGCAAGAAAGTTTGGCATATGCCTCCACATGGATGGATGAAATAAAAAGCGATGATTCTTATGACCACACACACGACTGGCATTGGGTTACAATACCTGAAGGAGGCAATTATGTTGAAACAGATAAAAATCCTGATGGAGACGCAGTTGAGGCAATTAACAGAATGGTGAAAATTCTAAAAAATCCTGCATCAGAGAACCAAGAAAAAGTAGAAGCTTTAAGGTTTTTGGTTCATTTGGTAGGAGATATTCATCAGCCACTTCATGTTGGAAATGGCACAGATAAAGGTGGTAATGATGTAAAGGTAACTTGGTTTGGCAAATCTTCTAACCTGCATCGAGTTTGGGATTCTGGTATGCTCGAATCAAGAGATTGGAGTTATTCTGAATTGGTAACTCAATTAGATTGTAGTTGTGAAGATAGCATTGCATCTTATCAAAGTATTCTAAATCCTGAAGCATGGGCAAAAGAAGCTATGAATTATCGACCTCAAGTTTATGAAACAGGAAATGTGGAGCGCATGGGCTATCAATACACCTATCAAAATTGGGATTTGTTAGAGCTTCAATTGTTTAAAGCAGGAATAAGGTTAGCAGGTTTGCTAAATGAAATTTATAGCTAATTTAAAAGTCATCTTGAGAAATTGTTTTTCGCCAAAGCATTTCGCCTCTAACATTAAAAATCGAAATGTCTAAAGTTCTTTCCCCTAAAGGACCGATAACATCAATAACCCCAAAATTTCTTTCGTGAATTTTTGTGCCTTCAATCCTGTATTTATTCTCCTCCATATTTGGTTTTGTGGCCGAAGCACTTAAAGGACTTACAGTTAAATCAAATAAAGTATAATTATCTGCATCTGTATATTTACTTAGCTCGGTATGGTGCCTGTCTCCAGTTAAAAATACTACACCTTTTATGTTTTCTTTTTTTAATAAATCAATTAACTTTTCTTTTTCCTTTTTAAAAACTTCATGGTTTTCATAAACAGCAGCAGAGTTTAAAAATTGACCACCAACTGCAATTAATTTAAAACTTGCTTTTGAGGCCTTCAAGGCTGCAACCAACCAATTTATTTGTTCATCTCCTAAAATTTGTTTGGGTAAATAATCAAATTGTGGTGTTCGGTTGTATCTGTTATCCAACATAAAAAAATCTACATCTCCATAAGTAAATTGATTGGTAATACCTGGCTTTTCATTTATTCCAAACCCATTATTTCCCCAAAAAAGTTTAAAAGCTTTTAGCGTTAAATCTTTATGGATAAAACTACCATCAGCATCATTGGGTCCAAATTCATGATCATCCCAAATGGCGTAATTATTACAACTTGCCAAAAGGTTTTGCATTTCATTTACAGACCTTGTATGGGTGTAACGATGCAGTATTCCACTCCAGCTATTTACATCTGCTTCTCTAAAATAGGTGTTATCTCCTAGCCAGAGCATGGCATCAGGATTCATACTGTTTATTGTTTCAAAAATTTCATATTGCCCACCATAGGGTTCTCCAGGTCTATCAAATTCTAATTCGTTTATATAAGTGCAGCTTCCTAAGGCAAATTTTAAACTTGGAGGGTCTGTTCTGTATTGCCAAATTGGTTGTGTTTTAAATGAATAATTTTTTTGATTTAGATTTTTATTATCGGCAATAATTTTATAGTTGTAACTTAAACCAGGTTCAAGATTTCCTAAAACGAATTTTACAGTAAACCCATCATCAGCATTTGTTTTTATGGTTGTTGATTTCAAGGTATCATTTGAACCAATTGCCCAATATTTTAATTCAGCCTCTACAGATTTTGTGAATTGCAACCAAACTAAAGTTTCTCGCATTTCGGCATAACCCAACATTGGGCCTGATTTCAACAAACTATTTTCTTGGGAAATTGCAGGAATACTTGATAAAAAAATAAAAATTACTAAGAAAAATCTCATTTTACATTAATTGTAATTGTTCCGTTCATTATTGTGTAATGACCAGGAAAGGTACATACATAGGAAAATTTACCAATGGTAGGCGCAACAAACTCAAATTGTGTTGAATCTCCCGGATTTAATACTTTACTGTTAGCCAATACATTTGCGTCGTTTTGGGGAACAAAATCAAACTTTTTGCCTGCCTGAATTCCTTTAAATCCAACCGAATTTGTTTTGCCGAAAGTACAGATTACCATATTGTGAAACATGCTTGGATGCTCACTTTTGTTTACCAAATTGATTTTTATTTTACTTCCTGAAGGTATTGAAAAGGAGTCGGGTTCAAATCTAATTTCTTCTAGTGTGTTTCCAGTGGCAATAATTCTTTGTTCATAAACCTGATTTTCAGATTTATTAGATGAACAACTTGAAAGTATAATGATGACTAAAGCAATTGAAAGTAAACTTTTCATTTTTTGGCTAAGTATTTGTTTTGTTTGTCAAAACTATGTAAAACCAACCATTAAAAGATGGTCAAAAGTCTATATTTGCCACCAATTATGAAAAGGATTAGACTCCATTCTTACTTCATTTTCCCAGTATTTCTGGGTGTATTTTTGATAAGTTGTTCTGGCTCAAAATCGTATGTTAAAAAAGGAAGCCAATTTGAGTCTGCTGGTCTTAGTGACGAAGCAGCAAAATATTATTTTATGGCATTACAAAAAAATGCTAATAATGTTGAAGCTAAAATTTTTTTAAAGAAGGCTGCTCAAAATGTAATAGACGAAAAGCTAGTAAATTTTTACAAATCTCATGGGGTTGAAAATTATAAAGCCGCTGTTTATTCTTACCGCGATGCTATCGATTTTAAAACTCAAATGGAGCGATTTGTTTCTCTTGATGTTCCTCCTTATTATGAGGAGTATTATGAAGAATCTAAGAAATTCTTTTTAGCAGAAGAGTATGAAAAAGCAAGCGATTTATTAGCCGAAGGAAAATTTGAACAATCTGAAGATTTATTTAAGAAAATTAAAGAAATAGATCCCAATTATAAGGATATTAAAACCCTCAGTAAAATTTCGGCCGTTGAACCACTTTATAATGAAGGAATTGAGTTTATGAAATCTAAGCAATACAAGAAAGCTTATGATAATTTTTTAGATGTAATTAAGCTAAAAGGTGCTTATAAAGATGTGCTTAAATACAAGGACCAATGTTTAGAGAATGCGCAATTATCTATTGCCTTATTGCCTATTGAATCTTCAAATAAAAATATTGAACAAGAGATTATAGACCGGTATTATGCTAAAATATTAAGCGAATTATTGGCTACAAAAAATGAATTTATTAAGGTAATTGATCGGGTAAATACTCAAAAAATTATAGAGGAACAAAAACTAGGTCTTACAGGTTTAATAGATGAAAGTAAGGCTGCCCAAACAGGAGAGTTGCTAGGAGCTAAAATTGTAATTACAGGGAAATTATTGGATGTTTCTTTAGAGGATGGAAAAGTGCAACTAACTAAAGAAAAAGGTTATCAGGCTTTTAGAACCAGAAAATACAACAGCACTGGAAAATATTATTATTTCGAAACCGGTTATAACAAAGTAGAGTATGATGTTTATCAAGGAAGGTCTTATGTCTCAACTGCTTTTGAATTTCAAATGATTTCTTCTGAAACTGGAGAAGTTCTGTTGTCTGAAATTTATAACTTAACACGAGAGGATATAGTAAATTATGCTGTTTTTGAAGGAGACCATAGAATGCTTTATCCAGGAACTTGGCAAAGTTTAAGAGGAACTTCTTCGCAAGACCAGGTTTACACCTCTGTAGCGCAAAAGCAAATTTTAGATAAAAAGCTTTCTTCAAGAGATAGAAAATTGAAAACTTCTATTCAATTAAAAACTGATTTAATAGAAGAAATTGGAGAGAAAATCGCAAAGAAAATTGACAATTACGAAAAAGAAAGAAATTGAAAAAAATAGCATATTTAGTATTATTAATTGGGTTGTTTTTTTCTGCTTGCAAAAACAAGCAAAAGCTTTCCGAAAAAAACTCAGCACCTAAAAGTTCTCCTGAGTGGGTGCAACAGCGTCCTATTTCTAGTGCATATTATGTTGGGATTGGTGTTGCTTCAAAAGCAAAAAGCCCAACCGATTTTGCTTCAATTGCAAAAAACAATGCTTTGAATGATTTGGCATCAGAAATTGAAGTAAAAATTAACGCCAATTCTGTACTTTATAACTTAGAGCAAAACAGCAAATACCGAGAAGATTACCTAGCAACAACACGCTTAAAATCTGAACTAAAATTAGAAAACTTTGAAGCAGTTGATTCTTGGCAAAACCAGGAAAATTATTACATCTATTACAGGTTATCAAAAGCCGATTATGAAGCAACAATGGCCAAAAGAAGGACAGAGGCCTCAAATAAGGCTGTTAATTTTATTACAAATGGCGATGCAGCACAAAATAATCAAGAATATAGTTTGGCCCTTAATAATTATATACAAGCATTGTTGGTGGTAAAAGATTTTGCTGGGGATGCCATCGAAATTCAAATAAATGATAAAAGTGACTATTTGAGTACTTTATTGAATAATAGAATATCCAATATTTTGACAGATATTGAATTGACAATTGCTGAAGATGTTCTAAAATTCAATTTTGTGAAAAGGGAAGAGCCAGCAGGTTTTTATGTAACCTCAGGTTTAGGTAAAATGCTTAAGAGTATTCCTTTAGAAATTAAACAAACAAATACCTTTTCTCAAAAAGTTCAAACCAATAGCAATAATATTGGTTTTGTTTCAGTTTCGTCAACTGATTTAAAAATATCCAAACCAACTGGTAACCTTGAAGTAAAAGTTTTGGTTGAAGAAATGTTATCTGAAAACCTGAAAAAGGATGTTTTGGTTAAATCTTATTTGAAAAACTTTAAAAGTTTAAGCCAAACTATTGGCTACCAAATTGATTATCCGAGTTTATTTATTGAGTCAGCCGAAGGGAATTATGGCCAAATAATGGGAACCAATTTTTTTAAAAATGCTTTGTCTCAAGGCGCTACAGAAATGGGATTTCCTGTTACAAGTAATAAAAGTGCTGCTGAAGTTTGGGTTAAAATTGAAGCTGATACGCAGGAGGGAAGTGTAAACTTCGATTTGTACACAGCATTATTAAACGGAAAAGCCTCTTTTTACAAAGCCAATTCAGAAAGTGTATTGTACACTTATCCGATTACAAAACAAAAAGGGGTTGGGCTAAATTACAAAGCTGCTGGAATAAATGCCTATGAAAAAGGTGCCGATAAAATTAAATTGGAGGCATTGAAGGGTTTTGTTGATGGCTTGAATTAATAATAAATTTCGAAAGTATAATGCCCCACAAAAGCATGCCTTTCAAAAGATAATATCCACAAGTGAAGTTTATTTGGGTTTTCTGCATCAAAATGAAGCAAAGGTCCATCAATTCCAACTTTGTGAGAATCTAACCATTTCTCATCTTTATCAAAAAGAAAACTATACCAGTTGGTTTTGTTGGTAGTTCTTTTTTGCGCCAAATCATAAGTTTCATAAAATGAGTGGTTGGCAATTCCCATTGGGATTTGTAATCCTTTGTTTACATTTTCGATATTAAGTGTTGGAATTTGATTTTTTGAAAGTCCGCCAAGCATAAAGCTTGTTATTATCGAACTATCATTTTGATGCAAAAAGTCTATTTGTATTTCAAAAAAACTTTGTCCTTTAATAGTAACATCTCTTAAAATGGTTTTAAAAGGTTTTGCTAATTTTCCCAATTCAGTTTTTCTAGGATCAGCTCTGTTGTAAAATCCTGGAGGCGAAAAAGTGGCAAATTTGGTTGAATCGTTTAGAAAATCATTAATTTTTATGGGATTTATAGGAGTTATTATATTTTCAAACTTTTTGAGTCTTTCGCCTTGTTTTGGATAAAAAGATTCATTTAAATTTTCAAATTTTATTTCATTTTCAGCAATTACGTTTCTAACCAAATTAAGGTTAAGCTTTTTACTTTCAGGATCTTGCCACTTCAATAAATAATCCTCCCATTTGCTAAATTCTATTTTATTTTTCATCAAAAACAACTTTTCAAAAAGTGGTTGGGGGAAATCAAACCAACCGTGATATAAAGGTTTATCTGAGCCCTCTTGATTTTGGTAAGTTATTAATTCCCATAAACCAGTATTTAGGCAATTCCGGGCCAAGTCAACTCGTTGGGTTACCTTGTTTTCTTCCCCTTTATTAGAGATAAAAAAACTCTTTTGGTCAAATTTTACCTGTTGCCTATTCCATTCTTGGTTTATAATGGTTATTTGCTGCAAATATTCATCTTGAGTTATTCTTTTTGGAATTCCAGGTATAAAAGTTAACAGGTTTATATTGTAAAGCTTAATTGTATCATCCTTAGTGGTTGCAGGAATTACAGTAATGTTAAAAACAGAATCTGCCGAATTTTGTGTGAAAATAATTTTGGAGTGGCTAAACTTTCGGTAGGAAGTAGAGGCAATTAAAACATCGGGGTCATTTGGGTAATCTTTGGCCGAAAGCTCCCTTAATTCGGTTTCGTAAGTGGTTTTATTTTCAACTTTACATGATTGAAAAATAAGTAGAATTAAAATAAGAGAAAATAGGTTCTTTTTCATAAAAAAAAAGGCGCTCTGTTTAAGGAGCGCCTTTATATAAATTATTATTAAGCTAATTATTTGTTGAAATTTTCCATTTCCTTGTCAAAAGTTTCTTTGAACTTTTCGTAGTTGTAATCAACTTTAATACTTTCATCCTTAGTTAAAGTTTCAGAATATTTACTTAGTAATTCATCTCCTGATAATTCTATTGCTAAATAAGTTTTAAACTTTCCTTCTGGTGTTTTAACCGCTTTTTCACATATAGTTCTAACACCTCTTAATTCTTGATTTACAACAGTTCTAGCGTTTTGCTCAAATTTTTCTAAAAGCTCTTCTTTGTTGTTTACTTCAGTTGATTTTACGTAATTATCGCCAACAACCTTCATTGTAGTTGCAATATCTGAAGCCAACTGAGCTTTTGCTTCACTCATCGCTTTTTTCTTTGCGGTCATCATATCAATACTTTCACCATAAGCATTAGCTCTAAAGTATTTATCGTTAGAGAAATAATCAACTCCAGAACATGGAATAATAATTTCTACTTCGCCTTTAGGTGCTTTGCCACCTTCGGCTAATTTCTTTTTGTTTTTACATGCTGTTAACTGAGTTCCTGCTAAAGCAATAACTACAATTAAAGTGAGATTGAAAATTTTTTTCATGATGCTAAGTTTATATGTTTTGAGGTTTTAAACCAATACTGTGCCAAAAGTAATTATTTTCTATAAGGTTTAAATAAAAATATGATAAGAATAGGCAGTAAAATTAAATTACAAATTAAGGCAAATATTAGTGTTAGGCTTATTAATAGTCCTATGTAAAACGAACTAGCTACTTGACTGAAAATTAAAATAAAAAAGCCTGAAGAAAGAATAACAGAAGTAACTACAATGGCTTTACCAGTTTGCAAATAGGTTCTTTTTAGGGCATAAAGCATCGCTTTATTTTTATTTAATTCAATTTTAAATTTACTCATAAAATGTATGGTGTCATCAACCGCAATTCCAAAGGCAATAGTGAAAATGATTGAGGTTGATATTTTTAAGTAAATACCACAAAAGCCCATAAGTGCAGCAATAAAGATTAACGGTAAAATATTAGGAATTAATGAAACTAGAACCATTGGAAAAGACCTGAATAAAATCCCCATTAATCCTGCTACAATTAAAAAAGCTATTAATAAACCTAAAAGAATATTGTTTGATAAATTTTTATTGTTTTGATCAATAAGATTAGGCATTCCGGTCAATTTAAAATCAACCTTACCAGATTTTAGTTTTAAATTGAGGTTTGTTTCTAAATCCTTATTTAATTGACTCATTTTCGCACCACCATAATCAACAATTTTTGCTGAAAACCGGACTTTGTTGCCTTTTAAATTGATAAATTTTGACAGGCTAGGGGACTTGTAATTCCTGAATTTATTTTGTAACGCTTTGTATTTTGCCTCAGTTTCAGGAATTTTATAAAATTCTATTTTTCCTCCATTAAGAGATTGATTGGCTAGTTTGATGAAATTTACAGGAGAAAGAACAAAATTCGTTTTGTAAACACTTTTTATTTCTTGATTAATGATTTCTAACTCTTTAATTATTTCATACTCGTTAAAAGTTAGATTAGAATCTTTTGTTTGCACTGCAACATCAAAGGGGCGGAAACCTGAAAATTCATTTTCAAAAAACAAATAATCTTCTCTAAGTTCATCATTTACAACCCAATCTTCAATAAAAAAGTTATCTACCTTTAATAAATAAATTCCCAAAAAAGAAATCATTGTAAGGGCAGTAAAACCTAAAACTACTATTTTACGGTTTGGTAATATCCAAAGAAAAAGGCTCCTTAATTTGGAGGTCCAAAAATGAACTTCTTTGCCTTTTTTGGTATTACTTGGCTTTTTGGCAATAACCAACACTGAAGGTAAAAGTGTAAATGCCAATACAAAAGATATTATTACACCTATTGCTGTGTATGTCCCAAAATCTTTTACAGGAACTATATTACTTGTATTTAGTGTGTAAAAGCCAACAGCGGTTGTAAAAGAGGTTAAGAAGGTAGCTATGCCAACTTCTTTAAAAGCAATAGAAATTGATTCATTTTTTGTTGCTCCATTTCGCAATTCATAAATAAAGCGTTCTAAAATATGAACCACATTGGAGATACCAACTACAAATAAAATTGTAGGCAATAAAGTGGTTAGCAGGTTTATGGGTTTATTAATAAAGCTCATTAAAGAGAGCAGCCACAAAACACTTAAACCAATTACCAAAAACGGAACCCAAACGCCCCAAAATGCTCGAAAAGAAAAGTATAAAAAGATTGAAACTAGAATTACAGATATTCCAATAAATAGCAGTAATTCGAAAATCATTTGTTTGGCAAAATAATGTTGTCCTCTTATTTTTCCTACAATATGATGCTCCTCGAAATCAAATTTTTCAACTGTGTTTTCTATTTGGTTAACCAGGTCTCCATATTGAGACTCTACGATACTTTTGTCATGTTTAATTTGAATGCTTACAATTTTTCGATCCTCCGAAAAAATGCTTCCTACAAGGTTTTCGGAGTCATAAATTCTCGTTGAATCTGTTTTGTAAAGGTCAGGTCTATTTACATGCAAATAGGGGACTGTAATAACTGCAAAAGGACCTGATATAGGAAATTTTAAGTTGGTAGGTGATTTTATTGAATTAACAAACTCAATTTTTTCTAATGAATCTGTTAAAGCTTCAATTTTTTTTAAAAACCCTTCTTTAAAGATTCCTTGTTCATTTTTTATTCCAACTATAAAAAAGTCATTGTCTGTTTCGAATTCATCAATAAAACCATAATAAAACTTTAGGTCAGGGTCATCTGTCGGAAAAAAGGTTTCGAACCTATAATCAAGTTTAAAATCTTTAAGGTTTACAAAAAATATCAGACTCGTTAATCCTATTAGGATTATTAATCTTTCGGCAAATTTTTTACTGAGCAATTACGTTTGCTTTTATATTGAAATGATTAATTTAACAAACATAAATCAAGGCAAAATATCAATTAGCAAAAACCTTCAATAAGTTACCAATGAATGATAAAATAGTTAAACCTTGTGATTATTGCGGAAGAAATAAAATTACAGAAAGACTAACTCTAAAGATTCTGATTGCTCATTTTATTGATACTACTTTTAGTTTGGATAAAGGGTTTATATATACTTTAAAATGGTTGTTTATAAATCCGAACAAGCCTATAAAATCGTTTATAGAAGGCAATAGAATTGGCTTTACAATGCCTGCAAAGTACCTTGTTGTAACAGTAACAATTTCTGTTTTGGCTACTTTTTTATACGATGTAGAAACTTACAGTATTGTTCATGTCTCGGATAATGAATCTGCAAATGTTTCAATTTTTTATACTTATTATCAGAAATATTTAAACATTATTCTTTTTTCATTAATCCCCATAATTTCTTTTTTCTCTTGGTTATTAGGCAATAAAAAGAAATATAATTATGCGGAAAACCTTATTGCGAATGCGTATTTATTTGGTACCTATAATTTGTTTAACGCTGTTTTAACTGTTTTAGGTGCTAAACTTACTAGTATTAATATAATTACCGGTTCAACCTTAACTACTCTCTCAGTATCTTATATTTTATATGGTTATTTTAGGTTTTTTGATGGTCATTGGAGCATGAGAATATTGAAGGCAATTATTACAATGTTTTTTACTTTTTTAAGTCTTGGTGGCGCAGTAGCAATCTTGATTTTTACGCTGAGATATTTGGGTATTGTAAATTTAACTTAACCTTTTCGAGGATGGTGTTCTAGAATGACGCTCTTCAAAAAGTCTCGGTCTAAATGCGTGTAAATTTCAGTTGTGGTAATAGACTCATGTCCGAGCATTTCTTGCACTGCTCTTAAATCTGCACCGCCTTCAACCAAATGTGTGGCAAAAGAATGCCTAAAAGTATGGGGAGAAACATTTTTTACAATACCAGCTTTTTGTGTTAAATCTTTGATAATCATAAAAACCATTTCACGCGAAAGTTTTCCTCCTCTTCTGTTTAAGAATAAAATATCTTCAAACTGCGGCTTTATTTTCAAATGACTTCTAACTTCGTCTTTATACCTGCTGATGGCTTTTTTGGCAATTTCGCCAATGGGAATAAGTCTTTCTTTATCTCCTTTACCAGAAACCCTAATAAAACCCTCGTTAAAATACAAGTTAGATATTTGTAAACCGATTGCTTCAGAAACTCTTAAGCCGCAACTATACATGGTTTCAACAATGGCTAAATTTCTTTCCCCCTCGGGTTTACTGCGGTCTATTTGGGCTTGAATCAAATTAATTTCTTGAGTACTTAAAACTTCAGGTAACTTTCTGCTTAATTTAGGACCTTCAAGTAAATCGGTTGGAGATGTCTCAATTATTTCTTCGAGCAATAAAAATTTAAAAAAGGCCTTTAAACCTGAAATTATTCTTGCTTGTGACCTAGCAGAAATTCCAATTTCGGCTAACCAATTAATAAACTCCCTAAGGTGTAATAACTCGACTTGAGTAGGAGAGAGGTTGTTGTAATTTGAATCTGCAAATTGATTCAGCTTTTCTACATCTGCCAAATAGGCTTCGATAGAGTTTGGAGATAATGATTTTTCAAGCCTTAAATAACTTTTAAAAGATTTTATATACTGATTCCAATTCACGGGTTAAAATTAAGGTAATTGAAATCTGAAATTTTGAATAAGAATAGTTTTTATTAAGTATTCTTTGAATAGATTTATTGGTAGTATCTGTTTTTTCAGAATTCCGAAAGCAAAAGTTTTTTGAAAGTTTCAACTTTCAAAGCTCAACTAATCTTTATTAAATTTCAAATTCTTTTGGGATTTTTCATGATCCCTATTGATTCCGAATTCCGAAAGCAAAAGCCTTTTTAATGCTTTACTTTTAAGTATTAACCAATCGTTTTAAATTTCAAATTTTATGGGATTATTTCATGATCCCTTTTGATTCCGAATTCCGAAAGCAAAAGCCTTTTTTGCGTTTCACTTCAAAAAGACGTTTTTCATGCCTAAAAAGCTAGAACAAGTTCTGTTTTTTTTGCATGAAAAAAGCCTAGTTGCTTGCACAACTAGGCTTTTGCTTTCTTAGTGAACCTGCAGGGATTCGAACCCCGAACCTCCGCATCCGTAGTGCGGTGCTCTATCCAGTTAAGC
>Ga0222664_1000741_pt1 | contig 15585 bp, 13 predicted proteins | sample AntAcemetagen604_FD_181147 | JGI IMG/M metagenome (GOLD analysis project Ga0222664, IMG submission 181147) | Saline water microbial communities from Ace Lake, Antarctica - #604 | ecosystem: Environmental > Aquatic > Non-marine Saline and Alkaline > Saline | place: Antarctica: Ace Lake...
AAAACGACTGACTGTCTTTGGTAGAAAACTTAGTACCAAACATTGTATTGTAGTTTACAATATATTCATCTAATTTTTCTCTACTGTGTACATTCATACCATATAAAGCAGGTGCTTCTTCTACTACGGATACTTCTTCTGGAATAAAACCATTAGCATCTGCATCTTCTTCATTGGCTACATAACTAAAAATGGTGGCAATTTTTAAATTGTGTTTGCCTTCTAGTTTTTTCTTCTGAAATAAGTCGTAATACTTTATCAAGTTTTTTACGCCACTTACCGCAAACATTCCTGTAAATTCTTTTTGGTGTGTTTTACGGTTATGATTGGCAATAATGTAATCGGTAATTTTTTCTAAACGAGTTTCGCTATCCATTAACTCTTTAGTGTCAATGTCTTCGACTTCAATATCTATTTCTGTTGCGGATTCTTTACGCTTGTACTTACCTACGTATTCTACTGAAAATTTGAGTACGTTTTCATCTTTTATAGCATCTGTGATTACATATTTATGCAAACATTCGCCAAATAGTTCTTTTGTGGTTCTTTTTCCTAATTCATTTTTTACCGCATTGTCTTTAAAAATGGGTGTTCCTGTAAAACCAAACATTTGGTTGTTATGGAAAAAGGCTTTTATTCTATTGTGTGTTTCGCCAAATTGCGAACGGTGACACTCATCAAAAATAAATACAATACGCTCGTCTTGTAAAGCCTCCATTTTAGACAAATACTTGGCTTTGCTTATTGCTGTATTTAGTTTTTGAATTGTAGTTACAATTAGTTTTGTATCGTCTCCAAATTGTTTGACTAAGGATTTTGTATTGTCTGTACCATCAATACAGCCTTTGCTAAAACTGTTAAACTCTTTGGTGGTTTGATAATCTAAATCTTTTCTATCTACCACAAATACCACTTTTTTAACCTGTGGCATATTCATTATTATCTGACTTGCCTTAAAAGAAGTTAGGGTTTTACCTGAACCTGTGGTGTGCCAAATATAGGCGTTGTTGTTTGAGTTTTCTACTTGATTTACTAAGGTTTCTACTGCATAAAATTGATACGGTCTAAGCACCATTAAAATTTTATGCGTTTCGTTTAGTACAATGTACTGACTTATCATTTTTGAAATATGACAAGGCTCTAAAAAATCGCTTGTAAAACCGTTTAAAATATTGGTTTGACGTTTGTTTTCTTTGTCTGTCCAATAAAAAGTTTGTTTGAAAGACTGGTGTCTGTTATTGGCATAATACTTTGTATTTACACCATTACTAATAATGAAGATTTGAACATATTGAAACAAAGCCGATTTTGCACCAAACGAATGTCTTTGATAGCGGTTTATTTGATTAAAGGCTTCTTTCATTTCTAAGCCTCTACGCTTTAGTTCTATTTGCACCAATGGCAAACCATTAATTAGCAAAGTAACATCATAACGGTTTTTGTAACTGCCTTCCATAGTAACTTGATGCGTTACTTGAAACTGGTTTTGACACCAAAAGTCTGTATTTAAAAACTCAAAATAAAGGTTATCGCCATTGTCTCGCTCTATATGTTGTTTTTCTCGTAGTGTTTTTGCTTTTTCAAAAACAGAACCTTTACTGAGTATGTTTAAAACACGCTCAAACTCTTTGTTTGAAAACGTAATGTTATTATGCTTTTCTAATTGTGTTTTAAGGTTGGCAGTTAAAGCGTTTTCATCTTTAATTACCACTTTTTCATACTTCAACTTTTGCAGTTGTGCAACTAATTGGTTTTCTAATACTTGTTCTGGTTGTGTACTCATATTAATTGCAAAACATTTTTTGTAGTAACCCTTTTTTATAGGTTTTGGTAGTTTCTATTTGTTTGTTTACGGTATTAATTTTATCGTCTATTTTTGACAAGAAATTGGCTATTTTGGTTTGTTCTGACAAAGAGGGTAATTCAAGTATCAAAGGTTGAATATGTTTATTATTGATTTGTGGGATAGTGGAAGTGTCGGCAATTTTATAAAGTTTTTGAAATACTATTTTATAAAAAAGAAATTGAAAATTAACCTGATTTGTGTCACAAATTAATGCCATTAGATTACTATCCATAAATAATGGCACAGAGTTTATCCTAACTTTATTAGTAAGTATTGCTCCTCCTCTTTTTGGGAATATTATTGAATTGACAGGAATAGTATCTGAGACATTATCAGTATAGTATCTGCTATGTCTTATGTTCTTGTTGCAATTATTAAGTTCTTCAACTTTAATAAAAGGTGTTGTTCCTGAGTTTTTTAGGTTGTATTTTGAAGGGCTATTTCCGCTTTTTATTTTCACAATTTCTCCTAACTCTATTGTGTTTCTTTTAGTGAAATCGTTTCCATTTTCATCTTTAAACCTTAATTTTTGGCTAAAGATTTGTTGCATCATTCCTTTTTTGTAATGTGCTAATGCGGTTTTCTTTTCTTGTAGTTGGTTTAGTTTTTTGTCAACAATACTAAAGAAATGAGCTATTTTTTGTTGTTCGGGTAGTTGTGGTGTGAAGATTTTACCACTTAAAATATAGTTAGCATCAGCAGTTATATATCTATCTCCAACCAAAACATACTTTTTCAGAAAATTATTAGCTCTATTATGATAACTAAAATATCTATCTAAATATTCTGAATTTGTATTGTCATTAACTTTAAAAGTAAAATATAGAGTTGATAGCAAACCATCTCTACAGTTATTCACTTTGAACAATCCGTAAGGATAGGCGGAACTTATACTTTTACCATAAACTAAATCATTTAGTCTTGTTTTAATATAGTTTTTATGATTAACCTTATCATAAGTATCACCAAGTAATTCTTTTCTATCTACTATACCTTTAGTAGAAGATAAAGACAATATTTCTTTAACACTAAATTCTTCATCCTTATTATTTTTAGAAACTCTTGTCATCAGTTCTGACAATCTGAATTCTTCCCAATCGTCATTAAATTCACGAAAGCGAACTTGTGGTATTTTATTTATTTGCTTTTCCATTATTTAAAAAGGTGTGTCAATATTCAGTTCTTTACACAATGTAATAAGTTCTTTGTCCGTTTTTTGCATACTTGATTCTAAGGTTTTTAGTTCCGTAGAAACTTGAGCAATATCAACAGCTTCTTCTTCTTCAAAAGTATTTACATACCTTGGTATATTTAGGTTGTAATCGTTTTCGACTATTTCTGCCAAAGTAGCGACATATGAGTATTTGTCTGTAACGGTTCTGTTTATGTATGTATTTACAATGGTATCAATATCCGTAGCACGCAACATATTTTGCGTTTTCACCTTTTCAAAATGTTTGCTACTATCTACAAATAAAATATCATCAGGATTTTCTCGACATTTTTTAAATACTAAAATACAAGTCGGAATGCCTGTTCCGTAAAATATATTCGCAGGCAAACCAATTACTGCATCTAAATAGTTGCGGTCTTCAATTAAATATCTTCTAATGTGTTGTTCTGCTCCACTTCTAAACAATGCTCCGTGAGGTAATACTAAAGCCATAGTTCCGTTTTCAGCCAAATGGTGAATCATATGTTGCACAAAGGCAAAATCTGCTTTACTTTTTGGTGCTAGTTTTCCGTATTGGCTAAAACGGTCATCACTTGTAAAAAGAGCATTTGCACTCCATTGTGCCGAAAAAGGTGGATTGGCTACAATGGCTTCAAAACGTTCGTCAATATGTTGTGGGTGTTCTAAAGTATCTTCTTGTTTTATATCAAATTTTCGGTAATGAATATCGTGTAATATCATATTCATACGAGCCAAGTTGTACGTTGTACGGTTTAGTTCTTGTCCGTAAAAGTTGGTTACACTTTCTACTTCTTTTGCAACACGCAATAAAAGTGAGCCTGAACCACAAGTTGGGTCATAAACTGATTTTAATTTTGTTTTCCCTGAGGTAACTAATTTAGCCAAGACTTTACTTACTTCTTGTGGTGTGTAAAATTCTCCTGCTTTTTTTCCTGCTCCACTTGCAAATTGCCCAATTAGATATTCGTAAGCATCTCCTAAAACATCAATTTCCGTGTTTTCAAGTTTAAAGTCAATTTTGTCTAAGTGCGATAGCACTTTTGCAATAATTTCATTTCTTGCTTCTGGCGATTTCCCTAATTTGGTAGAGTTTAAGTCCATATCTTCAAACAGATTGTCAAAATCTTCTTCACTTTCCGTTCCCATTGTTGTGAGTTGGATATTGGTCAGAATTTTTTGTAAATCTTCTAATATGAAATTAGAAATACCTTCTACATCACTATTTCCTCTTTTAGCCACTTGGCTAAAAAGTTCGCTTGGTTTTAAGAAATAGCCTAGTTTTTCAACTGCTTCTTCTTTTATGGCTTCAATGTATTCTTTTCCGTTTTCGGTATCTTCTTTTATGTCAGCAAACAGTATTCCGTCTGGTTTTAGAATATTATTGGCATAAATATTCATTTTTTCAGATAGATATTTGTAGAAAATGAAACCTAAAATATAATCTCGAAACTCGTCCGCATTCATTTTTCCTCTTAGCGTATTCGCTATATTCCACAGTTGTTGTTCGAGTTGTTTTTTTTGGTCGTCACTCATTTATTTTAATCTATTTTTTTAAGTTCACAAAGTACATATTTTTCGGCTAACGGAATGTAGAGCGTTGGCAAGAAATTGCTCTTTTGGTTTTTTGTGTTTTGGCTTTAAGCGTTGGCAAAAACCAAATGTGCAATTTGTGCGGTTGGCTTTTTTTTCAGCTTGCACCTAACGTTTAGTATAAGAATAGTAGCGGATTAAAATGTACTAATTTTCGCTTAAACGCGGACCTTTTATATATTCACTTACTTTGGATTTAGCACAAAACCCGCTATTATTTTTATACATTGTTGTAATTAGTTTTTTATTTAAAAGTTATTTCCAAAACCATAAATATGAAAAATTAAATCCGTTTCCATCTTCTCCTGGGTTAGGATCTAATAAACCATTATTTGATTGGTGTATGTGTCCATAACTTAGGCGTAATTTATTTTTTTTTGCAGTTGTATATTCCGCACCTATTTGGGTCGTAAGATTAAATGTGAAATTAGTCCCATTAGGTGGGAATTCGCTAAATCCATAGAAGAACCCTGATCCATATTCAAGAAAGGGGCTGATTTTTTTTCTTCCAAATAAATGCCATCGATAGTAGAGGTTGAGCCCCATTCCGGCACCATTTCTTTCTTCATAGATCCATTGTTGGTTATTTACTTCTATGCCTAAGCCAAACCAAGGTGCAATTCTTTTTTCAATCCCAAAATTTTCTATAATTACCGTCCCTCCTGTTGTTCCAAATACTCCAACTCTTGCTTGGTAAAAATTCAAATGCTTGGTGTCCTTAAAAACAAATTGAGCTAGACCAAATGATAGGGTAGCTGCACTTATAACACCAATGAATGAGTTCTGGTCTATTAGTACAAGACCACTTTCATTAAAAAGAGGAATACCGGGCCATTGATCATCTTGAGAGTAGCAATTTAAAGAAGTTAAAATGAGCAAGGATATTAAGAGTTTTTTCATAGTTCTGTTTTGATTAAAAATGCTTTCCTTGTTTATTATGTTATTATTAATTACAACTAGGTGCTAACTATCATAATGATAGTTAGTAGCCTTTATGTTTACCCCTACAAACCTAAATAAATTTTGCATATAACCAATAGGTAGGTGTTGTATAGCCATCTTGTTAATCATTAAATAATGTATCGCCTGGTGAAACTATGTTCTTAATATTCTCATCGCTTACATGCGTGTAGATTTCAGTTGTTTTTATGTTACTGTGGCCCAAAAGCTTCTGTACTTGCCTTAAGTTATACCCATTGTTTAACAAATGTGTGGCAAAGCTGTGCCGTAGGCTATGAAAAGTAAAATGCATGGGCAATTGGCTTGCCTTTAAAGCCTTTTTAAAAACCCTACCAGCACTTACACTTGAGTATTTATCGCCAAACTGACCTTCAAATAACCAATAACTTGGTTTAAACTCCTTCACATACTTTCTCAATTCAATCAACAAACTTTTTGCTAAAAGGGTAAGTCTATCTTTTCTCCCTTTGCCTTGGTTTATCCTAATGGTCATGGTATTACTATTAATATCTTCAACCTTTAAATTTAATACCTCACTTACACGCAAACCTGCCGAGTAAGCGGTAAGTAACATACATTTATGTTTAAGGTTGTCGGTGTTGTTAATTACCTTTTTTACTTCTTCTTCGCTTAGCACTTTTGGCAACGAACTGTCTTTTTTTGGCCTCAATTGCTGTAGGTCTTTCTCTATGTTGTAACTAATCTTATACCACAGTTTTATGGCATTTACATATTGATTTATGGTTTTTGCGGCTTTTCCTTTCGATTTAATTTCATTTAAAAACAACTCAGGCGCCACATCAATTTTATCATCACTTAGCTTTTGCTTAAAATTTAAGTAAACCGATATGCAATGAAAATAAGTTCTTATAGTAGAAGGGCTATAATTCTTAAGCCTCATTCTGCCCACAAAAGCTTTACTGCAACAAAGTTGGTTGCGCCTAATAAAAGATTGGGCAATTAGGTTGTAGTTAATATCAGCATCGTCTATTTTAAGCATGCTACTAAAGCCTAATTCACAATGTAAAATAGCAAAAGCAGTAAAGGCTTTAATAATGTTATGATCTAAGGGCAAATAAAATTGACCGGCTTTAAAATTACACGCCTCGTATTCTTTAAACAAAGCATGCAGCTCGCCATAATACGAGCATCTTAAAAGTACAACCTCCTTATTGTTAACCGTACCCGGCACAAGGGTTACCTTTTTATAGTAATGGTTATTAGCGTTGTTAAATTTTTGGTTGGCACTTAATGCTTTGGCTTTAAACCTTAAATGCTCAGGCAGTAAGTAATCTTTATTGATGATAAAACCATTAAAATGAGTCTCAATAAGAGCAATAAAACTCTCATTATTTACACAACCAAATGCCTTTGCTTCATCATAATAACTTATCCACGATACAGCCTCAAACAAAGGTTTAGCTTTGCTGTAATGCTCCTTTTTTGTAACCAATTTAATCAATTCTTTTCCATCAGAACCGAAATAATGGTTTAAGTACAAAGTGGGTTGGTTTTGCATAATGCATAATTAGATAAAAGAGAAATCAAAAACAATACTAACCGAATTTATAAACGGATATATTCGTTTATAATCGAATATAAACGATTATAAATACCTTTACAGCATGGAAAGACTTTGTTTAAGATGTGGAGAAAAGTTGGTAGGCCGAAGCGATAAAAGGTTTTGCAGCACGCAGTGTAAAAGTGAGTACAATAACCTACGCAAGTCTGAAAAAGAAAGGGAAATTCTAAATACCAATAAGATTTTAAGAAAGAACAGAACTATTTTAAAAAAGCTATCGCCTACAGGCAAAACAACTGTAAGAAAAGAAGTATTGGAAGAATTGGGTTTTGACTTTCAATATTTTACTACCTACTTTACCACCCAAAATGGGCAATACTATTACTTCTCTTACGATTATGGCTTTTCTCCCATAATACAAACAGGTATTAAAAGAGCCCTAATTGTTACACACCAAAATTACATGGGTGGTAAAATTAAGCTTTGGGAAGTTTAATAAAAACGCACTATTTTTTTTGAAATAATATCATCTCGCGTTAAACGCGAAAGTAATTGCATGGCTTTAGGGTAATATTTTTTAGTTGTGGTGCATTAAAAAAACCTGAATAAAAGTCGTAAAATTGTTATCTTTTAAGATAACTTTGTGAAGTGAATAGAAAGATAATCTTCTACGAAAATCACTTTATTGAATTTTACCAAAAGCAGGATCAAAAAGTAAAAAACAAAATTCAATATGTTTTTGAGTTGATTAAACAAGTTGACCGAGTTCCCGAAAAATTTTTAAAACATTTGACAGGAACAAACGGCCTTTATGAAATCCGAATTGAATATCAATCAAACATCTATAGGATTTTCAACTGTTTTGATGAAGGACAACTTATTGTACTTTTTAATGGTATAAAAAAAAAGACCCAAAAAACACCTCAAAAAGAAATTGACAAGGCTGAAAAATTGATGAAAGATTATTTTAACTCTAAAAAATAATAGTTATGGAAAAATATAAAAACATAAAGAATTTCGACGAACTAATTGAGCTTGAACATGGTAAAATTGGGTCTGCAAGTCGAAAAAAATACGAAGAAGGTGCACTAATGTTCATTGTTAGTGAAATGTTGAAAGAAGCACGAAAAGATGCAAAATTGACACAAGAACAATTAGCAGAAAAATCAGGAACAAAAAAAAGTTACATTTCAAAAATTGAAAACGGAAAAGGTAACATTCAACTCTCTACACTTATAAGAATATTTGAGCAAGGTTTAAATCGAAGAATCGGTTTGACTTTCCTTTAAATAAAAAAAACGCACCACAACAATGGCTAAAAAACATAAGGGTTGCAGGGCGTTCACTCATACTTCAGGCTTTCAACTTTGTTTCATGTCCTGGCTTGCTCCGATGAAGCTACGCGAAGGCGATGCGGACAGAAACGCAAGCTGATACCCCTATCGATTTTTTAGCCCAAAAGCTAAATACTTAATCTTTTAAAAACCATTTTTTCAACTTTGTGGTATAATTGATAAGGCTGAGAAGTTCGCCAAGCCAGTTCATTTAATTTGCCACCCGAAATAAAAAATTGATCTAGGTTTTCATCTGCAAAATCGGCCAAAACATGATCTCTAAAATTTAAAAGAGCAATCCAACCATCTTCAATATCTTCAAACCACTCTTCGTAATAACTATCATCCGAGCTATGAAAATTCAAAATATTTTCTCCAATTAAAATAAACTTATTAATTCCTTCATCAATTAAATGGTCAACAATATTTCTTTTAAAAGTCATAATATCGTTGTAAAGCGTATCATTCCATTCGCCAATCATTTCTATAATGCAATACCCTTCATCGTAATCGGTGTATAGTAGTTTAATAAATAGGGTAGTAGAGTCAATATTATCCCATTGTGGATGAATGTAGTGGTCGTAAATTTTATCTGAAAATTCAAATTCACTGTATTCTCGGCCAAAAAAAGGCGAGCGTGAATCATCTTCTGAGCAATATTGGTTGCGCCAAGCAAAATAGGGTTCTAAACTATGCATTTATAACAAAAAACTAAGGTCAGAATTAGGCTCAAGAAATTTAGGTTCTTGGTTAAAATTAAATAATTTGGCAGGAGATTTTCCAATAAATTCTATGTTTTTGTTTTCAACATGCAGCAAACTTGTTTCGGGTAAACCCAATACAAGCGTTTGTTGGTTTGCAGCTAAAAATTCGCCAATGCGTTGGTCTCTGGTTTCTCCTCCATGGCCATCAATAGTTTTATTGGTGTAATGCGGGTTAATTTGAAAGTTAATTAAACCCAAGCCATCAAAGCTTTTAGGCTCAACAATAGGCATATCGTTAGAGGTTTTTAAACTAGGGCAAGCAATATTTGAACCTGCGCTCCAACCCGCAAAAGGGGTTCCGTTTTCAGCTTTTTCTTTTACAATATCCATTAAACCCAAGGCATGCATTTGCTGAAATAAGTAAAACGTATTGCCGCCCCCAACAGCAAAAGCTTCTGCATTTTTGGCTGCTTGTTGCATATTGCTAAATTGGTGGATAGAAACTACTTTTTGGTTGAAATTTCCAAATGCTTTTTTTACCGATGCTTCATATTTATCGTACCCTAAAGCAAATCCGGCAAAGGGAATAAATAATACTTCGTTTACACCTTCATAAAATTTTGCTAAGTGTTCTTGAGGCCAACCCAAATAAGGTTCTCCATGGTTTGTTGAGTTGCTTAAAAGGAGTAATTTTTTCATAAAATTTTTATTAGAACCGTGCGATAAGCTTTATGTTTACTTGCCTATTTGTTAAATAATTGGGTATCGCATATTGCCTGTTGGTTACATCTCTTATCCACAAATAAGAAATGGTATTGTTTACTTGTAATAAATTAAAAACTTCAATACCAAGCGAAAGTGTTTCTAAAGAATTGAATGCTTTGCCCGGTTTGCGCTCTCTTTCTGGTTTTAAAATTTGGTAAGAACCTCCAATATCAACCCTTCTGTAAGGCGGAATTCTCAATGTATCTTTATACCTATCGTAAGAAGGTGGCCCAAAAGGCAAACCTGTGCCAAATAAAATATTTAAGTTCATTTTTATTGATGGAATTCTAGGTAAATAATCTTGAAAAAAGAGTCCAAAAGTTACCCTTTGGTCTGTTGGCCGTGGCACTGCACCCGGAAAAAAGGTAGCACTATCAGCCACCACATTATTTTGGGTGAAGCCATTAATAATTAATTCACCATCGCTATTGTAAAATTCTTTGTAAAAATCGTTGGCAAGGTCTTCTTTGGTTTGCATAATTGAAATACTAGCCCAAGATTCAACTCCTTTTACAAATTCACCATTTATTTTTAAATCAATTCCTGTGGCATAACCCGAAGCATTATTTTCTGCATAATACCGCAGCCTAACATTATCTATTTCATAAGGAATTAAATTTTTTAATTGCTTGAAGTAAACTTCAGAAACAAATTTGAAAGGTCGGCCCCAAGCCTTAAAATTATAATCCGAACCTAAAACATAATGTATTGATGTTTGGGCTTTAATATTTTGGTTTACGTTTCCATTTAAATCGCGCATTTCTCTGTAAAATGCAGGTTGGTGATAATATCCCCACGAAGCTCTAAAAACAAAATCTCTGCTCCAGTTTGGCTTAATGGCAAAATTTGCTCTTGGACTCAACAAAAATTGGTTGTTAAAATCCCAATAATTAAAACGTGCCCCTATGTTTAATTCATATTGATTTGTATCTAAATCAAATGCATTTTCCCATTGAAAATAACCTAAAATTCGGTTGGATTGAATTCTGTTTTCTGCCTTTATATTGGTTCTTAAATTTAATTCATCTCTAGGGCTAACCGGAATTGGTCTTAACGAATCAAAAGCAGAAGTTCCCCAAAATGCAGGAGGTGTTTGAGGCACACTATAACCTGCCGAATCAACATATTCCCATTCACTTAACCTGTCCCAAATATCTTCGTGCTGTACTTTTAAACCCCATTGCAATGTTTTTTTATCATTATAAAACCAACCTCTATGTTCTACTGTACTTACCCAAGCATCTAAGTAATTTCTAGCATGATTTATAAAACCCCCTACACCACGGTTAAAAGCAACCCCACCAAACTCATCACTTCCTAAATCTCGTTCTAATTCATCAAGCCTGTAAGCACCTTCAATATCAAAAGTTTCAGTTTCTAAAGCCCTGTAAGTGGATGCAATAAATTTTAATTTGGTATTAGTGTTGGGTTTGTAATTTAAAGAAAAGGCTCCTGTGTAAGTTTCGTATTCATCAACCTCTTGGCCTGCAAAAAACACACTTAACCTTAAGGCTTGGTTTATCGTACCAAAATCACTTTGCCTGTCTTGAGGAATAAATTGGTATTTGTTTCGGGCCACATTACCCAAAAAATCTAGTTGTACTTTATCTGTAATATCATAAGTAAGATAGGTTTGATAATCGAAAAAAGATGGTTGATAATCTCCATCAGTATCCAATGAGTTTAAAATATATTGGTTGCTTCTATACCTAAAACCATGTATTTGCGTAAACCGATGGTTATCTGATGCATCTTCAATAGAAATTGCGCCACCCAACAAACTTGCTGTAATAGAACCTCCAAACTCTGTTGGCTCCTTGTATTTTATATCTAAAACCGATGACATTTTATCGCCATATCTAGCTTCAAAACCCCCTGCCGAAAATTCTACTTCTTCAACCAAATCTGAGTTTATAAAGCTTAAACCCTCTTGTTGGCCTGATCTTACTAAAAATGGTCTGTAAACCAAAATATCGTTTACATAAATTAAATTTTCATCAAAATTTCCACCTCTTACCGAGTATTGAGAGCTTAACTCGTTGTTAGAAACAACTCCAGGTTGCGAGAATAAAACAGCTTCGAAGTTTCCACCTGCCGATGGAATTGAACTTATTAGTTTCGGGTCAATTTTAACCATTGTTGAAGTTCTTGAAACTTCTTCCTCAATAACAAACTCTTTTAGCGATGTTGAGTTTTGCCTCATGTAGGGATTTATTTTTCTTATTTCAGCCGGAAAAAGTTTTAAATCATATTCTACCTTTAAATAACCTAAGTAAGAAAAACCAAGTTTAATATCCTTGTCTGCAGGAACTCGTAAGGTGTAATTTCCTTTGGCATCAGAGCTCGTGCCGCCAGGTAATCCAATAACCGAAATGTTTACAGCTTGTAAGGGTTGGTTTTTTTCATCTCTAACTGTTCCTTTTACAAAGGCTTCTTGCCCAAAGGTTAGCTGAAAAGAAAAAAGAAAAAAGATAAAAAGTAGTACCCGCATTAAAGATTGCAAATATCAAAAAACAATCAAGCTAAAGAATTATTGTGTAAGCTATTTTTCTTGTTTGAAATCTCCGTTTTTCCAGGCCTGTATAAATTTGGCCCAAGCCAACGGATTTAAAATGCTAAGCGGAGGCGCTTGGCCATTGTAATAAAGCCTTGTTTGGTATTCTTGCATTTGATATTTAAAGTTGCCACTCGGACCCATTGGCATATTTGCCATTAATTCATTCATAGTTTTAGGATCAAGATTTTTTTGAGCCCTTGCCAAATCATCATCAGGAACATAAGCATTTAAAAAGGCTTGCTTAAACTGCTCTTTGGTGGGCCAAGGATAAACTGTAGCCTCAGGTAAAACAACAGTATCGGGTTTTAAAAGTTGGATTATAGAATATCTAAAAGAAGGTAAAGTATCAGGAATTATAAATTGAGCCTCTTTGAAACCAATGCTGCTAAAAAGAATTGTGTCATTTATTTCTGCTACAAATGAAAAGTATCCATAATAATCACTTATCGTTCCTCTGTGGGTGTTTTGAATCATGATGGAAGTAAACGAAATAGGTTCTAAATCATCAGAAGAAACAACAACTCCAGAAAATTGAATTAATTTTTTTTCATTTTCTTGAGCTACAGCAAAAAAAGCTAGAAATAAAAATAATGAAAAGCTAAAAAGCTTGTTAATCATGTTGTGAATATAATTTTAAATCAACTACAAACTTGAATAATTGTTGTGGCCTTTAAAAATTGTTTAACAAAAATTATTACCTCACAAATGTTGTTGTATAAATTGCCCTATTGTTTCTTTCGTCAGTAATAATAATTTCAATGTCGTTTGTAATTTTTTGGTTGAATTTTTCATCAAACTCAAACGATAATATTCCAGTTTTTTGGTCAAATTCAAATAGCTCCCAATTGTTATTGATGTAACCATTGTATGAATTAATTCCTGATAAATCGTCGCCAATTTTAAACTTTACCAAATTTTCAGTTTGCATATTCTTTTCAGGATAAATGTTTATTGGCTTTATGCTTGGTGCAGTTGTATCAATCATTAACGTGTATGGACCAAAACTCCTTGTTTTGAATTTGATTTTGCCTTCTTCAAAAACACCGCCTTCCCCAGAAATTACCTTTAGTTTTTCATCTAAAGAAACGGCTAAAACCTTGCTTGATTTTCCAAAAAAAGCAGAATCTAAAGGTAAAGTAACATACATATAACCCTGAAGAGGAGTGTATAAATTATGAATATTGTAAACTTTAGAAATGGCTTTTGGTATTGGTTTTTGTTCAGAAAAATTAAAATAAAAGTCTTCGTATAAGGTTCCTTTTGGAACAAAAACCGAAAAATTATTGGTGTTAAACGAATTGTCTTCAAAGGTTTTAAAAAGTAATGAATCTGATTCGGGGCGTTTAAAGTTTATTGGATTGGTAGAAGATTTAACTTGGAAACCCAACGTACTTGCATTTTTATAGGCATCCAAAACCAAATAATCCATTTGAAATATAGTGTCATTCAAAAAAAACAATTGCCCTTTATTAAGTAGGTTTTTGTAAATTGATAATTGGTTATTGCTCTGTAAATAATTGCGTTGAACTCTTTTATTTAGCTTATTCCAAGCAAAAAAATCAACATGGGTATTGATAAACCTTGTTTCGTCGAATGGTATTTTTTCCATTTCGTGTTGATAAACGGGCACATTATTTTTAGTGAGTAAAATACTGTAAACCCCGCATCTGTTGGGTGCGGCATCTAAATAATCGTTGGTTTCAATTCCAAAACCAATTTTACCAGAAACTTCAATTGGTTTATTTTGATTTACAGAAAAGTCATTTCCAGTTTTGGTAATAGCAAAATATTTTGGTTCGTTTTGTCCATCTACCCAACTTACTTCGTTTAATGGATAAACACCTAATGTTTTTAATAAAGGTGGTTTAGTATCTTTTACATTAAAACCAAATAATAGCGGATTAAGCGGTGTTTCATTTCTTGTATCTCTAATTTCAAAATGCAAATGAGGTCCACCAGAGCCTCCTGTATTTCCTGATAAAGCAATTATTTCTCCTTTTTTTACTTGCAGTTGATTGGCTTCAGGAAACAGTTCTACTGTAAAGGTTTTTTGATTGTATTGAGCCTGTTTTACGAGTGCATTTATTTCGTCGTTAAACTTTTGGAGATGAGCATAAACAGTGGTGTAACCATTTGGATGTCTTACATAAATAGCTTTTCCGTAACCGTATAACGAAATTTTTATTCTCGAAATGTAACCATCGGCTGCGGCCAATATTGGTTTTCCTTCCACCTGTTGCGTTTTAATATCTATACCTGCATGAAAATGTCCTCCTCTAATTTCTCCAAAATTTCCGGCAAGTGCAATAGGGAAATCCACGGGAGACCCAAAATAATCTTTCGGGTATTCATTTTGGGCAACTAGGCCAAGCCAAGGAAAAATAATGAAAAGTAATTTTAAGTAAAACTTCATGTAGCAAAAGTATTTTGATGTTCATCAAAAAGTCAACCAATTTGAAATGAGTATTCACAACCAAAAGTTAAAATTTGTTCAATTGAGTTTTCGGATTAAATTTGTAGGTTAATCAAAAGTTTAATTACCTCAATTTGAGTAACATTAATCAAATAACTGAAAGTCTTGGTGCGAGTGTGGAAATACTCGTGGAAAAGCATAAAAAATTGGTTAATGAATTAAACGAAATTCGTTCTTACAATAATTTGTTAGAGAAACAAATTACCGATAAAGAAAATAAAATCTCAGAGTTAAACGAGAAACTAAAGCAACAAACAGTTTCAGGGAATGGAGAAGATGAAAGTAATGAATCCCTAAAACTGTTAGTACAAGAAACTGTAGCCGAGGTAGATAAATGCCTCGAACTTTTAAATAATAATTAATGGCAGAAATTTCGGTAAAAATAAAAGTTGGAAACCGAGTTTACCCGCTCACTGTTGATGAAAAAGACAAGGATAGAGTTGAGCAGGCTGCCACAATGGTAAACGGAAATATTAATAAACTTAAACAGGATTATGGCTTAAATGATTGGGTAGATTTATTGGCAATGACAGCTTTTGAATTTGCAAATCAATCTTTAGACCAGTCAAATCCACAAATAAATAATTCCACATCAGATCAATTGTTAGAAAAAAAGTTATCAGATTTACAGCTTCAAAT
>Ga0222664_1000744_pt1 | contig 15526 bp, 11 predicted proteins | sample AntAcemetagen604_FD_181147 | JGI IMG/M metagenome (GOLD analysis project Ga0222664, IMG submission 181147) | Saline water microbial communities from Ace Lake, Antarctica - #604 | ecosystem: Environmental > Aquatic > Non-marine Saline and Alkaline > Saline | place: Antarctica: Ace Lake...
CAAAGCCATTTTGAATAATAAACTCATTTAAAAGTTGCTTTAACCTGTTTGTAAACTCTTGAAATTCAGAATTTGATAAATTAGCATATCTTAAACCTTGAATCTCAATATAAATTGAAAACAAACGCTTTAATATTGAGCTTCTCTTTTGATGGTTAATTTCTTCTAAAAAAAGATTTAAGAATTTCCTTTCTTTACTTTCAATTTCTCTTTTATGTTCTGCTTTTTCAACTAAATCAGAGACGTAATTATATAAGTCTTCAATAGCCCGCTTATTATTAAAAATAAAAGTAGATTTTGGATGGTTTAAATATGTGAAATAAGACTGTTTTGCTTGCTGTAATTCTTTTAAATCTAAGGCCTTTAAAGAGAATCTGTAAGGCCTATCTACTGTATTGAAGAAAATTCTTGCATTATTATTATTACAAAAGTCAACAATTTCAGGTACCTCCAAATAATTGAGGGTTATGGGACAAACAGCTAAAGAAATAGGTCGGTTGTTTTCATTTGAATATTTCAAAAAATATTGGATATTCTCCATTACTTTCTCAAAATTGGCATTTTGTCTAATCAGCTCATAAGTTTCTTTATTTACCGAATCAATTGATAATATTATTCGCGCATTTAATGAGGTCAGAACTTGTTTTACTTTTTTTGTTAAAACAGTGGCATTGGTGGTAATTGAAATACTCAATCCGGGATTTAGCTCTATAATTTTATCCCAAATTTTATAGTATAATGGTGTTAAGAAAGGCTCACCTCCTAAAAACTTTGCTTCCTGTAAATAAGGAATATAGTGGGCAACTTCTTCTACAAAGCTATCATTGTAAGGACTAACAATTGGCGGCAAATTTTCTCTGTTTTGTCTAATAAGTGATGAGAATTTTCCATCGCACATTACACATTCTAAATTGCAGATATTGTCTATCTCAAACTCAAAGCATTTTGGGTAAGTAGCACTTTTTAATTTCAGTTTTTGTTTTAGGTTGTTTTTCCAATTTGGTTCAGTTGCATAGTCATCAAATCCTTTTAACCGAGAGTTTTCAAAGTTGAAGCTGTTAATTTGTTGAGCACACAATTCGCAACCCATATTAAAGTTTTCATCTTTGATATAATTGCGTAATTCTTCAGCTTTTTCACCGAACCACATTTCTTTAATGTTTTGCTCTGGAAATTTACCTAAAACATGTTTGCGGTTATAACAACAAGCGGTTGCATTACCCCCCTGCTCAAAGTTGATGTTTGAGAAAGGCGCATGGCAAATAATATCAGGATTTTTGGTCTTTCGAACTTTTTGATATGAAGCTAAAGCTTCTGGTTTTAGTGAAAACATAATTAATTATTACTTTTCAAAGTAAGGTAAAGTGATTCAACCGCATCAAAAAACTTTTGTTTTTGATTGTTGAATAATACTTGTGATTCTTCTATAGTTATTATTGGTGACTTGGTTTGTATAAGGCTTTCCACTTCTGCTTTACAGGCTAACAAAGTATTTGAACTTAAAACATAATGATTTTTATTTTTTGAATTCATTCCTTTACCTGAAAAAGAAATTACTGGAATATTAGAAGACAAGGCTTCGAGTTGCACTAAAGAATGACCTTCCCAAAAGGAAGGAATAACTAAACAATTAATTTGATTATAAAAACGATCAATATCAGACACATAGCCCAAAAATTGGATATTGTTTAAACCCAACTTTTTTATAGTTTCGGTTAGCTTTACCTCCTCAGGACCGTTGCCCGCAATAAGAAATTTAACTGCTGAGTTATTTGAAAAAGATTTAGCTAAATCCACAAAAAATTCCCAATTCTTTCTGGGTTCAATTCTGCCACAAAACCCCAATACAAATGGGTTATTCTGTTTTCTTCCTTCAAAACTTCTAAAGGCAACATTTGGAATTAAACTTATCTGTGATAAGTTAATATTACAATTGAATAATGCTTTTTTTACATCTTCTGAAACTGCAATAAATTTTACTTTTTGTTTTAGAGCTTTATAACAAAACCTTAATGCTTTGCCAGTAATATTTGATTTTTGTATTTCACCATGTTCGTGAATTACAATTGGATTTTTTAACCTAAAAAATAAGATTAAAACAACAATATGAAAAACTGAATTATTTAAATGAACATGAATTACTGATTTATTTTCAGTAGAAAATACTTGTTTTAGCCAAAACAATCGCTTTAAGCTAAAGAAACTTTTTGAAGGGTTTATTGCCAGCTTTTCGTGGAAATTAGGTTGAAAGTCCAACTTTCTAATCGCCATGCCTGTCGAAGAAGAATTGTGGTTTAAAAAAGATTTTACCATAACCTGAGCTCCTCCTGCTCCTGCATTATCTATTAAATGAATAACCTTCATTTTACAACTTCCATTAAATGGTTTTCATAAAGCTTAGAAATTTTCTGCCAATTGAAGTTCTCGCGTATTTGTTGAATAGAATTATTTGAGGGAAATTCAGCTTCTATCTGCCAAGCTTTATAAACTTTATGCAAAGCTTCGGTTAGTTGTTTTGGGTTTTTAAAATCAATAATTAAACTATTATCAGTATTTAACAATTGAGACGTGCCGCTTACTGGAGTCGAAATTATTGGAATACCTGAAGCTGCGGCTTCAAGCATGGCAATGCTCATTCCCTCATTTAAAGAGGTACAAACAAAAACTGAAGATTTGGTTAAAAAATTCATCACTTCTTGTTGCGATTTTTTACCAAATAAAACCACATTTTTATCAAACCCTAAGTGGCGTAATATTTTTTCTATTTGACTTTTCATTGGGCCATCTCCCAATATTTTAAGTTCACCTGCACCACCACTTTCTATAAAGTTTATAAAACCATGAATTAAAGTGGCTGGGTCTTTTTGTTTTACAACTCTGCCTACAAAAATTACTTGAAAGGTTTTAGATTTTTCCTTTTGAACAATGCAATTATTTGAAAAACCATTGGGTACAATTGCAACTTTATTTACAAACTTTTTATCAAATTGTTTGAGATTATCAAGCATTTGTGGTGTTTGTAAGAAAACCTTATCTGCATATTTAAGAACTGCTTTTATTTTAGTGTAACCCAATAAATACAGTGGCCACAGCCGTTTTCCATGTACCCACGGAATATCATGACCATGAGAAATCACAACAAAGGGTAGATTAAATTTTTGTTTTAGGTAAACAGCCACTTCACCACCTGGTAAAACAAAATTAGCAAAGCACAAATCGAATTTATTTTCAACTAAATAAGTTGCACAGAATTTTTTTGTTTTTACTACCCAATCCAGCATTTCAACTGGATTTGATTTAAAATCGTGTGCTCGTTTTGCTTTAAGTCTAATTAATTTTAAATTTTGATGGGGCGTTGAAATTTCAGAAGTGTTTTTAAACCAAGTGGTTAAAACTTCAACTTGGTGACCCAATTGAGCAAGACCTTCTGCTATATTTTTACTAATTACGCCGCCGCCGCCGCCAATTGGAGGATATTCGTAATTCAACATTAGAATTTTCATTCAATGTTGCTTTTATTTTTTATAACGTATTGAGGCTTGTCTCTTCCACGATCATAAATTTTATTTACGTATTCGGCTAAAATCCAAATTAAAATGAAAAAAAAACCTTGCATAATTATAGTTGCTACCGAAATCCACTTATAAAGTGGGTAATACTCATCGTTTACAAATGTGTCGAATAGGATATAACCTAAAAAAAACAGCCCCAAAGGAACTACTATTAAGCCCAATATAAAGCCCAGTCGTAGCGGAAATAAAGAAAAATTTAAAATGCCATCCATAGCCAACCTTGACATTTTGAGTAAACTAAATTTTGATTTACCAAAATTTCGTTTCGGCCTATCAAATTCAATTATTTCGAAAGGATGGCCCATCCAGCTTATAAGACCTCTCAAATAGCCAGAACGCTCCTTTGTGTCCTGTAAATATTTAACAATTGATTTATCAATCAATCTAAAATCGCCAACGTGCCCTTTTATTTTTATTTCAGAAAATTGATAGAGTAATTTATAATAAACAGATGCAGTAGCTTTTTTAAAAAAATTATCTTTTCTTGAGTTTCTTCTTGTAAAAACAACTTTACTTCCATTTTCCCAAGCCTTTAACATTTTTGGAATTAATGAAGGAGGGTCTTGAAAATCTGCATCCATAGTAATAATGGCATCACCTTTTGCAAAATCAATTCCAGCAGATAAAGCTGTTTGATGGCCAAAATTTCTTGTAAATTCTATAGATTTTAAAGCATTATTGCTCTTTATTAGTTGTTCTATTTTTATTTTGGAGAAATCTGTACTTCCATCATTAACTAAAATTATTTCGAATTGAAAACCAGCTAACTCATTAACTACCTCTTTAACAATTGGTTGTAAGTTATCTTGCTCATTGAAAACGGGTATTATAATGGAAATCACTTTTCTTACTTATTTAAAACCTTAAAAGTAAAATTAACAAGTTATTTTCGGCTATCTAATTTTTTTGATGAAATCGAAAACAAATCTTATTTATTCAGCAATTATTTTGGCTTTTGCTTTTTTGCTTTACGGCAAGAGTTTAAGCCATAACTATAATTTTGACGATGAATATGTTGTTTTAAATGAGCAAGTTCAAAAAGGCATTACTGTTATTCCCGAAATTTTTACAAGTCGGTATTTTACTTCTGAAGATCAAGCTTACGGTTACAGACCAATAACAAAGGCAACGTTTGCAATTGAAGTTTCAATTTTCGGTTCAAATCCAAAAATTAGCCATCTTATCAATTTGCTTCTTTATTGCATTTCTGGAATACTACTTTTTTACTTTTTGGCTAATTTTTTTAAGGAATACCCAAAATGGTTGTGGCTATTTATTGTATTGCTATTTTTAAGTCACCCATTGCACACCGAAGTTGTAAATAGCTTAAAAAATAGGGAGGAAATATTAAGTTTTTTGTTCGGGCTAATTGGATTATTTTTTGTTTTCAGAGTGAATTCTTCTTATCAATTTAGGAATTTAATTCTAGCATTTTTATTTTTTATTTTTTCAATTCTGAGCAAAGAATCTGGAGTAATTTTTTTAGTAAGCGGTTTAATTTTAGTTGTTTTTGATTATACCTCCAAAAGAAAATTAATAAAAATTCCAAAGCTTAAAATCCATAAAATAAACCTGAAACCAAATTTAAACCCAAAATTTATAATTGCCATTGGGTTACTGTATTTTGTATTTTTTTCATTTTTAGTTTTTTCCGTGCATAGCAGCATAGAAGTTATATTTCATATAATTCTGCTTATAATATTTGTTTTATACTTTCCTTATCTTCAGTTTTTCGGGTCAAAAAAATTAACAACCAATAATTGGCATTTTGTAATTTATACCATTTTCATTTTTAGTTTAATTTTTCATTTTGAGCCTATTGGGTTATTGGGTTATACTTTAATGGTTTTTACCTTATTAGCTATTGAGCTAACTCGGTTTATAAAAATTAACAAATCCGAAATTTCAAGTGCTTTAGCATATTCACTTAAAAGTGGGTTAATTCTAATTTCAATTTTAGGTGTTGGGTTTCTTATCTTTTTTCTTTCTTATCAAGTACCGCAAGAGTTTTTGAATGAAACTGTTTTAAGGCTAGGTAATAATCAAACCCCGTTAGTATATAACCCAACAGATTTTGGTGAAATAAAACTAGCAGGTGAGGTGTTTGTGAAATACATAAGTTTATTAATTTACCCTGAAAAACTTTTGTTTTACTATGGATATAATACTATTCCAATTCCTCAAAATTTTAACCTAAACTCTATATTTTTATTAGCTTTTGTAATTTTTGGGTCTGTGGCATTTTTAGTTCAAAGCCATAAAAAACCAAGATTTCTATTTACCTTCTTACTTTTTTTTGGGATTCTGTTTTTCTCAAACCTATTGTTTGAAGTACCAGGAATAATTGGAGAGAGGCTCATGTTTGTGGCTTCTTTAGGTTTTTGTGGCCTTTTAGGATTAGGAATCTACAAGATTTTCAGTCTTAAATCTAAACTCTCTAAAGCTATTGCTATATTTCTAGGAATCACTATTCTTATTCTTTACAGTCAAAAAACAATTTCAAGAACTAGCGATTGGCAGAACAAGGACACACTTTACAGCTCAGATATTTCATACTTAAAAAGCTCTGCAAGAGCCAATATGATTTATGCAGATTTATTGTTTGGTAAAGCGCAAAAGAAATTATCTAATAATAGTATTGAAGGCACTAAAGCCATGATTGAAGCAGCAGCATATTATTATGAAACTTCGTTAAACGTAGATTCCTCAAATTTTACTGCATTTAACAATTTAGGCACAATTTATTTTGGATACTTGGAGAAACCCTTAAAAGCCAAAATCTTTTTGAAGAAGGCAGTAAAAATGCAATTTGCCAATTATTATGCTTTTAATAATTTAGCTTTAATTTATGAAGGGCTTCAAAAACCAGATAGTGCTATTATGTATTTTGAAAAATCAATTCAATTAAAACCTAAAAACTTAGAAGGCTTATTTGGGTTGGGTCGCATGAAACAAATGCAACTAAAATTTGACCAAGCTTTTAACTATTATGTAGCTGTTTTAGAAAATTATCCTACAGAAGCAGAAGCTCATGAAAAAATGGGTGATTTACTTTTGCAAACAAATGATACATCAAACGCAATTCGTTTTTACCAAAATGTTTTAAAAATTGATGGCTCAAGAATTGATATCCAACAAAAAATTGAAAGACTTTTGCCTTAATATGAAAAATCTACTTTTTCTTTTCCTCGTTTTATTTACGTTCAATATTGCCAAATGCCAAGTTAAATTCGATTATGATTATGTTGTAGTTGGCGCTGGAATGAGCGGACTCTCTGCTGCTTTTAAATTAAATAATTTTAATGGCCTTGTGCTAGAAAAAAATGACCGAGTAGGCGGCCGGGTTCACTCAAAATCATTTGAAGGCATAAATTACGAACTTGGTGCCTATGCCGCTTATCCATATAAACTTTTGCCTTTTGAATATAATCCGGGGAGTTTAAGTCCTGGAAACGACTCTTTAGGCCTGTGGTTAAATAATAAAAGAATTACCTGCGACCAACCTCTTGAATGTATGTTTAAAGCAGGTTTTACGGTTGAAGATATTGAGACAATCCAAGAATATGATGGTGACAATGGAATAAGTTTCAGCCAATTTCCAACTTGGAAAATACAATTGATGAATGGTTTTTTTAATGTGGTTCAATCTGGTGATATAAGAGAATATAATCCCAAAAGGCAAAGAGATGCATTTAAAAAATGGACAACCGACCATTATAATAATGGAAATAGCTCATTGGCATACGAATTTAGAAGCAGGTTAACAGCAAAAGTTGTTTTAAAGGCAGAAGTTACTCGAATTAAAGATTTCGGAAACTATGTAGAAATTGAATATACCGAAGATGGTATAAAAAAGAAAGTCATCTCAAAATCGGTTATTGTTACAACCCCAGCGCCAATTACTACTCAAATAATTGAAGATTTAAACCCTGAGGCAAAATCTATGCTTGAGCAAGTAAAATTTAATCCACATGCCGTATATGTTATGGTTTTGAGAAATGACAAAATCAAACCATTTAACTATTTAACAACGCCTGAGTTATTATCATCATATATTTTACGTGGCACTACTGCCAACCCCAACTTAAATGTATTTTACCTTCATTTTTCTCATGATAAATCTAAGTTTATTGAAAAGTACAACAATGCAAAACTTGAGAAAGCGGCATTAGAAATCATGAAAACTACTTTTGGAAAAAACTTTAATGAAAGTATGATAGCCAAAACAGATTATTCTTATTGGAAATCGGCTGCAGTTGTAGTTGACCCAGAATATTATGATCGTTGGGAACGAATAATTTTTCATCCAAGTAAAAGAATGTTTTTAGCAGGTGATTATTTAGATTTATATGGTTTTCCGCTTGGAATAAATGCTGCAATTCAATCAGGCATTAGAGCGAGTAAAGAAACTTTTGAATTTTTAAGAGATGAGTAAACTAAGTAGTTTAGCTCAGAATATTATTTCCTCTGTAGAGAAAAAGAATAATCCTTTTTTCTATTTCTTATTTGTTTTCTTTTTTTCAATAGTAGTTAGAAACTTTCTGGAGGTAATAACTTATCGAGAAGTTAAACTTTCAGATTGGTACGCCCATCTGCACTATTCAACCTACTATTTAGCATTAGTAGGATGGATAATACTTGTAATAAAACTCTTTGTAAAAGAATCTATTGAAAATATCAGTAAAGTAGTTTTAACCTTTATTCCAATAATAATAATTTGCCCAATTATAGATTTTGGGGTCCATCAATTTGCTACTTTTCATCAAGTATTAGGTTATTTATCTCCCGAGTTACATGGTGAGTTTTTTAGCCAATATTTTCTATTTTTTGGCAACCATATCGGCGAAAAGTTAGGGCCATCTATTGGTTATAGAATTGAAGTATTTTTTGTTTTAGTAGGTTTTGTAATTTATTTAGCCATTAAAACTAAAAGTTTTGTAAAAACCGCTTTAGGGTTGCTTTTGCTTTACACATTAATCTACTTTTTTTGTTCTACACCATACGTTTTAAAAGACTTTTTTAAACTTTCGCCATATAGCCCTCAGGTAGTGCCTTACTATTTATTGCTTTCATTAATTGCTATAATAGCGCTATTCAGCCTTCAATTTAAAAAAGAAGCCAAAGTGTTATTTAAGGACTTTAGGTGGTTAAGACTCGGTTTTTACGAATTTATTTTTCTATTTGGATTGGTTTACGGATTAACCAACGGAGGCATAATAAAAGCTTCAATAATTTATCAAGGGTTATTTACCCTTATTGCGATTGCCTTTGCTTGGAAATTTGCTGTAATGATTAATAATTTAGCAGATTTAAAAATTGATGCGGTTTCAAACCCTGAACGCCCATTACTTAATAATTTTAACCTCGGATTTTATAATAAAATTTCGTGGTGGGTTTTAGGTATTAGTATTGTTTTCTCGCTTTATGCAGATGTTGTTATTTGGCAATTTATTTCAATATTCACTTTAAATTATTTTATTTACTCAGCCGAGCCACTAAGACTAAAGAGAATTCCGATTTTATCTAAGTTACCCATCGCCATAAATATTTTATTGCTTTTTCTATTGGGTAATATTTATGTAGGAAACCAAATCGGAAATATTCCAGAAAATATCTTTTGGTTTATTCTTCTTGGAGGAACTTTAGCACTAAATGTAATTGATATTAAAGATTACGAAGGGGATAAAAATGCAGGAATTAAAACATTACCAGTATTAATTGGACTAAAGCCAGCAAAATTTTTAATTGGGCTAATTTTTTTAGCCGGACACTTATTTGGCTTTTTATTTACAGAAAATTCAACAATTTATTTTGCTCTTGTTGCTTTAGGAATTCTCCAAATGATACTAATTACTTCAAAAAACTATAATGATTCTAGAGTTGTAGCAACTTTTTTGGCTGCAATTGTCTTAACAACGCTCGAAAAGTTTTTTTAACATTTCTTAATTGAACCAATAAATAAGCTTGGTGTACAGATAGTTCAAAAGCACAAAAAAAATCCCCAACCTGTTGAAGGTTAGGGATTTTAAGTTGACCGACTAGGGCTCGAACCTAGACTCTTCTGGACCAAAACCAGATGTGTTGCCAGTTACACCATCGGTCAATTGCGCTGCAAAAATATAAATTTTAGAAACGTACAATAACATTTCATTAAAAAATCAAATTGCCAAAATGGCGTGATTAGTTAAATTCGCAAATTCTTAAATAAAAAATACATGGATTACAAGAAACTCAACATAATAGGCGGATGGTTAGCATTCTTTATTTCTGCCTTTGTTTACATCTCCACAATGGAACCAACATCAAGCTTTTGGGATTGTGGTGAGTTTATAGCCACTTCTTACAAATTAGAGGTTGGTCATCCTCCAGGAGCCCCATTATTTTTAATGATTGGAAGGCTGTTTTCAATGTTTGCGGATCCTATGAATGTGGCATATTATGTAAATATGATTTCAGCTTTAAGCTCTGCATTTACCATTATGTTTCTCTTTTGGACCATTACCTATTTTGGAAGAAAGTTTTCTGAAAGCAATAACGAGGAATTTACACTAGCAAGACAAATTGCCGTTTTAGGCAGTGGAATGATAGGGGGGTTGGCCTACACCTTTTCAGATACCTTTTGGTTTTCGGCTGTTGAAGCTGAGGTTTACGCCATGTCGTCTTTGTTCACGGCAATCGTTTTTTGGGCAATTCTTAAATGGGAAGAACACTCTGAAAAGAAAGGCTCCTTAAAGTGGATCGTTTTTATCGCCTATATGATGGGCTTATCTGTTGGAGTCCATTTATTAAACTTATTGGCAATTCCTGCTTTAACTTTTGTTTATTACTTCAAAAACTATAAAGTAACCCCAAAAGGCGTTGCTTTAACCTCAGTTATTTCTGTTTTTATTTTAGGTTTTGTACAAAAAGGAATTATACCAGGTGTAGTAAAGGTTGCATCGTGGTTTGAGTTACTGTTTGTAAACTCCTTTGGAATGCCGTTTCAAAGTGGTGTAATTTTTTACATTATTTTATTATCCGCAGGAATTGGTTATGGTTTGTATTACACAGCAAAAAACCAAAAAGCATTAGCAAATACCATTATTCTTTGTATTACTATGATATTAATAGGTTATTCATCTTATGCCATGATAACCATTAGATCACTAGCCAACCCACCGATGGATGAAAACAATCCAGAGAATGTATTTAATCTTTTATCATATTTAAATCGTGAACAATATGGCTCTCAACCAATTGCTTATGGCCATTATTTTAATTCGCCTTTAGATGCAAGCGAGCCATATTCTGATGGTGACCCAGTTTATACTCCAGATTTTGAAAAAGGTAAATATTATATCTCAGACGATAGAAAAAATTCAGTTCCCAATTATGCGTCTGAATTCAAAACTATTTTCCCACGGATGTGGAGTTCTGATAACAAACACGTAAATTCCTACAAAAATTGGAGCGATTTTAAAGGTAAACCCGTTAAATACAATGGAAATACTATTAACAAACCCACTTTTGGTGAGAATTTAAGATTCTTTTTTACCCATCAGGTTAACTTTATGTACTTCAGGTATTTGTTTTGGAACTTTGTAGGTCGTCAAAATGATATTCAAGGTCATGGAAACTTTACTGATGGGAACTGGATTAGTGGTATAACTTTTATTGACAATATGAGGTTGGGAGAGCAAGGAGATGACAAACTACCAGACCACATGGCAAACAATCCAGCTAGGAATAAACTCTTTTTCTTACCGCTTATTTTAGGATTGGTGGGGTTATGGTTTCAGTTTAAAAAAGACAAAAAAGACTTTTCTATCGTAATGATGCTTTACCTCTTTACAGGGTTGGCCATTATTGTTTATTTGAATCAATATCCATTTCAACCTCGAGAGCGAGATTATGCTTATGCAGGTTCCTTTTATGCCTTCGCCATTTGGATAGGATTAGGAGTTTATGGGTTGTTTGAAACAATTACCGAAAACTTAAAAATTAATCCGAAAGTAGCTGCGGCAACCACTACATTAATATGCTTTTTAGCAGTTCCTGTTTTAATGGCGAAAGAAGGTTGGAATGATCATGACAGATCTGATAGGTACACCGCAAGAGATTTTGCTAGAGCTTATTTAGATTCGTGTAAACCAAACGCTATTCTTTTTACAAATGGTGATAATGATACCTTCCCACTTTGGTATGTTCAAGAAGTTGAAGGATACAGAACAGATGTAAGGGTAATTAATTTAAGCCTTTTAAATACCGATTGGTACATTGAACAAATGGACAGAAAAGCATACGACTCGGAAAGAGCCCCGTTTAGCTTAACTCCAAAGCAATATAGACAAGGAACTAGAGATTATTTACCTGTTGTTGATATGAACAAAAAAGAAGCTTTTGTTGATGTTAAAAAAGTAATTGACTTTATTTCTGATGAAAATAATGCAAGACCTTTTGGCGGAAATAACACATTAAACTACTTCCCTACAAGTAAATTCAGCTTAAAAGTTGATAAAGAAAAGGTTTTAGCCGATGGCACTGTTCCTGAAGAGTTAAGAAATCAAGTTGTTGATGAAATTACTTGGTCTTACAAGAAAAATTACATCCTAAAAAAGGATATGATGATTATGGATATTTTAGCCAATTTCAATTGGGATAGGCCAATATATTTTGCCATTACTACTGGAAATTCAGCTTACATAGGTATGGAAAATTACTTCCAACTAGAAGGGTTAGCTTACAGATTAGTGCCTTTTAAAGTTCGCTCTCCTGATGGACAAACAGGTTATGTTAATACAGATATAATGTATGAAAACCTGATGACCAAATACCAATATGGTGGTATGGAAGACCCAACTGTTTATATGGATGAAAACAACCGTAGAATGTGTATGAATTTGAGAAACAATTTTGCAAGGTTGGCTGAGGCATTATTTAGAGAAGGCAAAAAAGATAAAGCTGTAGAAGTTTTAGATAAAAGTATTGAGCTCATGCCTAATGAAAATATCCCATACAATTTCTTCATTCTTCCATCGGTAGAAGCTTATTACAAAATGGGTGAATTTGAAAAGGCAAATGCTATTGTTGAGGTTTTATTTACCATGTATTCTCAAGAGTGTAATTACTATTTTGACTTACCCGATACTTATTTTTCTCCTGTAAAAAATGAAGCGCAGCAAAGTATTAGTGTGCTTTACAGGTTAAGTCAGTTAACCAATGATATTTACAACCAACCTGAATTAGGCGCCAAGATAAAAGCCGAGTTTGATAGGTTGCAACCTATATTTACTTCAAGAGTTCAATAGTGATAGATTTTATAAAGCCTCCCCAATTGGGGAGGCTTTTTTATAAAGACTTAATTTTTAAAATTCCTAATAAGGAAAACAAGGTTTACTTAACTTTTGATGATGGCCCAAATCCTGAAATTACACCTTTTATTTTAGAAACATTAGCCAAGCATAACGCAAAAGCTACTTTTTTTTGTTTGGGTAAACAAGTAGAAAAACACCCACAATTATTTGGTGATATTATAAAAGAAGGCCATCAAGTAGGAAACCATGGATTTGAGCATTTAAATGGTTGGCAAACTAAAACAGCAGATTACTTAGAAAATGTAAAGAAGGCCTCAATGGTTATAGATTCAAAAATTTTTAGGCCACCATATGGTAAACTAAAAACAAACCAAATAAAGGGCTTAAAAAACAGCTATAAAATTGTGTTATGGGATGTTTCTGCCCAAGATTATAAAGAGGGTATAAAGGCGGAACAAGTTGTTTCCAATGTTATAGAAAACACCACTGAAGGTTCAATTATTGTTCTGCACGATAACATAAAAGTATCAAAACATTATAGTCAATCGTTACCTTTAATAATTTCACAGTTGGTTGGCAGATATAACTTGTCGTTCATCTAATTAAAGCCTTTACATACTCATTTATTGGGTAATCTGAAACTTTATTAATATTATCTTCGTATCCTCAAATTTAAAGTAAATTCCTTAATAATAGATCACTAAAATGAAAACTCTTTACAATTTAGTAATATTAGTTGGGTTTGTAGTTTTTTCTTTAACAAGTTTTTCTCAAACTAGAAACATTACAGGTACAGGAAACTGGGATGCTTCAAATAGATGGTCTGGTGGCAATATTGCCGGAGTAGGAAGCAATAGCCATGACGTTGTTTTAAGCAAAGAAAAATACATTACAGTACGCTCAGGATATTCCTACACAATAAGAAGTATTAATGCAAATCAAGCTTCAAGAATTACAATTGAAGCAGGCGGTGAATTAATTATTACGGGAAATGCTGATTTTGATAAAGAGGTTATAATAACAGTATCTGGTACATTAAAAATTGAAGGGTCCTTAGATTTAAAAAAAGAAATTAGGATAACAAATAATGCTGGCGGATTTATTGATATTGGACAAGATTTTTCAATTGGTAAATCAAGCAATATCACAAATAATGGATATTTTAATGTTTTAGGTAGTGCCTCAACAAATAGTGAAGGAAGTTTAAACGGAACGGAACCATTATTTGTGAATGGAACATGTTCGGGCTCTTTGTGCAGTGATTCTCAAATATCGGGTACCTTGCCAATAGAACTAGTTTCATTTAAGGCCTATGCAGAGCAAAATGAAGTTGTTTTGGTTTGGATAACAGCATCAGAAATTAATAACGATAAGTTTATTATTCAGAAATCTAAAAATGGAAAAGATTATGAAATTGTTGATGAATTAGATGGGCAGGGTACAAAAAATACAACAACTGAATATATTTACAAAGATTCTAAGCCATACGAAGGTTTGTCTTTTTATAAATTAAAACAAACAGATTTTGATGGTGAATTTTCCGAAACTGACGCTGTTTCAATTAATTTTAAAGGAGCTGAAAATTTTGAAGTTGAGGTTTACCCTAACCCAATTAATGAAGGCCATAACTTATATTTAAAAGTTCCAACCTCTGAAAATGAGGAATTTGAGGTTTTCGTTAATGATTTACTTGGTAAAAGTTACATTACCGATTTAACCTTTATTAATCAAGGAGACTTTACGCTTATTATTTTGGAATTAGACAGCAACCTTCCTAAAGGAGCTTACTTTATTAATATTTTACAATCGGGTAAAGTAATTTCGAAAAAGGTTTTGGTTCAATAAGTTTAGTATTACATTAAGGGTATTAAAACATCTAAAATCTGTTGTTTTTGTAAAACCCCCGCTTGCCTAAATTTTTGTTCTCCTCTTTGATAAACCATTAAAGTTGGTACGCCTCTTACACCAAGCTTTGCAGCCAAACCTTGGTTTTTGTCAACGTCAATTTTTATTACTCTTGCTTTTCCAGAAGTTTCTTTTGCTACCTCTTCAATAATTGGCGAAACCATTTTACATGGGCCACACCACTCTGCAAAAAAATCAATTAAAACAGGCTTTTCTGAGTTTATTATTTCTGTAAAAGTTGCCATATTGTAAAAATAAAAGCCCCAATAAAGGGGCTTTATTATTAATTTATTTTTTATTTAATTCAAATCCATTTTGATTCCAGGCTCCAATTCCACCATCTAGGTTATATACTTTAGTAAAGCCTTGTTCTACAAGCATATTTGCAGCTTTACTAGACCTACCTCCTGCAGCGCAGTAAACATAAATAGGTTGGTCTTTTGGCAGTTTTGACGCTTCTTCTAAAAAGCCTTCATTGTAGAAATCTATTTCTTGAGCTTCTCCTATTTTTCCTTGAGCTATTTCATTTGCAGTTCTTACATCTAAAACAATTCCTTTTTCAGCCTTTATTTGTTCTTTAAATTCAGTTGCAGAAAGGTTGGTAAATGAATCACTGTTTTTTTGTTGAGCTTGGCATCCTGAAAAGCCAATAAGCACAACCGCTAAAATCATTAAAAATTTATTTTTCATCTTATTTTAAATTTCTCCAACCACCTGCGTTAAATACGTCTGCAATTCCAGCTTGCTGCAAAATCT
>Ga0222664_1000745_pt1 | contig 15472 bp, 10 predicted proteins | sample AntAcemetagen604_FD_181147 | JGI IMG/M metagenome (GOLD analysis project Ga0222664, IMG submission 181147) | Saline water microbial communities from Ace Lake, Antarctica - #604 | ecosystem: Environmental > Aquatic > Non-marine Saline and Alkaline > Saline | place: Antarctica: Ace Lake...
AAAAATTGCTAGGTCTGCATGAAGACATGCACTGACTTGGGTAAGATCTCTGGAGTATTCTACGGATTGCATTTCCGTATCGACAAGCATGTAGATGATGGATTCGATGCTCACCATCCAATGTGCACCAAATAGGTCAAATACTTTAGAGTTACTTGGCATTTGCTTGGCGGCGGCGATGCCTTTGTCTACACGTTCCATAACCTGTTGTGCATAGTATCCGACTGGTGTTTTTTGGAGCAGGTCCTTGGTACGTTGGTCGGTTACACATTGTGCAGATGCCACTTGCGGAAGCAGTGTTACGGCGAGGCCGATGAAGATGCTTCGTAGTATCATTATCGTAATTGAGCACAAATGTTAGGGTCTGCATATCGTGGACACATTGCAGCGGGGAATGTGATGTCTCCCACTTGTTTAAAGAGTCTATGGGACATGTTCATCAGCTCGGCAAAGGTGTTGGATGCAGTGCTAAGATATTGTGTAAACATTTCGTTTGCGATGCGTGTACCCAGACCTTTGGCCGCGTATTGCAATGCCAGTGCGGCAGAGTTGTACTGGTTCTGCTGTGACGTTAGGTCGCTTGCGGTTTGGAAGTAGTTCAGTGGTGGAAGGTTGAGCCGTTTAAAGGCATCGAATCCGCAGAGCGCAGGTGGAGTTCTGGCTGGTAGTCCGTTGATCTGACACAGTGCATCGTCTAGCTGTTTCATGAGGTACTCTGGTCTGTACAGTGGGAAGTGCGGAGCGGTGATGGCAGGCGATACGGCAAACTGTCCTATTTCTGGATCTTCTATTTCACAAGCATTCCATGGGTACGCCTCGTCGACCGTAGTAAATGCACTGCGTCCGGATATGGTTTCGGACCATTCATGGGTTTCTTCAATGCATTGACCTGCGTAGCAAAGGTTATTGCCGATGGTATTGAGATATTGTGTCTGACATCCTGGTTTGCATGACAGTGGCATGGAATTTTTCATGGCTACTATGTACGGGTTTTCTATGGTTGCGGCACATGTTTGAGAAAACCGAAGACTGTCAGACATTTCTGTTAGTGTATTTTTTATTAATTGAGAAATTACTTTCGGATCTACATCATCATTGGTGCAGACGTAGTTGTCGTCATCGGGGTTATCATCAAATGATGAGCAGCTATTGTTTGCCAGTGTGCTTGCACATTGGTCTATGGTTAAACCTGCTTTTTCGAGTACTCCTTCGATAGCGTACATTTTGCATTGTGTGAAATATGCCTCACGCTCTAGAGAGCAACATGCTGTTGACTCTTCTTTTTTGGTGCCCTCATAACCCAAACGTGCCGCAAATTGTAGATTACTATCTCTGCAGAGCTGTTGAGCATGCACCATTTCGTGCACCATTAGACTTTCGTATTGTGTTGGACCTACTATGGTAGGAATACAAACTTCTATAACACCATCTTTTTTTGAAAGGGAAGTTTTAGCAAAAGTTTTGAGTTTTGGATCATCCCAACATTTTTCTGCACAAACAATATCTACAGCACATGATGCGCATTGATTGGGAACCATATTTTCATCTCTCGCGGATGTGTCTTTCACGATGTTTTCTTCGACCGTTTGTTTCCATCCACCAATGGTGCAAATATTGTCACCAGATATACGCTGAGTAATGTCTCCATTGAATCGTTCTGGTTGGCAACGCGTCAGGATGATCCCCCCAGATCCCGATGCAGTAAGCTCGTCTTGTTCTTGCGTTGTAAGGTCGCATGCTGTGGATTCGATAGCCCTACAGAGATATCCTCTTTTTGAAAATGGATGCGAACAAATACCTTCACCTTCCTTTGGCTGAGGAACCAGAAGTCCTTCTGGGGGCAGGTCTGGCACATCTCCTCTTGGTAGAGGATTTTGCTCTTCTTCTCGTGGAGGATTCAGCTTTCCTGGAAAGAGTCCTGCTTGCCCTGGGCGCAGTCCTGTTTCGTCTTGTTTTATAGGATACAGCCCCCCTCGTATAAGCATGTCGTCTCCATAGATGTCATAACAGCTGTGTACTGAGGTTTCCTCTAAACAGTCGATATATGTTGGGTGGTACAAGGCTGCCTGCATTGGCTCTGTGGGTATATACCACTGGATTCCAATGTCATCGTCTCGAATCCAGATGAAGAGGTTATTTTCTTTATCTATGTAGCTGGGAAAGATAATGAATTCTTCATTTCCTTTTTCGATTTTTGCATTTGCTAAAATGGTGTCGTTTAAAACATGTAGTAACTGCGATTCTATAGCGCACCATCGTCTGTTGAACCACATTCTATTGGGGTTGTTGGATGCGGAACCAGAGCCACAATCTCCTTCATGATTTTTAACATAATTCACACCATTTTTATATCGCCATACTGCAGCGACCATTTCGGTGTCGTCTTCTTTGTCGTTTGCTTCACGGATAAGATCGGTTATTTGTGTGACCACTCCTTGTAGTTCGTTGTCGATGGTTTCTTCTTGGCCTTCGGGCCACGGCTCCGCACGTGTCAGCGTTTCAAGGAATGGTTCTTTGAGTATATCTGTTCCTGCTCGCCAGAGCTGTGCAATGCTTCCCATGCGCATGACGGCTTCTATGGGTTGGCCGGGATAGCCTTCGACACCCACTTCATATCCCGATGCAATGGCTTGTAACTCTCTGCCTAGTGCCCTGTTCCAACTGGCGCGGTCTACTACTTCTCTAATGCGTTCTTGGGATTGCAGACAGGCAATATGGGAATTGTGTTTTTCTGTGTCGCTGGAATCACTTCCACACATGCCCAATACATCTTTTTGTAGGGCTATATCGACGTACGTCGTTTCCATTTCCATTGGCACTGCTTTGTCGTAGAAGATACCTGCTGCAAAATTTTCAACGGGCAGTTCTGCCTTTTGTTTGAGGGTTTCCATTTCCACGGCATTTTTAATCGTGTAGTACAGTGTATTTTGGTTTGATTCTTCCTCTTGCGCATATGTGCCAGGTATAAGAAGTAGGCCGATGGATAGAAGAAGGGAAAACATTATTGCTTGATGTCACGAAGGGTATCTTTTGCATTCCAAATACGGGGTAGACATGCACTGGCTTCCGCAGAAAGTGCGGTGATGTTTCGCATGTCTAAAGAGAATCTTTGCATGCATTCTAGTTCGGCATCCAATGGTGCTAGTCTGTCAAATGCTCCTATAATGGTGAGTGCTCTATTTAGTGATGTACGCGAAACAGCGCGTTCCTGGTTGATAATTTCTGCCCTGCCAAAGGCAGAGCGCATAAGGTCGGAGAGAAAATACTTTAAAAATCCAGCATCGCCTTGTTCGTCGTACTCTTCTAGCCATGTGTCATGCATAAGAAATTCATCAAACTCCGTAAGAGCGCATTCGTATATGCGCAGATATTCCAGAAGCACGCGTGGGGTATCTAAACGACTGAGCGGTACTTTTTTGTCTGCCCATGTTGGTAGGCTTGTAGCGAGTTCGAGTAGTCTTTTTCCGGGCTCTGCCAAGCTGCCATAGTCTTTCGCGTCACAGGAAACGGTTGAGGGCTCTAGGTATTCTTCGATGACGTCGTTGACGGTATCGTGATACAAATCTGGCCAGTCTTTCATTGGTATTTCGGCAAATTGTAGACCTGCATATCGTGTATCGAAACGAGTACACGGTGCGAGGATAGGGTGTGCTGTACGGTCTCTTCCAGAATAATCTGGTACAGGAAAATCGGCTGGTTGTTGTGCTTGTGCGTTCCACTGTGGAATGCAAAACCCGATAATCATCGACGCAATCAGTATTGATCCATGCATCTTGCCAATGGTAAGCATGTGTTTATTTAACATTTTTCGCAGGAGGAGAAGCGTCACATGATGATACAAAGCATGGAATACGCTGAAGCTTTCCTAGAAGTTCGACAGCTTGTCGTATGGTGTTGTTGAGTGGCCACTGCATTTCTTTCAGAAAAATATCAAAGTTACCCGCGAACTGTAAAAGGCTGCGAAAACCTGCGTCATATTCTACAACAAGCTTTAAGAGCTCACGCTCTCTTTGTAGGGTTTGTTGCACCATTTCATTGCAATAGGTTTGTGTGTCAGCTTGGTCTGTGACATCTGTCATTGCACTTGTGGCTAAATGACATTCAGGAAACGATTCGATGTCTGTAAATTCGACGCACCCAAGTTCCTGTATGGCACCAATATTCACCGCTCCACTGCTCACCTTTTTTCCTTCTGACTCCCGCACAATACCGCACAGTGATGCTGTTCTGCATTCCAGTGCGCGGATGGATTGTAAAAGATACGGGATCAGTTCGGATGTGGTTGTTCGTTTTGTTTCAAAGATGCCGATGAGAGGCAGGGAGTCCGCATGTTCATCTTGTTCGTCCATATCGTCATTGGTCCATTCCCACCCTTTAGCATGTCCAAGGTTGACCGAGTTGATCCATGGAGTGTCTTTTTTTTCTGTTTTCATCCATGCTCTTCCTTTGATGTCATAGCGCACTTCGCCAAGGGGTGCGTCTGTTGCGCGAGGTTTTCCGAAGAGTACATTACGGTACAAGCGAAGCTCTCGTCCGATTTCATGGTCGACACGTTCCCTGCATTCAGCAGCTCCTGCTCGCACCATATTTGGTGTGACGAGAATGGTCGCTAGAAGAAAAAATGAAAAAATGCGCTTCATGAACGAGGAAGGGGATTGGATGGAGAAGTCTCTGTTTGAATACTTTCTGTTCGGCGCTCTATACGTTCGCCTTCTGGTATTTTAAATATTTCAAACATTTGGTCCTGTGGGAAATCATACGGGAAGCTATCCTTTGGATTGTCGAAAGTGTTGCTGGTTTGTTCACGTATGGATTTACGAATATCTTGGATCAGTGTATCGGGATCATACTCGTCACTGATATCCACTTGCCACCCTTCACGTGGTTTTGTGTTTCGTGCATTGAGCAACTGGCACACCCAGTCGCTTGTTTCACAATTTTGCTGTCCATGTGTCATGGGATCTCTGAATGTCCCTACGGATCGGAAGTCATCTTTGAGTAGGATTGCTGGACGAGCGCCAATGCGTTGTAGTTGTTCCTTAAGATCTCCTTCAAAATGTACGCAACGGTTATTTGGGTCATTGTAGGGATCTAGACAGTCCTGCTCTGTACCTGGTATCACACAGTCTTCTCTGTTGTCTCCTTCACATTTCTCTATGGCTAGGCTGCCCCAGAATTTTTTATATTCATCTGACATCTGCATGATGATAGGACGCACTTTTGAAAGGAACGCAACAAGCTGGTCTGTATCCATGCTTGGAACAACAATTTTTGGAATAGTTCCGTCTGCACCTCTCTCATTTGCTGTTGTGAGTACAGGTGCTTTTTTGAAAACCATAGCCTTTGGCAGGGAATCTAATATTTGGTCGGTAATTTCTTTCGGGATTTCCGGCAATGGAGGAAGTTCTGGGTAGATGGGCTCTGTGTCTTTTTCGAGTGCGGGAGGGCGAATGGTGGAAAAGTTGAGACGAACCTGTGTCGGTTTTAAGATGGGTAGTTTTATAGCCTGTGGTGGTTCGCGGAATGCGGTGAAGTCGATGACGACGTCAGGACTTCTATTAGACTCAAGGAATGGTAGACGAGGGGGTTGTGGTAAATATTCGCGACATACATTTATAGAGGGCCACGGTTCTGGACCATCTTCTTGGCGTCTGCTAGCGACAAAATTAACGCATTCTTTATACGCATCGAATATGCTGGCATCCGCACAGCTGGGTGCAAGTGTGTCAAAGCATATTTCTGGCTCATCAATGTCATCACATTGTTCTGGGTCTATCTTGCTTATCTCTTCCATGCAGTCCAGATACGGAGCGTATCCTCCAGTTGGATCGCGCACCGTTGATGCTCTCGGATCAGTTTCAAAGTTTCTCTCTGTGGGCATCCACGGGTCGAGCAGAGAATATATGGGCGTGGTGTAGCGGTCGTTTCGACACCACGGGAATGCATTTTCATCATGTGCTTCGCGGTAGGTATTTTGAATGTCATTCCACCAGAATTCGGCTAACTGCTTTTCTTTGTTTGCAGAAATATATGATTCATACGTTTTCACATTATCCGTAAGCCACTGTGCCAGTTCTTTACTGATGACAGTTTGTTGCTTTAGCAATGCTCCTGCGTAACGTGGTAGTTCTGCACGGATTTTTCGTACATCATCCATACGTGATGCATACGCAAGAAGCTCTTGAGCAACTTTGTTTGCTTTGTCGACACCTGGACCTTTGTTGTCTTTCTGTTTTTGCGCCCATACTTCCCAACCGTGAGCGATGCCACGAAGCTCTGTTGGGTTCCCAATAGGGACGACTACAGGAATCGGTTCTCCTTCTACATGCAAGAGACGGGCACGTTCCATGTAAGCGATAATGTCTCCTAATACATCTTCGCGTGCGGCAATTTGCACTTCAATGGTTTCTGATTGTGGATCCACTGCTTCGTCGTCTGGATTTTTTGGAACGGGTGATGTGTAAATAGGGTCCAATGGGTCTAAGTCGATAGACCATGTTGAAGGTAAAAGTAAACGAATAGTGGGTGGAGAAAAGAACTCATGCATTTCTGTTTCCACTGCTTGCCACCACTGTGTAACAGATCTTCTGTCTTTAGAAGGGTCTGCATCATTGGTCACGGTGTCGTCGAATGCCCGAAGCAGTGCACCACTGCTCAGCGGTTGGTTCGCATCGATCTGTACCGTTGCGCGCTGCTTGGCACTGTCGGGTGCAAGCAGGGTGAAGGTGAGGTTGTTCTTCATAATCTTTGCAAACACGGTGTCGTTGATCATGGAAAATGCACTTCCAAGTTGCGGAAACCATGTCGATGTTTCTTTATCAAATGGACGTAAAGGGTCGTTAAATGGATTGTCTGGAAGGAGTTGGCTGAAGAATCCCTTTCCTTCTTGCGTGTCTTTCATGTTCCAAAAATTGACGTTGTCATAGTAAGCTGCGATGACACACCTCTTGTCAGAGGCATCTGTTGCGAAATTTTTTGCGTCTTCGGGCGACATGTCATACATGCCGTAACACGCAACGGGGATGTGTTCTTTTTTATTGTCATCATCTTTTACCAGTTCCTTCTTGCTACCGTCGGGTTGTACAGTGCTTTGGTTGAGAGGAGCGCGTTCGTAACTGGCTTCGTTATATGCTCTGAAAAATGAAATATATTCTCTATCTTCATCTTTTCTTTGATGGTCGGGGCTATGTGCCGTTCCATCAATACAGAAATTAGCACTTTGTGTACCATTAGGAAGTATTCCGTTGTTGGGAAATGCTCCATTTTTGTCATCGAATGCTACCCATGCATCATTGATAATGACGGGGTGTGTATTTTGATTGAGGCGACAATTTTCTCCCGTGCAAGTAATACAACTTTCTCCTACTCCGCCAGCGGGCGCGTCACTACAACATTCATATGTACCTTCGATTTCCCATTCAGGGTCTGCTGCTTTTCGGGCGACCTCTTCTTCATTTAACTCTGCAGGAAAACCACATTTTCCTTTTTCAAACAGGTAAATATCTTTTTTATCGAGGGTGCCATTGAGATTTAATCCTACAATACAATCTCCTTCTTTTTTTGCCCACAAATGGTACACATAGGTATTCATGTCTTCACACAATCCTCCTGTTGGACCTTGTGTGAGTAATTCTTGGCAAAAATTTTGCTCAGGGCCTTTGGTTTCACCTCCTCCACAGGCATATTTTATACCGTCATCATCTGCTTTCTGGTTGCCACAGTCTACATTATTCGAGTTCTCAATATCCCAGTTCTGTGGTTTTCCTGGGGTGTCTAGTGGACGTTGGCAGGCGTTCTGACAAAAAAATGGAGGTCCGTCTCTGGCATCTACATCTAGTTGGATGGTCGGCACAGTCCGCCTATCGGAGTGACCAGATGTACGACAGAGTGTTGCGAGTCCGCAGGTATCACTTGGATATTCAAATCCAGAAGTGGTATTGGTATATTCTCTCTTCTTTAATTCTTCGTTGTAGATGATGTCTTGTAGCTCTCCTTCCTCCTGCCGCAGCGCAAGTCCTGACAACGGGTTTCCGAGCGCTTGCGCATTTGCTCTTCCCGGTACCCCTTTGACGTTTGCAATGAGCCCCTTGCTTGCATCCGTTCGTTTTGCATTTGCATCCATTGCTGCATCAGAAAAAATATTGACCACAGGATCTATCCATCGATCCGTATTGATCTTTCTCCAGGTTACATCTTTTTTGTCGACACATGTTGCGCCTATTGGCTGGTCTGCAGATGGCGGACAAATAGATTCTTCTCTGTCGTATACCCCATTGAGCTCTTTGTTAAAATCCCATCCGCCACACATGGCTTCATTGAGATTTTGTATAATTTCTCCGTTGTCGGGATCGATAACTTTTTTGATCTCCTCGTAGCTTTCTGGGTTTGCATTGGGGATACGATAGAGCTCTGCCTGTGCCATTGGAATGCCACTGATTACTATGCTGATTGATGCATAGAATGCTAACCGATGAGAGAGGTGATCCATTATCATAAGTAATGGTAGATATGGTACCTGTAAGCGCAACACTTCGCTTGTACTCGTGCCCCTGAAATTATCACTACGCAATGAGAGTGATTTCTATGCAATAACAAATCGTTGCGAAGCTCTTTTGATGGGTGTACAAATGTCCACGCTTCGATGCTAGCGATGCACGGAGCAGGTCATAACAGCTCGAGACCTCCTTTAATTCTATTACCCCATTGAGATATGTTTTCTCTAAATCGCACACACATCATCGGCTATCAGACACAACCTGTTGAGGTACGCCAAACCCCTGGTGGCACAAGCGTTACCGATTTAAATATCGTTGTTCCTTATACATTTAAATCCGAAAAGGGTGAAATGTTAAAAGGAAAAGGTTTTCACACGGTTACCCTATGGGGAGCCATGGCAGATGTTGCTGCACAATACGTTCGCCCCGGCAGCCAGCTTTTTATTGCAGGAAGACTGCAAACGGATAGTTGGGATGACGAAAAAACCAACGAAAAGCGCAGTAAGACAAAAATCGTTGGTATGGATATGATCCTTCTTGACCCGAAAGACGGACAACTTGCCGCGCCAGAAGGTGCGCCGAATGTTTGTAATGTGGTCAATAGCGCAGAAGTAATTGGAAACGTTACTCGTGACCCAGAAATGCGTACTACCACAAACGGACAACAGGTGTTGACCATTGGTGTTGCTACAAATGAACGTTGGAAGGATAGATCTTCTGGTGAAACCAAAGACCGTACAGAGTTCCACAATGTGGTGATCTGGGGAGATTTGGCAGAAGAAGTTTCTAGAGTCGTTAAAAAAGGAAGCCGTGTCTTTGCCAAAGGACGTGTGCAGACACGAAGCTGGGAAACACAAAATGGTTCCAAGCGTACGACAACAGAGATCATTGCAGATCAGGTATGTCTTTTGGGTATCGCAAGCCCAGAGGCTAATGATTCTATTCAGGCAGGAAGTGCAAGTGCACCTGTCTCTGCATCTTCTTCGCAGAATTCTGCAGAAGAGCAGGCTGTTGCCTCTGTTCCAGAGGTAAGTTATACGTCTGATGTGAAGGCAGAAGATTTGCCTTTCTAGGTTTGTATTCACTTTGAAAAGAGCCGAAGTTTTTCGGCTCTTTTTTTTGTAATTACAATATTTCCTTGTCACTTTTGAAAGATCAAAAGCAGCTTCGCTATTCTCTTGTCCCTTTTTTCTTGATAAAAAAGGGACGAAAAAATCAAGTCAGTTGCTAACTCGCTCAAAGCAATACACCTATAACCGTATTTGCGCGTACCCTCAACCAAGTCAGCGGAGCTGCTTGGCATTCGGGTACTATAAAGGAGTGAACATTGTTATTCTTTTCGCTCAGACAAACGCAACTGACAGACGGAGTCTAACAGGCTGTCTTTGCAGTCCTCGCAGTCCTTGTACTCTTCGTACTCCTTGTAATCTTTTTTTTAAGAAAAAAAGGAACAATTAAAACTCCAACGTTCCATCTTCTTTGATAAATCGCATTTCTACTTCCAAATCTTCACCCAGCTTTTTTTGCACGGTATCTACTACCTTCACAGCATCAGCAAACTTCGCCTCTCCATCATTGATTAAAAAATTCGCATGCTTTGGGGATATATGTACGCCGCCAGAGGTGGTTTCACGCAGTCCCGCTTTATCGATGAGTTGCCATGCGGGAGTGCTTCCTACAGCCTTAAAACATGATCCTGCAGTTTTGACGTGTGGCTGTGTTTCGATCCGCTTTTGTAATAATTTTTGGATGTCTGCGGCAATTTCTTCGGAATCTTTCGTCGGGAGATCCAGTGTTACTGACCAAATGAGTGGAGACGTGAGACGTGAGACGTGAGATTTGAACCAACTTTCACGATAGCCAAATTTACAATCTTCTTTGCTTATGATTTTCCATTGCCCATCTATAAAAACTTCTACTTCGGTAATATATGAGTCTATCCATACTCCGCTGGGACCTTGTCCTGCATTGCCAAATACTGCCCCTCCTACTGTTCCTAAAATCCCCGTGAGAGCAGAGAGATCCAAACCTTCTTTGGCGAGTTCGTTTATGAGCATGGGGAGGTTTTTACCAGCTTCTACTGAGATGTGAGACTTGAGATGTGAGACTTGAGATGCTGTAATGCGAATAACAAGTGCGTTGATTATATTGTCTGCAAAAATAGTGTTGCTTCCGCCACCCAGCGGAATGAGAGGAATTCCTTTTTCTTTGGCAAATTGTGCAGCTTCTTCTACGTCGTCTTTTGTTTGTACTTCTGCATAATAGGCAGCGCTACCTCCGATACGCATGGTGATTTTTCCCTTGAGAGAAACGTTTTCCTGGATGCTCATATTTCCAGTGTACAGAAGAGGATAAAGAGTACAAAGACTCTTTGTCATCCTTGTAATCTTTATTTTGAGATCATATCAGCAATTTTCTCCATCGCATCGGACATTTTCTGACTTCGTCCTTTTTTCTTTGTTTTGGACAGAATCCATGTCAGAACAGCAATTCCAAATAGTGTTCCAGCAACGATAAGCAAATGCTGTTGTGTGAGGTAGATATGCCATGGTGAGAGTACAATCTGTGTAACTGCCATCACAAATACACCTACAAGAACACCTACACCAAAGGTGACGGTTACTAGTTGTTCGCGGTTTTCTTGGCTGTCTTGTGGTGCGGATGCGAGGTCTGTCAGCAGTTCGGAATCAATGATGACTGGCTCTTTTCCCCAGTCCGTAAACAGGTTTAATACTTTGCGTTGTAACACGAGCCCAACAAATGTTTTGAAGGGTACTGCCGTTTTTCCTTCAACAATTGCGCGCCCTTGGTCTGTTTTTAGTTTTGCATCCATGGGATTATTGTAGCATAGCTATGTGCGGTCTCCAGAGTAAAAATTTCTGATGAATTGTATTGAGTATTCGGTATCTTGAATTGTGTATATGCGATAATACGAAATACATAATACTAAATACGAAATACACTTTTTAGTCTTTGCATCGTCTTTTCTTTCCCAAGAGCAGCCGCAACTTCAAACGCACCTGGGGAAAAGGGAAGTCCTGTAAGAATGGCACGTAGAGGCCAAAGGAGTTGTCCTTTCTTGAGTTCTTTTTCATCAGCTAGGGCGAAGAGGTATTCTTTGAGGTATTGCTCTGTCCAGTCTGTTACGGGTTCTAGTCTGTCGATAAGCAAAGCAATGACTTCCTTGGCCATCTTTTCGTCGATCTTTTGCTTTTTACTGGCGATGAGTTCCATATCGGCGTTTGGTTCACTGTAATAGTACGAAAGCATTTCAGGGGCTTCTGGGAAGAACGTGATGCGGTCTTGAATAAGCCCTGCACGCTTGGCAAAAAGAGGGTCGCTGGCGGCTTCTGGGTACATTTTCGCGACTAGTGGTTGTATGCGGGCTGCAAAGTCTTCTGGAGAAAAGTGACGCATCCACTGTCCCTGAAACCAGTTGAGGCGGTCGAGATCAAACACTGCCCCTCCTTTTTGAACACGTTCGAGGGAAAACTGTTCAATGAGTTCTTCCATAGAAAATAGTTCTTGTGTACTACCCGGGTTCCACCCTAGAAGAACGAGGAAGTTTATGAGTGTTTCTGGAAGGTAGCCTTTGTCGATGTAGTCTTCTGCAGCAACGTCGTTTTGTCTTTTGCTAAGCTTTGACCTGTCTTGGTTTAATAGAAGTGGCACGTGTGCATAACGCGGTGCTGGCCATCCAAAATATTCAAAAAGCAAAAGATGTTTTGGCGTGGAACTGAGCCATTCTTCTCCACGGATAACCATGTCGATTTGCATGAGGTGGTCGTCGACAACATTTGCTAAATGATACGTAGGAAACCCATCACTTTTGATGAGGATTTGATCATCGATTTCCATTCCCTTGAATTCTACTTTCCCGCGAATATCGTCGTCAAAACGAATAACATTCCCTTCGGGAATACGCATACGAATAACGTACGGTTCGCCGTCTTCTATTTTTTTCTTCCACTCTTCTTCTGGAAGGGTCAGAGAATTTTTCATGCGCATGCGCACAGATGCGTCATACTTTGGGGCTGCATTTCCTGCGGCACTTTCTGTTTCCCTCATATGGTCTAGATCTTCCTTGGTATCAAATGCGAAGTACGCAAAGCCTTTTTCTACCAGTTCTTTTGCATGCGTGGTGTACAGTTCAAAACGTTGAGACTGTATGTAGGGGCCATGTGCTCCTTCTTGCGTCACAAGGCCTTCTTTCATCATAACCCCTTCGTCAGGATGTATTCCTGCCCAGTGTAGTGTGCGTAGAATGTTTTCTACAGCACCGTCTACAGAACGCTGTTGGTCTGTATCTTCTATTCGCAGGATAAAAGCGCCATCAGTCTGCTTTGCGACGATATAGGAAAATAGGGCAGTGCGAAGGCCACCAATATGAAGCATTCCTGTAGGGGATGGGGCGAAGCGAGTTCTCATTTCGTATATCGTATTGCGTATTGCGTATTGCGTATAGTAAAAAACTGATTATACAAGATACAAAATACTGTATACAAAATACTAATTTTTGATTTCTACTGTAAAGGTAACTGGCTCTAGTGGCATGTCACTTCCATTTGCTTCTACATTTGCAATGGCGTCTACGACGTCCAATCCCTTGGTCACGTTACCGAATACCGTGTGCTTTCCTTCCAGCCAGTCTGTTCCTTCTTTACGCTGGATGATGAAGAATTGTGAACCGTTGGTATTTGGCCCGCGGTTTGCCATGGCAATGGCACCCTTTTTCATAGGTAAAGACTTCAGGTTATCCATGTAGTGGTAGCCTTGTAGTTGTAAGTAGTCTTTTACCGTTGCATCTTTTAACTCTTCTGGAAGAGCTCCATCTACTTGGTCTGCTAGCTTTTTCTTTTGTAGATTGTAGCTATTTGCGTTGATCTCATCTTCGAATGTGTCACCAAATACGCTTTCTCCTCCTGTTCCGTTTCCGTTTGGATCTCCTCCTTGGATCATGAAGTCAGACATAACACGGTGAAATGTGAGCTCATCGTAGTATCCCATTTTTGCAAGTGCGATAAAGTTTGTTACAGTTTTTGGTGCGACATTGGCGTCCAGTTCGAGACTGATATCTCCCATGGATGTATGAAGAATAACGTCATATTTTCCCTTAAGGATTGTTCCATCAAATACATTGTCTGTTGGCGTTGTAGGTTCCATGTTCTGTTCGGGGGTATCTTTATCTGTACATCCTGCAAGTAATGCAAGAGCGAATAAAGGAATGAGGAGAAGGTGTAGGTTTTTCATAACCGAGATAGGCTACTGATCGTGCGACCCTTTCGCAAGGGTTTGTGCAATAATATCTGCAATGTGTAAAGCTGCATCTCGATGGCTTAATGTTCGTATCTTTTCAGACATTTCTTTGCGTAGATCTTTGTTTGTGACAAGAGCATGAATGGTCGGAACCAGTTGTGTGTCCATCGTTGACTGTTCGAGGTATAGACACCCGCCAGTTGCGACCGCGGTTTGTGCATTGTGATATTGATGGTCATGCCCTACTCCTCGCAATGGAACGAGAACGGTGGGAATACCGTTAGCAGATAGTTCTCCTATGGACCCAGTTCCTGCCCTGCTGAGGGCAATGTCACTACATGCGTAGAAGTGTTTGATTTCCTCATGTGTAAATTCAGTTTGATAATAGTGAGGTGAGATTTGGGACTTGAGATTTGGGACTTGAGATTTTCTTCTTCCGGTGATGTGGATGATGTCTGTACGGAGTAGTAAATCATCGATGTTTTTAATGACAGCGTTGTTTATCCCAACGGATCCTTGGCTACCGCCCACAACGAGGAGAATAGGCTTTTTGCCTGAAAGCCCCGTTAGGCGTAGTCCTTCTTTTTTATTTCCTTTTGTTATATTTGCACGTAATGGGTTTCCAGTGTGTGTACGTAGTACACTTTGTTTGTGGTGTGATGATGGAAAACCTTCTGTAATATGCGTTGCCCATCTGCTGACAATTTTATTAGCATTTCCAGAGATGGAATCCGCTTCGTGCAGGATAATGGGTATTCCCATTTTTTTTGCTGCAAAGCAGACAGGTATGCTGAGATATCCTCCTGTAGTACAGAGAATATCTGGCTGTATTTTTGTGAGAATGTTTCGTGCACTTTGTATTGCCTTTCGTATTTTTAATGGATAGAGAACAGAGAGACGTGGTGCATCGAGAATAGTAAAAGATAGATCTTGTGCGCGTAGAAATGCTGCGTCGTCTAGGCGTGGTGTGCAGATGAAATGCGCTTTGGTTTGGGGGTGTTTCTGTTGATATGCACTCCAGACAGCGACCGCAGGTGCGATGTGCCCTACAGAACTACCGCCAACAAAAAGAATTTTATGCATACAAAGAGTATATATGGTTATCACATACAGTATTCATACTTAATACATAATACTCAATACCGATTACTTTTTAATATGCAGCCCGTCTTTTGTGCGTTGTTTTTGCACGACGAGTTTTACGCTCGACGTTCATTGCTTCTTTAGAGTACATAGAAATATTGAGTAGTACCCCTGTGGCAAGCATGACAGATACCAGAGAAGATCCTCCGTAGCTGATAAATGGCATGGTAATCCCCGTAAGAGGGAAGAGTGCAAGATTCACCGCCATATTGAGTAGTGTCTGCGCTGCAATCCATGTGGTGATTCCTGCAGCGACTAGGAATCCAAATCTATCTGGAGCTTCGATGGCTACTCTATAACCGCGATACACAAAAATTGCGTACATACTGAGAATAATCATCATACGCATAAAGCCTAGCTCTTCGGCCATCGCAGCAAAGATGGTGTCGCTTTGTACTTCTGGCAAGTATCCAAATTTTTGAATAGATTTTCCGTATCCCAAACCAAAAAACCCTCCACTTCCGATGGCGATGAGCGCTTGTTTGATCTGAAAACCAATTGTCTCGCTAATGGATGGGTCATCGGGACTCAGAAACGCACGGAAACGGTTTTTGACATATTCTTTTTGGAGAATGATT
>Ga0222664_1000746_pt1 | contig 15471 bp, 23 predicted proteins | sample AntAcemetagen604_FD_181147 | JGI IMG/M metagenome (GOLD analysis project Ga0222664, IMG submission 181147) | Saline water microbial communities from Ace Lake, Antarctica - #604 | ecosystem: Environmental > Aquatic > Non-marine Saline and Alkaline > Saline | place: Antarctica: Ace Lake...
GTTTGATAGCAAGATCTCTATAAACACAAATTCCACTTACTTGTCTACAATCATCAGTTCTTACAGCATGACCAGTAGTACAGTTGACCTTATATACGTTGACGTTATAATACCAGACATCTTTTTTAGGAGGTGTGAAGTCAAAATGACTAGGATGATATAAGACATCATGTTCACAGAAGTAAACTATCTCATTCTCGCTATGCTTTAATGCTTGTAATATCTGTTTAAACATAGTTAAATAACAACGATCTAACTTGACATGGATATTCTTACCAAAGTCCATAGGCTTGAGAGAAGCACTAGTGATAGGTAGTCCGACCTCTTTTAATTGCTTTTGTACCCTTTTAGCTATCTTTAATCTTAATTGATTGTCTGTGTAGTAGATAATACCTTTCCTACTATCTTTTGGTACTTCCCAATCAGGAACAGGAGCAAATTTCTTTAATATGTCTTTAAACTTGATCTTAGCACCAGTCCAACCATCTCTTTCAAATAACTTACGTGAATATTCTCTAGCTTTACCTACTTGTTTACCACTTTGAGGATAAGGGAAGCCAAAGTCTCCGCCTTGAGTCCTAAACATATGAGCATACCAAGTATTTCGATTGACTACTACTCTACCACCACTCATCCAAGTTTTCATAGCTACCTCTACACCTTGTTGCCCCCAGCTACCAAAGTTTTCTTCACATATATCTAATTCCCAATATTTCTTACGAGTAATCATAAAGAAAGAACCTTGTAGACTAAGAGACTCACATAAATTACCTTTTCCTTCCTCTCGTTTCTCAAATGCTTTCCAATATTGAAAGTGCATAGTTTTATCAAAACGATAGAAGTTACTTTGAGGGCTTTGTTTACCTATCCATTTCATATCTTTTTTAAACTCTTTGCTATCACATTTATCATTTTTAGTTTTACCTTGTTTGTCATTACAACAATGTTCAGGTGTTCTACCTTGATACCATCTATTACCACATTTCTTACATACCCAATCAAAGGCATGTAGATTACGCATAGTAGATACCATAGTTACATTATCTCCATCTGGTAGTTCCTCGTATGCTTCTAACATCTTTCTATCAAATCCTTTATCAAAAGAACAATGAGCATCAGTCTTAATAACATACTTTGCTGTACTTAAAGAAACACATCTGTTAGTTAAACATCTTTGTCCAACAGATTCTCCATAGTAAAGTATAGTTACTCTTGGATCAGCTTTAATTGGTGGTTTTGCCCATGCACCATCTAACCCTACTATAATTTCTGTATTTCCTTCTATATTTTCTAGTATATTTTCAACAGTTTTAGCCAAAAACATTTCATTGCGAGCTGGAATACATATTGATAGATCATATTCTGACATATTTTAGTTCTCCTTCTTTTCTTGCTTTTTCAGCATCTTTTATGTTTATATAGAAACCAAGATGTATTTGTTTTCCAAGCAATTGTATCCCCGCTTTCCATTTGTTTTTTTGTTTATTAAAAGTTACACCTTTTATTCCAGAAGTATTATGTTTGAAAATACCAGTATTGAATAAATTTTGACTATTAGTAATTGTTCTTAAATTAGATTCTCTATTATCTAACCCATTACGATTAATATGGTCTGTAAATAATCCTTTAGGAGTTTCATTTATTACTCTGTGCATATATAAACTCTTATCACCAGTTATTGTTCTCACAGCATAGTTATCTTTATGATATTTCCATCTCCATTGATTAAGATAATCGAACATATCACTATCAACCTTAGTACACTTACCTTTAGTTAGTTTTATTATTTTATAATTCATAAATTCTTTAGGAAACTTAAATCTTTAAAGTTACTAAGGACTGTTGTTTGAGGGCTAGTCTTAGTATAGTCATAACGATATTTAAATAATGGATAGATACTTTCAAAGTCACAAAACTTCTTATTCCTTTGAGTATCGTGAACTATTATATAGTTAGCATAATTAGCAACTTTCCTAATCGTGTCTATTCTACTTCTTGACGGTCTTTGATCTACTAGCACTACATCCCATTTTCTAAATATATTAATATCCCAGTCTTTCACCAAGCTAACAGAATGATAATCGTTCTGATATTGCTCGTTAAGATGAAAGAACTCTGGCTCATTATCATAAGATACCAATTCTCTCTTTTTATCAAAGCACATCCAATGCAATATAGGAGTACTATACAATCCCATTCCAACTTCTAAAACAGAACCATCAGTCTGGCTCATTACTTTTGTTAATACAGGTAAATGGCTACCCCATCTATAGTCGTAATCTATCAAAAGACCTCCTTTCGCAGTTTATCTGCATCTCCCCAATAAGGGAGTTCATTTAATATAGTTTGTGATGTCTTTGTATGCCTTCTAAGACCGTGAGTGGTCTTTAAACTGATGATAGGTGTTTTACTAGGAACTTCTAACCATCTGTGTCGTTTAAACATTTCTGGGGGATCTGGTAGCTTAGGATTTCCCCAATAATCTAATCCTTTTAAAATTTTGTCTATCTCTCGGATATAATGTAGTCGACCAGTAATTTGAGCAAATGGAGCTACATCTTTTTCAAAAAATCCCTTGTATTCTCCTTTACCCCATTCGTTTAATATATATAAAGGTCTGAACTTATAGCATTGGTTAATATCTTCTGGTTTAAAGTCAAAGTAATCAGGAGCATATAGACAATCAGCCTCACAAGAGATCACGTAATCAGTCTTAGCATTTTTACAAGCTATTTGAATCTGTCTGAATAGGTTATGGTTACAAGCCCCTTGATCTCCAATACAGAGGTTAGTTCCAAAGTCTATAGGTTTCTGAGATACAGAGACTATAGGAAGACCACCACTATTATCTAATATTCTTTGTCTAATCTTCTTTTCAAAGGCTTCATCCTCACAATTAGAGGTGTAATATATTATGGTTAGATTTTTTTGAGCCATATCCATAATCCATAATCTTTAACTGGCTCTGTTTTTAATATATCAAACCCTATCTCTTTGATTAGTTTGCCGATTGATTGTTCTGTGTATTCAACTCCACCCCACCATTTATTAACATCTACTTTATCAGTTCTTATTCTTACCTTAAAGATTCCATTGTGCATTAATACACGATAAACCTCTTTAAAATTCTTTTCTACCATATCTCTATTCTTCATATGTTGAAATACTAAGTAAGAGAAAACAATATCAATAGAACTATCTGGTAGAGGTAGTGTAGATCCATCAGTTTCTATTAGATCAATGTTTTTAATATTCTCTAATCTTTCAATACCTTGTTTAATCATTTCTCGAGATATATCAGTTCCAAAGACAGCTTTAAAATGATCTGCCATATATTCTGTTATTCTTCCAGTTCCACAACCTAAGTCAAGGATAGTGTTTCTATTCTCCAATAAGCTATCATCTAATATAAGTCTTTTAAAATCCTTATAACCACTTACTTCAAACTGTTCTTTAGTAATCTTTTTACCAAAGTCAGAGTTAATATAGTATTTAGAATTGATTTTAGCTAGTCCTTCCCAAAGTCTCTTATAGTTCATTACTTAATAAGGGTACTGAATTAATATAATCTTTTCTCATCTTAGCGTTTTGTCTTAATAGAAATTCAATCATGTTAGCATTAATAGCTGTATTGTTACGATAAAAGTAGGCTAGGTTGTTTAAATCTTTTGGTAAACACTTACCACTAAAACCTCTATTGTCTTTATAAACATAAGTAAAATGTCTACTCATACGTGGATCAGCTAAGAAACATTCTCTTAACTTATTATAGTCAACACCTATTTCTTCAGCTAAGGCATAGAACTCATTACAGAACATTACCTTAGTAGCAATAAATGAATTTTCCATTAGTTTACATAGTTCAGCAGTCTTAGCATCTACTTGATAGATTTTACTTTGGGCATTAGTTACTAAAGTCCATGCTTCAGCAAATATTCTAGTTATATTCTCACTACCACCAAGAATAATGAAAGTATTTTTACTTGGTTCCAGTAATGGATGACCTAGTGTTTCACCTACATATTCAGGACTCATACAAAATCTTACTCCATACTCATTTTCTAAATACTCTATTGTTCCTATTTCTATAGTTGATTTTATACAAAAATAATTAACAATATCTTTATACTTCTTTACCACAGATTTAACTATTGAGGTATCACATTGACCACTATCTAACATTGGTGTAGGAACTCCAACAAAAGCTAATTGATACTCTTTAAGAGCTTTGACTTTTTTACCTTGTATGTTTCTGAATATACCTTTCTCATCTACCCAATGGGCTTCAGTAAAGTATTTACCTATAAATTGCCCTACCCAGCCATATCCTATAATAAGAGTAGTAGGATGTTTGTTTAGGACATCAGAGTTTGATTCTGGTTTACCTAGTTGTTTCATTTTAGAAGCTCCTTATTTTCATAAATATTACCTATAACTTCCCATTTACAAGATGGTTGAAAATTAAAACCATTCAATTTATAACTAACCTTTAGTCTATATGTATGAGAATAAATATTATTTTCTTTGTCAAGTTCTAATATATCCCCTTCATATATTTCAACACCGTTAGAATCTTTGAGTCCTGTATATTGCATAAGTTCAACATCTGTTCCAACATTCATCCAATTAGCAGGAGAATCACCAGCACCAACTTGATGACCTTCTAAATCCATAGCAACATAATCACTACCATAATCCTCATCTTTTGGATAATGCATTTTCTTCTCTTTCTTATCCCAAACTCTAAACTTTATATCTCTCATTTTACCCTTTATAACCAATAACTATCCAATCTTCTCCAGCTATATCTCCATCATTAATACCCCATGTATAGTCTTGACCATCTTTATGAAGGGTTAGAATACTATCTTTTAGGTATCCATAGACACTCTCATCATTCCATTCTAATTTAGTAATCTTTTTGCCTTCAATAGTTTTATCTAAGGCTTCGCCAAAACACATTTTATTCTTTGCCATATTTTGAAGGTGAAATTATAACTTTAAACTTTCTTAATTGTTTTATGTATTCTCTAACAGCATATCTAATCTGTTCTGATACAGTAGTGTCGGGAGTTCTTTCAAGTTCTTTTAGATCGTTCTCTGATATATAGATGTTAATTCTTTTCATAGTCTCTATTATATATACAGACACTATACTTATGTCAAGTCTTTATTTATGCTCGTATGTTTCCCAGTCTTTTCTCCATAGGTCAAGCATTGAAGAAGCTCTGCCCCAGTATTGCAACTCAATTATTCGGAGGTCTCCGATTCTTTTACGTTTCCCGTGATTTAGATACCCATAGGCATCAGGGTGAGTCAATACTATACCAGGACAGGTCGTATAAAATTCCTCTGATGTACGAGGGGTAACACCAAGACGAGCTTCATATCGACCAGGATCACCAAATCTAGGGAGAATGAAATCATCCCCTTTTCCTTCGGCTTGTAATTCTTTAACACGTTCAAATCTTTCTTCCATAGCTTCAACTAACATATCTGTTCTAGCAATCAAATGATTGACTACTCTACGTTTATTCCTAAATGAATACATAGGGGGTTTAGTCCAAGTGAATAGAGATAGTTTACTCATATCAAAAGCAAATTTGTTATGAGGTGGGGCGTATGTATGAAAATGCTCGTATGAATAGAAGATATCATCTTCTGCTAACGCAACATGCTCTGTCTTAGCTTCTTTACAACCTATTAGTATTTGTTTGTATATATTTAAATGATGTCTACCTATATCTCCTATTACTATGTTTTTACTGTTAGGTCTATCCATTAGAACATCATCTTTCATATCTTTTTGAGACACGATTATAAGAGGATAGTCTCCAATAGCTTTAAGTAATTGTTTCTTAGTATTAGCAACAAAGTAAGGATTGTGTTCTTCTAAGTAATTAGACGTGTAATAGATTACAGTCATGTCAAAGTTTTGGTTACTCATAGTTCGCTTGATTTTATAACTCTAAATCCATAACATTCACCCATTTTAACTTTTTTACCTTGTTGAACTCTTTTTTTCATAGCTCTAAGAATTTCAATCGGTTTTTCTTTCTTTATTCCCATCCTGGTATTGGTTTAAACATATTAATCATTTCTTGAAAATCTATTGTTTGTTTATCCCAAGCCTTATTCTCTCGCCATTTACTTATGAAAGCTACAGCAAAATCTCTCTCTCCTGGTTTAAGTGAATAGCCTCGACCTTTACTCTTATGCCAATGAGAATAGTGTGTATTTTTGTTGACCATTACTTTACCACCACTTAACCAAGTCTTAAAGGATATCTCTTGAAATTCTAAGAAGAATGAGCCATAACTCTTTTCATCTAAGCCACCAAAGTTATCAAAGTGTTTCTTAGTGGTAAACCAACAACTACCTTGAGCTGTCATGGTTTCATCTATCATAATGTCTATTCGATCATCACGTCTTTGTCTCCATTCAACACCATGTAAGTCATTAGGATCAATGTATTCATAATCTATTGGGTATTTGTTATCAGTTCTTACTTCTTTATCCCATTTCTCTACATCTAAAGGATATCGTCTTGGAACTACAACCCAATTATCTTTACAATTCTTTTTAAGTTCTTCGTCATAACCCTTAGCAAATGAACAATGGGCATCAATTTTCATTATATACTTGCCACGAGCTAGAGCAACACCACTATTGATACCATTACGCATACCTTTTGATTCTAGGCGGTGTAAATAGCAGACTCTTGGATCTTGGGAGAGGTCGTCAGGAAAGTAACCATCTAATATAACAATGATTTCAATTTCTTGAGTAGCATTTTTTAGGAGATCATCAACTGTTTGCCTAAGGTAAGGCTCATTTCTACTAGGTATTATTACTGACAGTAAATCAGACATAACTTACTATAGCAGATGAAGTTATATACAGTCAATATACTTATTAGACGTCAGGGAAGCTAGGAGAAGCACTTGGTGAAGGACTATCAGAACTAGAAGGGCTTTCTGATGCACTTGTACTAGCAGTAGCACTAGGTGAAAGTGAAGGACTTAAGGAAGTAGAAGTACTAGGAGAGATACTAGGTGATATTGAAGGTGAAAGACTAGGACTAGTAGAACTAGAAGGACTTAAACTAGAAGAAGCACTTGGGCTTACGGAAGATGAAGGACTTACAGAAGCACTAGGACTTAGAGATTGTGAAACACTAGGTGAAGCACTAGAAGAAGGACTCAATGAAATTGAGGCACTTGGAGAAACAGAAGGTGAAGCAGAATCAGAAGCTGATGTACTAGCTGTAGCAGAAGGACTGAATGATATAGAAAGTGATTCACTTACTGAAGGACTTAGAGACTGTGAAACACTAGGACTCAATGATAGAGAAGCTGAAGGTGATAGACTTACTGAAGCACTAGGACTAGCTGAAGAACTTGGACTTGCAGAAATACTAACACTAGGACTCAATGAAATAGATGCACTTGGAGAAACAGAAGGTGAAGCACTAATAGAAGCACTTACAGAAACACTAGGAGACTTTGAAATAACATCACCATTTATTTGACTCCATACAGTTACAGTAGCAGATCCAGTATTTATATATTGAACCATACCAGTATCGTTAAGTTTATAGAATACAGCACCAATTTTAAAACTAGGGTAGCCAGTAGGTAAAGTACGACCTTCGGCTTCTAAAATAGTATCAGTTGAGCTTTTAGGGGAAGGAGTAAGAGAATCATTATATCTAAGTATTCTATTGTATCGGTAAGGAGTACGAGCAGATAAGTAAGCTACTTCTTGAGTAGTTCTATAAACCTCTGTAATAGCCTCTATACGATCTATTTCGACCTGTGTTAATTTTGGTAGATCTGATTTTAATTCAAACTTTGCCATATTTATATATTAGTTTTTAATTCTATTTATTGTCAAATAATAATTTTAATGTGGTTGGGGAGTCTCCTCTCCCAACCTATTGATATACTGAGTAATGTGGCTATATCAGACCTCAATTTTTACGCGAAAGTGAAGAAACCTTCAGTAGCGAAATGCCTTCGACTGTCAGTGATTTTTGCACCATATACAAATAAATCTTTGTATGCAGTACCGAAATCTCCATCAAGATCTTCTTGCATGTTAGCTTGTAAAAGTTTTTCAGCGAAAGTACACCAGTTTGGGTGTCCAGCTATCACTCTGAATCCATCAGTATTATCACCACTAAGTCGATTAGACTTATAGACTTTGAAGCCTTGTAGCATGGTAATGAAACCTTTTTTGACTAATTCTTGGTAAACTTCTGGAACGTGCAAAGCAACACCAGAGGCTTGAACTAAGATAGTCTCGAATTCAGGAGGTACGATTAAGAAACGTTCACTATCTGGTACTGAAGATTTACTAGATCTTTCAGCAATATCTAACTTCTCTTTAAGTGCGGACACTTGAGTGAGAAGGTTAGCAGTTGTGATTTCTAATGCAGAAACAGCTTCTATTTCTAGAGTTGCTCCAACAGTAATAGCTCCACCTGTGTAGGCAGAATCAACGTCGTCTTTGTCGTCTTCGATTACGATAGAAGTAGTACTAGCAAAGGATTTGATCCTATACCATGAACTATGACCTTCAGCTTTAAAACCACGACCAACCATTGCGGATGTGAAAGTAGTTCCATCTCCAGTTACAGCACCAGTAGTTACATCAACTGTAACTGTTCCTGTGTCATAATCTGTTCCAACTCTGTTACCAGCAGCGACATCTCCATAAAGACCTAACACGAATTCATCCATGTTTTTGCTTCTCTCATCAGCTTTTTGAGCTATGACAGTAGACTTAGGTTCTTTGATGTAAGAAAGCCACTTATCAATGGTATATTCTCTCCAGTAGAAAGATTTGTATTGATCGATAATTAATTGAGAATTGTTCTCAGTTAAATCTTCAACAACTAATCCACCTTTGGTATAAGTTTGTTCTGAAATCCTATCGAAATTTAAAATGTTTAGCTTAGAACCAACTGCGTTTATTTCACCTTGATAATCACGATTTACGATAGAATCAACAAGATTCTTGTCATAGACCTCTTTCATCAATTTTTGTGAGAAACCCTCAGCTAATTTTGTTCCGTATGCGGACATAATTTAACTCCTTTAGACTAATTATAACTTTGTAACCAGTCCTGTGAAGGGTTAGGATTTATACTCTATGATATGAAATGAGGCTATTTTAAGTCAAGACTAGAACTCTGATTCAATCTTTCCAGCTATTAATAGCTTCTTGAATTTGTTATAGTCAGTCTTTCTAAGCTCTCTAGCATCTTCTATACTTAGTTTATTAGATTTAGGTTTAGTAGGTTTACTATCACCTTGACCAGTTTCAAACATCTTACCTTTATGTTTAGGTCTAGCTGTTTCGTTTGCATATAAGAAAGCTGGGATTAAGTCTTCAAAGTCAACACCTCTACGACTTGGTTTACTAGCAAAGATCTTAAACTCATCAGTCCTACCATCTATCTTAGGAAACTTAGTTAAGTTCTTAGGATCTTGAATGAAAGTATCTATCTTACCTTGCCATACATCTACATCTTTAAAGTCTTTACGCATCTTATCAAGAGCAGCAAATTTCTTACCATAAACAATATCATTTCTAGCTTGTCTCTTTTCAAATTCAGTCATTATTTCAAAGTCAGGAAATTCTTTTGTAAGTTCTTCTTCTGTTGGTTCAGGAACTTCATCAATAGACTCTAAGGTCTCAAATAGTTTCTTATCTCTAGCATGTAATACTTGAGCTTCTTGAGTAGATTTCTTTTGTCTTTCTTTTAGTTCTTTCTCTCTCTGAGTTTCTTCTTCTTCAGATGGTTCGGGTTCTATTTCTTCTTCCTTTGGTGTTTCTTCGGGTTCTACTTCAGTTTCTACTTCGGGTTCTTCTTCCTCGACATCTTCAACTTCCTCAACTTCTTCTTCGGGAGTTTCAATCTCTTTAACTTTTTCTTTAACTTCTTCAGCCTTTTCTTTTTCTTTAGTTTCTTCGGCTAATTTAATCGCTTCAGCTTCTTGTAGTGCTTTTTCAGCACCTTGGTCTAATTCTTCTTGGGTTGGTTTGACGTGATCCATAATACAGTCCTTCTATGAGGGTTAGTAAATCAATAATAACCAATGATAAGCACTTTTTCTATCTTATGTCAATTTTCTTACCTAGACCAGAGAGGCTTCTTTCTATAGCTTGTTTAGCTTTTTCAGGGGAAGTCATAAAGTCTTCTAATAGCATGTAGTTACGAAGTCTTGCTTTAAGGAATATATCTTGTTTGTTGTTATGACCTACTTTACATAGTTCTTTCTCTACAGCCCCTTTCATAAAGGTTATATGAGTTCTTACTGTATCTAATGTTAGTTTATTTTGTTCAAGAGAAGTTAATTGAGTTTGAAGTGTATCTCTCTCATCATTAGTTAAGTCTTCGTATTTAAGTCCTGTTTTCTCTAATAGTCTATCTATTGTATTCATAGGGTATTATATCATTTTCTTAACAGGTTGAGGTTGAGGTTGAGGCTTAGGCTTAGGTGGAGCTATCTGAGCTTGAGGTTGTTGAGGGTTTAAAGCCTGTTGTTGATTCAATCCTTGTATATCATTAGCTAAAGCAGCTTGATCTAATTTCTTTTGTTCTTGTTCCATTACATTATTGATTTCATCAGGAGTAAGACCAGCAAACTCTAATGCTTTACGTTGATTGATTTCTCTTAGCTTTGTATTATCAGGCATAAGTTGTAGTGTTGCTGAAAGTTTAGTTAACATTTGAGTATCATTAGCTTCTTTCTCGTCTTGACTCCATACCTTAGTTTGATATCCAGCTTTAGACATCCAATCTCTAGGTTCTATGAACTTAGGAAAGTTATCATTAGTATTTTTACCTTTCTTATTTATCTCTACACCATCTAATTGATCTGCACCAGCTTCTATAAGTTTAAGGAATATCTCACCTCTACGCTTCCATGCTGGGGTATAGAATTTAGACATGCCTTTAACACGTTCTTTAGCTTCACCTAGAGCAAGTTCTACTTCTCCAAGGGTTACTTGTCTTTCAGTTTGAGTACCTTGTTGTGTAGCAGTTGCACCAGTAGCTTTCTCGATAATACCTACCATATATTGCATTTCATCAAGACTCTCTGAAAGATCAGGGATATCTACTTTTTGCATTACTTCAGAAGGTTTACCAGGGAGAGGATACCAACCCCAAGGAACTGGTTGGAATGTACTAGGATTAAAGTTAGGATCAGATGAGTCATAGTAGTTCATACCAAAGTTTCTCATTGTTCTATTCTCTACTAATTGAGACATCCAACTATTAAGAACTTTGTTAGGAGTACGGACTATATCAGCGACACTATCAGACCAGAAGTCTTGTCTTTCTAGGTCATCAGCCCATGAGTTATAAGGTAAATGTGTTTTCCAGTAGTCATCCTTAGTCTTACCAATTACTTCATCTAAAGGTTTGTTCAATATGATCTGTTGGTCATCAGCTTCAGTCTTTAGATATCGTTCTTCTTCTTCGCCTTCTTTATTATCATATACGAAGTGTTGTGTTAGTTCTACCCATGTTTCACCAAGTTCAGGACTATCTACATCTTGTAAGCCCATATCAGCCATTTTCTTATTCTTCTCTACAGCCATCTCATTGTTAGAAGCGACTTTAATTAGTCCTTCATCAGTAGCATAGAAAGCTCTAAGTTTTTTGATAGCCTCTTGGTCATAGACTTTACTCTTTTCTAATTCTTTTAGAGGTACATATATACCAGTTTGGATTAAGAAGCGTGTACTATTCAATTCAGTAGGATCACAGTATCGAGAGACTAGAATATCTTGTGGATCAATAATAGTCATTTTTATCATGCCATCTACTATCTGCCATTGATCGAAAGAACGACCAAACATAAAGACTTGTTTCTTATCTACAATGTCTTGGATCTCCATGTTGTTCATGTCAGCTGTCCACTTCCAGTATTCGTTTTGAAATGTTTGTTTTTCTTCGTTGTTATCTAGTTCCTCAAAGAATAGAACAGGCATATCATCAACGTCTTTCAATAAGGTTTTGATGGTCTGTTTCATTAAAGGCATATTGACTGATTGCCTTTGGGTAAGACGATTGATTGTTACTCTATCTCGGTATAATGTATAGTTTTCTTTCCAATCTTGTTGTCTTCTTTCCCTATAGTTATATCCGTCTTGTTTATTACCTAAGAGAACTTGTAACTCTGGGTCAATTACTGTTATTTCTGCCATATCTTAATTTAGTAGACAAAACTATCTTATCGCAAGTCTAAGCTGGGAGAGTATCGAAGTAAGGTTTAACACCGCCTGGATCTCTTGGAGTCCAGCCAACTTTATTAATATCATTAGCAATAGCATAACGAATAGCATCCATTGTATGATCATATAAACCATCAGGAACATCCATCATCTTACCTTCTTTATCAGTTTTCCACATATAGTTTCTGTACTCACGTATTACGTTTAAACTACGTTTAGTCATACTTATCCTTTGGTTTTGCACATATTGAATACCATGATTGACACTATCTTTACCTTTATTGCTTGGAACTATCATCATTCCATAACTCTTTATTTCATCAATACTCTTTGGCTCGGCACTATCAGCTATTATCAATGCTTTGTCTTGGTTAAGGAATATATCAGAGAGTTGTTTATTGCTTAGTCCTTTCTGGTAACAGATCTCATCAAGAATAAAACCTTCATTATATTTATAGACACCAATTATAGCGGCTGGATCATTAGAATAACCAAAGTCCATTCCATATCTTATTAGTCTAGCTTCATGTGGAACTTTATCAACTATTAACCAATCTTTATATATCTTACCTTCTACTTCTCCAAGTTGACCAAGACCATATACTAGCCACCAATTCCTATTACCCTTACGTTTCTCTATTGAATCAACTATACGACTATCAAGACCTTCATTGTCCTTATATGTCAATGTTAAAAAGTCTACATCATCACGTTTATCTTTTAGTTCTGTGTATGCCCAATATTCATTAGTTGGGTTACTATCTAATATAATTAATTCTTTTGTTCTTATCTCTAATTGAGTAAAGATTTCATATTGAATGTTATTAGCCTCATTCATAAATAATACATCTCTTCGAGGACCTCTAACTTTACCTGGTTGATCTGCACTAAAGAACTCTAACTTAGTAAGAGTTTCAAAAGTATATGTTGAATCTGTTTTGTTCCACCTAGCATCTTTAAAGTAATTTTGAGACCTCATTATGTTTATAAAGTCTCTCATTGCTCCTTTCCTTAAGTGAGGCATTGTTTCAGACACTACACTTGCAATCTTACCATCATGTGATTGACAATAATCTATCAAATACATTAATATAGATATTGTTTTAGAACTAGAAGTGCCACCATTTATAAATCTAATTCTCTTATCTAATGAACATATTTTAGTTAGAGCTGTTGTTTTTATGAAGTTTTCCATTTTTAAGATAATTTATAGCTTTGTTTAATAACTTGACATCATCTTTGAATAAACCTAATCCTCTATTACATTTACCACATAGTAGTCCTCTTACTACATTTGTTTTATGACAATGGTCTACGTGTAATGTTTTATATTCTTCACCACAAATAGCACACTTACCTTTTTGTTTCTTATAGAGTAAATCTCTTTCTTCTATAGTAATACCATATCTTTGTTTGAGTCTATAGTTTTCATATTTCAATCTAACTTCTGGCTTACTTCTATATTTCTTATTTGCTTTCTTTCCAGATTCAGTTTGTTTATATGCTTTTCTATAAGCCTTTCGTTTAGGTAATTGATTTCTGATTCTATCAGATTCCTTACTCATCTTCTTTGGTTATACCACCTAATATTGGAATTGGTTTACCATCAGTAGTAATATCTTTTCTATCAATTAATCTTCTCTTTAGTTTCAATGCAGTTTCTAAATATTTGTGTCTAGCTATAAAGTCAGGAACATCAATAAAGTCATCTGTCTGGGTATTAGCACCTTTGTCTTGGTTCTTAATGGTTATCCTAGCACTTACAGTTCTATTCGCATCTAATCCTTCCATTATTTTATTCTGTAAAAGTTTGTCAGTTATACCAGCTTCTTCTAAAAAATCCTCATAATCAAGTTTTCTCAAGTTTTCATAACCTATCTGTCCAGCACTATCTCTGTCTTGACAATCATATACTTGCATAGCAGATTCAGTTGCATTTCCATTCTCTAAATATAGTTTTAACCACTTTCTTTGCTTTAGTGTTAGATCATTACTTGTCATTCTTCTTTATTGGTTTCTTCTTTAACAACCTATTAACTATTAATGTAAATATCTTAGCTCTGAATAAAGAGAATTTGTTTACTCTAGTTCCCTTCTCTAAGCGAAGTATCTTTATTAATACTTTGGTTATCTTTAGGAATTTTTGTTTAGTGATCATATCTTATTGTCCTTAATTGAACATATTGTGTTTTGTTTGAAGATACACAGCTTCTTCTTATATATCCTTTTTTAATTAAAGCGTTAAGAGTATATATGGTTGTGAAGTCCTTAATCTTATTGTCTACCATTTTGTTAATTATGTAAGGTCGGGAGACGGGAGTCTTTTCTTCCCTTACCCATTTATCTACTATAATTAGCACTTGGCGTTGAATATTGCTAAGGTTATCTTCCACCCTCTGATTATAACACGTGTGTCTACTTCTCTTTTAATACCTCTATAGTAAACTTTAATATTTGACGAGCATCATCATAAACCTCTCCAGTCTCATCAACTCTAACTTCAAATTCAACAGAGACTCCCTCATCAAATTGACTAACAACTTCTTTAATATAATCTTTTAATGTCATTTTTTATCTCCTTCTGTTGAACTAATAACTCCTTTGAAGAACCCTGTTATCACTCTCTTATCGTTCTTGTTAGCAGAGTTGTAAGAGTTCTTTATTTCTTTTGATATAGATATTACTCTCTTACCATTAAAGTCTTTCTTATTAATAGCATTACGTTTCTTTAGATATCTTCTTAATAGTTTTTGTTTTTTACCACTCATTTTTTTAACATTTTTTTAATAAAACCAATACAGACTGCTCTATCTAATGGACTCATTCCACTAACATTAGCTGCTAAGTTAAAATCCTTAACCCAATTAGTATCTTTTGTTTTTAGTATTACATCATTAGTAGTGGAACCCTGTTCTTGTTTCATTTCAATTTTACCAACAGCACCACATTCAGGACATTTAATTGAAGGCATTTCAGTACTATCCATTGCTCCCATAGGACTTGGATTACCTATTCCCCATAAACCAAAACCAACACAAGTAGAACATTTTTTATCTTTTTTCATTCTTCTCCTCTAATACATTATCTAAATTATATCTAAAAGGGCTATCTTCTAATATTTCATCTACCTGTTCTCTTTTCTGCTCATCTTCTTTTACTTCTAAGTCTTGATGTAAGCTGAATAGTTTAGTGATATCTCTACTGTTTAGTTCTTTCATT
>Ga0222664_1000747_pt1 | contig 15453 bp, 12 predicted proteins | sample AntAcemetagen604_FD_181147 | JGI IMG/M metagenome (GOLD analysis project Ga0222664, IMG submission 181147) | Saline water microbial communities from Ace Lake, Antarctica - #604 | ecosystem: Environmental > Aquatic > Non-marine Saline and Alkaline > Saline | place: Antarctica: Ace Lake...
GCAGTTATTTGTAGCAATGCCTTTGGAGGTAATAATGCCCTACCAAGTCCTTCAACAACGCCAGACGCTCCTGCCTGAAACTTTGTTGATGCATTACCTACTAACTGACGTCCAGCTTCTTTTCCTAGTACATTTATACCAAGCTCCTTTTCTATTTCCTCTACACCTTCCCGTGCAATATCTTTGCTTGCATTAAATAAACGACCAACAGCTTCTGAAGTTTTTTGTAACCCTACACGTCCGTCAATAGCTCCCTTAGTTTTAAAGATTCCTTCCATTTGTTCAATCAAGTCCATCTTGTCAGAATACCGAGCATTTGCCTCAGCAATGTCTGGCACTTGCCCTCCAATCCAATTGCGTATTGTTCTGTTAAGTCCACTAACAACACTGTCCATATCTTTCCCTGCATCTGAACCACTATAAAATTTGCTAATCTTACTAGCAAGTTTATTAAGCCCTTGAGGACTATTGTCTGTCCACTCTGTAATTGTGTTTTTAAGTTTATTTATGTTTTCAGGACGTAAAAATGTACTAGAATCTACTTCATCAAAAAATTCAGAAGTAAGTTTGTCAAACGCCTTTCGGTCTAGTGGCTCAGTATGGTTCTTTGTTAAGCCTTCAAAGGTTTTACCAGCGTTTTCTCGTATTGTTTTCACACCTGATCGTATAGATGCAGCCGTATCTTTTAAAACTTGTGAACTAACACCTTCTGCTCCTTCAAGTGCTGCTCTAGGTGATTTAAGAACTTGCTCAATAACATCTCCACCTTTCCCTGAAACAAATCCAGCTAAACTTTTTAATACGTTTCCTCCATACTTAGATGCAGTACTTGCAATACCAGGAAGTATTGTTTCCGCTGCTACACCCAAAGCAGTGTCTGAATCTATATCACCACCTCCTTGCACTGTTCCTGTAACAGCTCCTGAAGTACCACGTCCTAGCATCTTAGTCAGAAAACCAAGTCCCCTAGTTGTCTTATAAGCAGCAGTTGATGGAATCATGGAAGAACCAACTTCTGATACAAAAGAAGAAACTGATTCACCGCGATTATTTGGTGCTAGTAACGCATCTACTTTTGCTCGTTTTTCTGAACCCATATCAAAAATAGAGTCTTCTGGTAAGTCACCACCTCCAGTAGCCCTGCTAACTCCTTCTTGAATACTTCTTCCAAGAGTACCTATTCCTAAACCAACTTTTCCTGCCCCTTTAGCAAATCCAATAGCCCCAGACTTTAGTCCATCGCCCATAGTTGTACGTTCTTGAGGGGCTAGTAATTGATTGTTTTGAATCTTGCTCCCAAAAGTAGCATTATATTGATCCCTAGTCATTTTAACTGGTGCAGCAGGAGCTGTTGAAGATGCTGGTGAAGTTCCATACTTAGTTTGATATTCTTGACTTGTCATTTTTTGTGGATTCATAGTATAATGTATATGTTACTAGCTTAGCACCAAAGCGAACATTCTCCTGCTAAGCGGAATGTTCGCTTTGGTTTTTGTATGGGGAATTTGCTCATATTAATCAATAATTTCAATTATCGTCCCATCTGGGGCAGTAATAGTATTCCCTGTCTCAATATTTGCTGTAATATCTGCCCCAGATATATTAGACAATATATTTGTTGCAGTATCTTGTACCTGCTTATAAATATCTGCATACCCACTCATATCACGCTGTCCTGCGGCCTGATTAGTAATTTTAGTTTCAATATTACGACGAATCATATCAATCGTAATGTACATAACTGCATTTCTAACATCTTCAGTAGAAGTTAGATTGGGAATTGTCTTAGAATAAGTTCGTATATCATTATCAGTCAATACACCAACTTCCCCATATACACCTCGTGCTAAGTTTGGAACGATAGCGCTAAGCTGAGCTTTAATAGTTTGTCCGTTTGTGTCCCAAGGATTTGCACCTCTAAACGATCCTGTAAGTGGACCAGTATCAGTACCAGCAATATTTTCTTGAAGCACACCTAGCTGCTGCATTACTGAAATAGTTTTCTCCATTGACTGCAAAAATGTATCAGAAACTTCTTTATCATATGCAGCGCTTCCTTTCATTACACCATAGATATCACCACTATCTTTTGCTTCCTGTACTCGCTTATTAAGTTCAGCAGATACTTGTGCTCGGTAGTTCTTTGCAGTTGAAACATCATTTAAATTTAAAGTACCATCCATAATACTTTGGGCGTCTCTATCTATAGACCCTGTTATTACACCTGGTAATCCACCACCTCCTACAATAGCCTGACTTGGAGTCAGCCCTTTATTAACAAACATCTGCTTAGTTGGGTCATTAGGGTCGTAAAACATTATTTTATTACCTAAATCTGCTTTGGCAGTCAATGCTGAAGGAATTCCTAAGTCAACTGACTCAACCCGTACTTTTCCATCAATAGGATTACGGAACGCTGTTACATACTTTCCACCTTCAACCCGTGAATCAAGAATATCCTCAACTGGTCTATTGAGTACAAAAGATGCCTTTAGCATTTCTTCACCACCTAAAGACTCAGCAAGGTATGCATACCCTTCAGGATCAGCTGTCTTGTATGCTTCAGCATTAATGCCTGACCGAGAAAGTGTTATTACATCATTAACATCTTCAGTTTTTCTTGCTGTTTCTTGTTCTGCATTAAATGTAAAATCTTCACGCATTGCCTTAGCCCGTGTTGCAGCTTTAGTACTTACATTTCCTAAAATTTGCTGTGTTTGTGCTTCAGCTTCAGCTCGTACAAGATTATCTTCTTTTGTATTTATTGCTGTTGTCTTTTCAGTAGTTACGTTAGCCTCAGTAGACCCACCAAGACCTGTTAGTGAGTTTATAGATGAAGTTTCACGTAGTCGCTCATCTTGACGTGGTTGCAATGCAAGCATTTGCTGACTAGCATAGTCGTTTAATGAGTTTATCTGTGTCTGAGCATTACGCCCTTCTTCTTTCATAGCATCACCAAAAAAGTCAGGTGTTGCTTTTGGCTTGTTTCGTACAGTACGGTTTATAGGAGCAGGTGCTTCAGCTTCAAGTACGGGTGCTGGAGTATCGACAACGGGAGTATCAACAACAGGCTCAGGAGTAGTCCCGAAGCGGATGTGCTGTGCTTTAGTTTCCTCTGCTATTCTTTCAGGTGTTTTATCCATATTAATATGTAATTACAATTACAACACCATCACCTCCAGCACCTCCTGCACCTGAAGCAGCTAAACCACCCTCAGAACCTCCCCCACCTCCACCTCCACTTCCATAAATTCCTGCACCTCCAGTACCTCCTGCTGTAGCTGAATCAGTACCAGAACCACCACCACCACCTGTACCTCCTATCAACCCATCAGCACTAAAGATGATTCCTATTGAACCGACATCACCATCAGTTGCTGAACCTCCAGCACCTCCTACGTGAGCAGGAATAAATGATTTAGCTCCACCAGCTCCACCTGCATGTGAACCAGCAGTAGTTCCTCCACCACCACCTCCACCAGTAGGTGCGAACCAAACACCTGAAACACCTGCAGAACCACTATCAGTAGCAGTAGCTCCTCCAGCAGAACCATCTTGACTCATCCCCGTTCCTGCTGCCCCTCCTTGATTATTATCTGCTGAACCTGCTCCACCACCTAAACCTGCATTTGCACTCAAAGCAATAGTTGTACCAAAAGAAGATACCTCCCCTGTTGAGCCTACAGCCCCTGTACCTCCACTTGCAGATACTGATACAGCCCCTGCACCTCCACTTCCTACAGTAACCGTTTCTGTTGAGGAAAAGTAATCTGCATTAAAGGTTTTTCTGGAATAACCTCCTGCACCTCCACCTCCACCCCCACTTACATTTGTAGTATTACTGTTTGCCCATCCTGCTCCACCTCCACCCCCACCTCCAATAACAATGATGTCCACAATGGAAGCTCCTGCTGGCTTGGTCCAAGTGCCGTCTGCTGTAAACACCTGCATGTATCCAATTCCATATGCATCTCCATTGAATGTTGTTGTTGCAGCAAAGCTGTTTGTCCCTGTAAAGGTATTGGATAAATATGTAATATCAAGTACTGGATTGAATATCAAAGTAGTCGCATCTTCAGCACGTCCAAGTAACAACCCAGATGGAGTGTCACTAATGACTCCAGCTGTTGCTCCTGCATAATAATCGTCACCCGCAACCATCCCTGTCTGAGTCGTGTCACGACCCATCAAGAGCACTCCTGTACCAATAACCCCTGCATCAACACCTGGACCTTGTGTAATTCCTACTGGTACTCGTACAAACGTACTATTTGTATCAGTGTCTACCTTTTTCCATTCTTGGTCACTGGAATCAAGATATACAAGCGTTCCTGTTGCCATTGTTTCACCTGCATTTCCTGCGACAATCATTTTATCAAAAGATACTGCCCCTCCGTTTACTACAGAAAGCACATACCCCACATCAGCTAATTGGTCTGCACCAGAAGGTACTACCGCTGAAGCATAGCTTAATACATTTTCAAAAGTGCTATCTCCATTATTCTGTGATCGTAACAGCTGAATAATAGGGAAGTTAGTAATCTTTACGTTAGCTCCACGTCTGTGTGAAAACTTTAGTGCATCAATAGATGTCTGACCATCAGAAGGGCTAATACCTCTTGTTACGTTAGTTACTGCTGTCCCTGATGCTGTACCACAAGCAAACTCAGCCTGAGCTGAACCTTCATCAATAGTAAAGCATGAATACCCTGATAGCGTACCGCCACCAGGTACTGAGTTAGACGTAAGTGTAAAGCTGGTTGCTGTTGATGTAATAGGTGCAGCTAGTGAAGTTTCAAACAACGCTGGAGTTGCTGGTAGTGCCACACCTACACCATCGTTATTATTAGTAAATGCAAACAATCCTATACCTCCGATAGCAAGCCCCACAGCTAGAGCGATAAGTTTTAATTTCATATTATGTTTAACTATATTAAATAATGGCTTTTTGTGGAACACTATCGAGTACGTCGTGGGGTATTTTTCTTACCCTTGTTTCGTACATCTTTAAACGTCACTGCATTCACAGATATAAAACCTACCTCTCTTGCAATGAACCGTACTGCGATATCTACAAAACGGTCTGAGTTTAGTTGGAAGTCTACTTCATATGGTGCAGCAGTCACTGAACCGCCCCCTCCAATTACGGTAGAACCTATTGTTTGTGAACCAATAGAAATCTTAATCCCTTGGTCTACATAATCTGCATCTCCTTCAATAGTAAACACGGTAGTAAACGCACCGCCATTGTAAGATGCTTGCACTTCCATTTTTTGTTCTTTTTGTATTAAGCCTTCTACTACCATACGTCCTGCCGTCTTTGAGTTCTCACCAAGACCTAGCTGGTCATTCATATCAAGCTCACTTGAGGTCCAGTAATTTTCAATCACATCACCATCTTCATCAAAGCCTGAGAAAAGCACGTATACATTACGTGAAATAGAGTCACCAGCAATAAGCATACCCTTGTATTCAGCTAGGCAAGATACATAGTAATTTAGTTTATCCCACTGTCCTGATACAACATTACGCACCCAGGTAACTGAGTTAAATGCATTTACAACACCAAGTACTTTTTCTTGTACTGAGAAAATCTCATAGTCACCCCACCGAAACGCTACACATTTATCATGCCCAAAAGGAGATAAATCAAGTGCATCTGAAATTGACATTGGCTCGATAGTATTGATATCTGTACCTTGCAATACCTTCATCTTACGATACTTCGGTTCACTTGGGTTTGCCAAATCAGCCATGATAATACCGTCTGGGGTCTGATGTGCTGCACGTTCGTAAGGGATACCTACGTTTCGATATTCAAGATTAGTACTTTGAGTGTCATCAAGTGTTGATGTAAACTGCCATGTTTTTAATAAGTGGAAGCAATAGTTAGTTACATTGATATTAAAAATAGCCATCAGCTTACCTGCTGCGTTGTCTTGCCTAAATGACTTACCTTGCCCGTTTGCACCACCTGTAAAATCAAGAATACCTGCAGAGGTCATTGTTTCATGATAATAATCAGCCGTGACTGCACCTGATGTAACTACATTAAACGTAACCGAATACGCACCTGTTGCGTAGTTAATAGTTCCAGTACCTCCAGCATCGCCCACAAGATTACCATTCCGGTCATCTTTAAATGTTTCACCACCACCTGCTTCTGAGATAGTAACGTACATTACTGTCTTAGGAGCTGCTGCTACAGAAAGAGTGCCGGCATATGTTTGGCTTCCAGCTGAACCTATAGCCTCCCCAGAAACCTCTGTATAGTCACTGAGCTGGTCTTTATCAATATATGATAGATAGAGTCCTGTTTGGTCATTATTGCCCGATACGATGCCATTTCTAGCCCCAGAAAAGACTCTATTCTGTCCTACATGGAACACTCCCCAACGATAGTTGTTAGTTGCTTGGTCTACCACACTTCCAGGGTTCGCAACAGGTATTTTATACACAGATGAGTTAGGAGAACCTGCTAACATCACTGAGCCTGCAAGGTTCTGGTACGGTTGCATCCATACATCCTCCCCGTCGGCTGCTTCTGGCAAGATATCTGCAGTATCTACCTCAATAACATCGTCAGTGACGATATCGTAGTACTTAATCTTGCGGTCATAAGAGAACCATAGCTTTTCAGTGCCGTCATACTGCACACCTACTCCAATACCCGAAATGTTACCGTTGCCAGTCACTTCTGTAGTACCTAAACGGACATAACCCCGTCTAAGTTCAATAGAGTCTTTATACTTTGATGTTATCCAGTTCAGACTGTCAGGAGAAACACCAGTCCGTAACGCTTTACGGTCTTTAATCGCTGTATTTGTACCGTAGAATTTTTCTATCTTGTAGTCAGCCATGATTAATATCTATTTATTGCACCATCTCTATGATGACCACCACCTAGGTATTCTGTAGGATCATTATGAGCCATTTCTGACTGCTGTAGTTCATCATCCCACTTAATCATTGATTCACGTAATGCATTAAATGTCGCACGGTTCTCTGGTAGCATCTGTCTGTTGATAGAATCGTAATCAATAGCACCTTTAAAGATACCAATAGCATAAAAGCCTAGTACTGGAAGAAATCGTGGTGGGAATTGTGGCCATACCCGTGCTTCAAGAGTAAGGTCGATACCATTTTCAGTTGTGGACATATAACTAATGTACAGCGTACCTGTAAAAGCCACATTTCCATTAAAGTACAGCTTATTCTCATATGCATCATAGCAAAATGTATTAGATACATCTTTATACTCTAATCGTCGGTCAAATGGTACTTGTGTAAAGTACTCAACACGGTTGTTGTCATCATAAAGCCTGATAGGTGTGTCTGAGTAAAATCGTGAGAAATCAGTAATAGTAGCCATGCTTACTGAAGCATGGTTTTGAATACCTCCTGCAAGTGACAGTGAGCTATTTACCCGTCGTAGCACCATCCAAGGCCGTTCTTCTTCTAAGACAGTCCGGGCATTATCAACAAGCACATCAAGTAACGTGGCATCAATATCAGCCTCAGAGTTGAGTGAAGTGATAAATGTTGATAAATTTTTTCCAGTAGATATCATACTAAATCTTTAATATTAAACCGCTGTGACTGTTCTTGCTGTACACGCTCTTGCTTCCTCGGCATACTCTTTGGTCGTACAGAAGTTTCATGAACATACTCAGTGTTTGCAACACTTTCTTCCATTGTCTCAACAATAGTCTTCTTCACTTCTTCTCTAAATACTTCCTGGTTAGCATTGCTTGTATCTAGGTTCTTACCAATCATGCTGTTCATCTGGCGTACTTCATTAAGTACTGGCTCCATGTCAGTTTCAGGTGTAACTTCCTTATCTTCAATAGAGTTTGCAAGGTTTTGGATACCTAAGAGAATAGGCATTATGTCTGTTGCTTCTGTGGGGATTTTACTTATGTTCATTAACACAGCATTTAAGTTCGCTGTGATTTTATCAATTTGTTTTGAATACTCAGGAATCTCCGGCATCACTGGCATCTCTGGATACTCATCTTTCTCCTGTGCATCCATAACCTCTTCTACAACCCGTCGAATCTCTGACAGTCCAGGACCACTAGAAGCACCTCCACCTCCACGTCTTGAGGCAGATACTCGGTCAAAGATAAGGTAGGTATTCTCTTCATCACCATAGTTGGCACTCTTAGTAGAGTATCCACTATCAGTGTATACAGATGTAACAATAGAAATATATGCACCCTGTCCTGAGCCGTCTACAGGTACTCGGTATCGCTTCTGGAAGCGTTGGCTTCCTTGAGCTGTTAGGTTTACCTCAGCAATTAAAGTACCGTCAGCATCACGAACTACTGCCTGAACATAATATGTTGCAGTATCTAAGTGGTTCGCTATTTGGCGTACTATTGGAAAGTCTACTTGAGGTTGTAAAATCATATTTTATTATGCAGTTGGTTCCCAAATCACAGTTACTTTAGTCTGGTTTGTTAGGTCTAGCGTTATTCCGTTCTCAAACAATGCTCCTACTTCAATCGTACCATGAGCAGTCATAAGTGTGGAACCTGTAAGCTGTACCTTTACATTTCCGTCCCCGTCTGAGTTACTATCAGATACTTCAACATCTCCTGAGCCTACGTCTGCACCAATAATGATGCGGTGAAGAATTGCTTTACCGGTTGCAACTACTTGGTTTGCTCCTGCTGTTGCTAAGTGTGTAATGTTATTTGTTTGCATAATGATTGATGTTACCGTGCTAATCCCCAGCCCATATAAGGGCCAGAGTTAGCACACTAATTAATGTTAGTTAACTGTTGTGGATGCTGCAGTGAAGGTTGTAGAGAGTACTGCTACTTCTACAATCTGTGGAGCCTGGTCAACAAAGACCTTAATTCCATAGTTTGTCCAAGCAATGTAGTCCTTTCCAATCTTTCCTGAAACAGAGTTGTCTTCAAGACTTGGGTATTTCTGAATCACAAGTGATACAGATTTTGCAAGTGCGAATAGACAGTGAACCTGTTCTTTACCAGCTGTAAAGACGTTTCCAGATGCTGTAAATGTTTCAGAAACTTCTACAGTTCCGTGTCCTGATGCTACTAGAGTCAAAAGGTTTGTACTAGTATCGTATGATGCTGTAACATTCTTTAACTTGTTTCGATTAGCTTGACTAAGAGCAATGTAGGTATCTGCACTTGGAGTGCCTGTACCGTTGATAGCTAGTACCAAGTTTGCAGCAGCATCATCGACAGCTGCCTCAATTGAGAAGTGACCTGCACCAGAAGCTGCTCCATCAGCATCTGCTGTGAATACTACTTCATTGATAGTAACAGTGTCAGTGTCAGTTGGGATAGTTGGCAATGCTAAAGTTGCTGTCCAAGGTAGTGCGTTTGAACTAAAACATTCAAACCCGTGGAAGTATCCAGCGTAGTTGTTACGTGATACTTGATCTCCTAGAAGTGTATCTTTTCCACCTAGGTAGAGTTCGATAGCTGTTAGGACCTCAGGTGTAATAATAGCCATTGGCATACCTTCTGGTACTTCCATCTTCATGCCAGCTGTTGGCTTGAAGCGTTTGTTGTACACAGTGTTCTTCAGTCGTAGCTTCTGCATTGCAGTAGTGAACAAAATAGGAACGTTTGTGCTTGTTACAGCGTATCCATTTCCTGCTGTTCCTGCAAAGTTACCGTCATCAAGTGTTGTTCCTGCCCCTTGGTAGGTTGCAAGTAGTACATCACCGTCAATTTGGTTTACTAAAGCGTTACCAAGCTTCTGACCGTACTTCTGCTTAAGAGGTAGGTGAGCTTGTAACTCATCAAGCTTTTTGATGTAGATTGAAGCTTCTTTCTCGAAATTAACAACAAGAGTTTCCTGTGTATCAGTGATTGCTTGTGTTGCGTAACTACCATCGCCACCCATGTCATTTACGACAACATCTGATGCGTATGAGCGTGCAATAGTCTGTCCTTTGGTTAGGCTTGCTTCTAGACGTGAGTCTGCAAGGATAGCGTATGTTGGTTCCTTGTAGTGACTCATTTGGTATTCCGCTTGGAACACTGTCTTGAAAGTCATTGTGTTTGGATTCATAATGAATTTAAATTATGAACCTCAGTAAATTAAAGAAGAATCCTACGACCCTCAGCATCTGTTGTCAGACCTTCTGAGGTTGTAGCTTTTCTGTAATCCGCTTCCCATGCTTCTGCATCTTTAGCTGACATAGTTGATAGGTCTGCATTAGGGTCAAACTTGAATGGTGTAGCTGGTGCTGCATCACCCTTGCCTTTAGACTCTAATCCTCGCTTCTTTGGTGATACCAATGCTGATAATTCAGCACGGTTCTTAAAGGCGATATACGCTACCTCTTTGTCATGGTATGCATCTGTATGAGCAAGTTCTTGAATCTTAGCTTTGATTGCCTCAGTTGCTTCTGCTGTGGCGTTAGGGAATAGTTCAGCAAGTTCTGGTTGTGCTGTTTTGAACTCTTTTTCAAATGCTACAGCTTCCGTTGCTTCATTATTTCCTTTTTGCCAATCCGTAAATTGTTTCATCTGGTCCTGGAATCCTTCTGGTATCTCACTTTTAGGTAAGTCCTTTAGAAAGAGTTCCTGCATCCTTTTCAATGCTGCTGGATCAGCCCCAATTTCCGTTGCAAAAGCATCTAAGTCATTCGCTGCTTCTTTCTTCTCAGCAGGTGTTTCTGCTGTATTGAAAGCTTCAAGCTTCTCGTTAGCTTCCTTTAATTCTTGTTCAGCCGCTTCACGTAATTCTTTTTCCGTATTCAAGTCCTTCTTCTTGTCCTTGTATTCGGCATAGATAGAACGCTTCTTTGGCTTCTGAGGTTCTTCTGGTACAACTTCTTCCTCTTCCTTTGGTTTCTCCTCTTTAGGTTTCTCCTCAACAGGTTCCTCAACAGGTTCCTTTTTAGGCTCTACCTCAACAGGTTCTTCCTTCGGCTCAGTAGGTTTAGCATCCTCTGGTAACTCAACTCCTAAAGCTGTGTACTCTTCAAATGCCTCTGTTTCTGATTTCTCCATAGTGATTTTTATTTAGATTGCCTGAGTGTCACCCAGGTATAGATTTTGTTGAATGGTTCTATAACATATGCCACTGTAATGTCCCGTGGCCGGTAAAAGACTATTGCGTCTTTTACTCAAGGTGCTACATGAGCACCCTGTGTAAACTAAACAATCGTTCCGTTTTTCTTTGCTGCAAATTCCTTTGCAAGCTTTGCATGATCAGAACCGTGTAGTTCTTTAGTGTATGTTCGCACACCACCTTGCCATGCTACTGATGTCTGACCTTTGTCAGACTTAGCTGCTTCAGCATCTGCATCTGCCTTTGCTTGATCTGCTACCTTTGCTGCCTTTGCTGCCTTTGCTGCCTTTGCTTGATCTGCTGCCTTTGCTGCCTTTGCTTCAGCAGCTTCTGCTGCATTACTTTTTGGGGCCATAATTTTTTGTTGTTACCATATAATTAAAATTTAGCAATTTACTCCACTTTTGTGGAACGCTATGCACTTGATTGTGCAAGCCTTGCTCTTATTTCCTTCTTCAGTTGTGCTATCTGTCCTTTCATATCACCTTCAGTTAGTGCCAATACAAACAAGCAAGCGGATTGCTTTGCAAATAGTTCTGACCTTCCTGCATCATCTAATTCCTTACCATTTACTAATGCCATAGATGCAGTGACATATGATGAACGTACACTTTGAGTAAGCTTTTTAGTAACCTCAGTAGCTTGCCACTCAACCATTGCTTCATTCTGTGAAAGCTCCTGCTCCCACTGAGTTATCATTTCATTGTTCTCAGCAAAAGTTTCAGCATCAACTCCATCTAGGTAGTAATCTCTTGCTTGCTCGATTAAAGTTTTTTCGCTCATACAGCATTTTCAGCTATGCTCATTGCTCGGCTTGCACCTCCTGTCATTCCAGGGTTAGCAGCAGTACTTTCAGGTGGTTGTGTAGGTACGTTTGGACCAGGAGCACTAGGAGCACCTGCACCTGCTTGACCTTCAGGTAAACCGCCTCTTGCCATTGCTTGCTTCTGACTCATTAGCTGTTGCTCTGATATCTCACGATCAATGTTTTCTGTTACTACTTCCTTGTGTGACATAGCATAATCAATCAATAGCTTGTAGTCATCCTTAAGCGTAGACCTTTTATCATTAGCAAAATCTACAATCTTCTGCATGAAAGCCACAGTAGCTCCACCCCATACATCGGGCACATCACCCTGTAGGATTAATTGAATAGCCTCTGATGCTTTAGACAATGATTTACGGTCATGGTATGTCTTCATGTCTTGTGCCTGTGCAATCTCATCATCTTCAAATTCACCCACTGACTTAAGAATCTGCTCGTTTCGCCACTGTGGATTGACAGTATTAATGTCTACCATGTTCAGTGCTTCAGCCCGTCGCTTTGATTTCATCTCACTATCAGACTGTTGCTCATCAGTAGAACGAATGAGCACTTGCAGGTCTTTCTTAGTATCCAAGTCAAGCCGTGTAATCTCATCCCAGTCATATCCACCCTCACCCATAATCTTAACTGCCATTGTTGCTGGCATGTGATTCTTTAGCCCCCAGATAAACCGCTGGCCTAGTTCAGCAATCATATCCTGGAATGGTTGTGCTCCCCATCCTAGACGTTTAGATACTGACTTTTGCTCTGCGAATGTTACCGATGCTTTCTTGGTTGCATCCTGAGTACCTCCCATTGCTAAATCAGTAGCTCCTGTATTACGGCCTAGTGAGCTAGTCATCCAGTCAATAAGGTTTACAGTCCCTCCTAGTTCACCCACTTTAAATTCATAGATACCCTCAGAAATACGACGTGTACCGCCTTTAGTGTCAGCTGGTACAAGTGCATCAGGCCGGTGCATTGACTCATCAAGCTTACGCACATCAGTAAACATATCTTTGTCATACGCTCTGGCTCCAAAGTTTCGCTTCTCACGGTTAGTAAGCTCCTGGTTAAACATTGCTACGATAGCATCAGACGTTAGGTACAAGTCATCACCATATGATTTACTCATAAAGTTCTCACTGTCCTCATGTGTTGCGTAAGAAGTATATGGTAGTAGGTCTGACTCATCCACTTCATTCCAACGCTCGAAACGAATCCACACCTTAGTCCACATATCAAACACTACAACGTATCGCTTGCCATCAATTTCAAGAATATGCTGACATAGCTTGTATACCTCCTGTCCAACAAATGAATTGTTATCAGCATCAAGTCCTAAAGGCTTGAAGCGTTCATTTCTGACCATATTTTCAGCTCCGTGCTTTTCTTGCAGGTAGTCACTTTGTGAACCTCGGCTGATTAACTCATTGACTTGCTTCTTATCATAGATACCAGCAAGAGCTCCCTCAACTAAGTCAGAGCGTGTCTTCTCGATATCTTCAGTACCAGCAAAAAGGTGATTCTCAAGATAGAGTCCACCTCTTGGTTGGAAGTTAAAGTCTTTGAGCAATACGTTTGACAACTCAGAGGTGTACTTAGGGTCAGAAGTTACATTGTACTCAGCAATCATCCGGCCAGTCATGATAGCGTGCTTCCGGCCCATCCGTAGTTTAGAATCCCACTTGCTATTCTGAGCTGTGTTCATTACCTCCATCCTCCATGCACCATTAATCTTCTCTGTTTTAAAGTAGTCAGCAGCATCTCCTGGTTCAAACTCAAGAGAGATAGCAGCATCATATTGAGCATTAAGAGTATCAATCATCCCTGCAAATACAGGAATTGGTACGTTAAATAGTTGTCGTAGTTTCTTCTGTACCTTGCCGTCGTACAGCTCATAGTATTTAGAAATCTGCTTAAGTCGTGGTTTTTTAAAATCTGAACATGCCATTACTTGACGGTATGCCATATCAACCGCTGCTTCAGCAAGCTCCGGCTTTGTCATTGTCTTATACTTTGATACCAACTCAGACAGCTGGCCTTCTGCTTGAGTTTCTTTTTCAGTTGGATTCATATTGAGTGTATAGTAAATAAAGTGGTCTATTTTGTGGAACGTTCATCTTCACGATACTTGGCCATCAAGCATCTATGGCACATTCCTTTTGCTTTATGGTCTACCATACAGAAAGGCACACAACATCTGCGACACCTGCCTGTCTTCTTATACTTTGGATTATGTATGTCTTTTACAAAATAACAATGGGGGCATGGAGTGTAGTCAATTACCATATGGAACGCTTTTGAACCATGCTTAAGTAGCGGTATAGGGAACTGCTCCTCACATCTCTCACACCTTTTTTGTATGATTTTCTTAACCATTGATAGGACTAACATATGGTGGCTGTTCGAAAGTTTCGACACAGCCGTCTGGACATTGATAACCTTTACTACCGTCAAGTATACACTGCTCTTTATGCCATAGCTCCCTGCAAAATTTACAACGTGTGTAGTTATCTCGGTTACTATCTATCTTTTTCCAGTCCTCGATAGTCCGGTCTTCATGCTCATTTTGCCAGTCTTCCATAATTAATAGGTTACTCTTATTAAGGTTTTTATAGTATAATTAATCCTATGAAACATGCATATAATTTTAAAGATAGAACTGGTTCTAAATAGTAGGTAATTCATAGTTGTCTGGTTGCTTGTATACCTCCTTATCAGGGTTCTTACCCTTTACTGCATACTTCCGCATCTGCCAAGCAATAGCAGCTGCTATCAAAAGGTCATGGTGCCGTGTTGTCAGTCGCACATCCTCATCTTTATCCATGAGGTCATCTCTGGTGTATGACCGTAGTTCAGCAATCAGGTCTGGATCAGATAGCTCAAGCAATCCATCTTCAACAGCACTCTTCAACTCAGCCAGCATAGTGTATTTAGTCGCACTGTTTGTGTTCCATCCATACGTTCTATTCTTTGGTGGCATCCCTGCTTTGGTACTCTTGACTTCTGTAAAGTATATGTTCTCGTAATCTTCAGTCCTGAGCACCTGGATGACGGTATCAAATTTGTTGTTCTCAACTCCTACTAGACATTCACCAAACCGCCTACCTTGCTGCACTACTTCATGCCCATAGATGTCTGGCTTCTGTGTGTTGTCTTTAAATGTCGATACAACTCTTGCTGGACGTAGTGTGAAGTCAATAGTCACATCAGTACTATGGTCCAGACCAACACCACCTCCAACGTCCGAGCCAATACCATAAGTATGCGATGGATTGTAGTTAGCGTATATCTTACGATTATCATTGGATAATGTCCTTAATACGCTTGGTAAGTCCTGACGGTCAAGGCAAGCACGGTCAAAGTAAATATCATCACCGGCTGATGGTTCATTCATATACTCACCTGCAAAGTCTTTAGCTCCTTTCTCGATTCGATTTATATCTTCCATAGTATGTTTAGCTGGCCATGATGGTTTATAATTGCCTTCTGTGTCTTTGACTTTAATAGGTGTAAGCATGATTACTCTGCCTGGAACTGGAGTAATCAACTTGTGTACATTCCCTCGCTCTGAAATGTAG
>Ga0222664_1000750_pt1 | contig 15394 bp, 23 predicted proteins | sample AntAcemetagen604_FD_181147 | JGI IMG/M metagenome (GOLD analysis project Ga0222664, IMG submission 181147) | Saline water microbial communities from Ace Lake, Antarctica - #604 | ecosystem: Environmental > Aquatic > Non-marine Saline and Alkaline > Saline | place: Antarctica: Ace Lake...
TCGTTTGTAATGTCATCAAAGAAGTCGTGTGCATCTTGATCTGGAGTATAACTTGATGTAGTCAAAGCTACTTTTATTGTGTCTGCTGCTAAATCGATGTCTCCGTTTAAAAGGTCTGCTTTCACTGAATTAAAGATTACTGTTGCCATATAGTTTTTGTTTAATTAGTTAATTGAAATATAATAGTCATTTGAAAGGACAGTATATGTTGAAGTTTCGACCTTGGTTATTTTCTCCAACTGCCCCCCGTCTATTTGGTGGGTACCATTTATTAATAAATAAGGTGTATCAAATTCTCCGTATAGGAGAGGTGTTGTTGTATTAGAGTTAGCTATGTATAATTTGTTGTTTCCAGTAAATTCGAAGTATCCTGCTTTATACCCAAGAAGTACATTATAATCTCCACTAGCATTAAGACCTGCCTGATAACCAATCACCACTGACCCTGTAGGATTTACACCAGAACCACCTAATGCTTGATTACCTACAGCTACTACTTCAATCCCAGTAGTCATATCTGACCCAGTAGTAACACCAATAAGTTGGTTCTTACTACCAGTAGTTAAATCGAAACCAGCTTTATATCCAAACAGGTTATTCCTTACTCCACTTGTTAAACTACAGCCTGCATCTCTACCAATTACAGTATTCAGTAAAGCTCCACCTGTAGGTAAAGGACAATTAGATAAGATAAAATTACTTCCATCACTAGCTAAAACTTGTGTGTCATTTATTTTGTAAACATTACCAGAAGACAAATCTACATTATAAGAGCCAACTGGTTCTAAATCAGTACCATTTAGTGTCCAATATTTAGCACTCACTAAATCCAGCTTACCAGTTATTGGGTTGAATTTAAATGCCATATTAAACTGATGTTACACTTGTAATAAACTCTTTTGTTGTGTCTGTGTAGACCACAGTAACTGTAGCAACAGTTGCCCCACCTAAACCACCTTCTTTAAAAGTATAAACTTCTGTTGTTGTATCAGGGTAAGCAGCACCAACATAATCAAAAGGTTCGGTAACTAAACCAGCAATGGCTTCTTGCCCTTCTTCTGTGGCAGGGTTGATTTGTGTATCACTGGTATCCCGTAAACTAATCGGGTCTATACCTTCTGTGATTGGGTCTGCCATATTACAGTTTCTCTATTTGATTTAAAACTTTGGCTACCTTTGCATCATCTGTCTTTAAAACAGCAATGTGTCTCATCAATTCTTCCTTACGATGATTGAATAATCTTTCTCTTTCTTTCAAGGATTCCATAGACTTTTTAATTCTAGTAGAGCGTCCATCAAGAACAGTGTCTTTCTTTTCAACTGCATCTTCAATACTTTTTAATTGCTTCTCTACTTCCTTGACTGTATTATCGTTTACAACTTTCAATACATCTAGTTCTTGTGTCGCATTTACTAACTCAATACCTTTGTCATTCATTTCTGCTTCTGTCTTGGCTAGTTCAGTTCGGGTCTTTTTCAATGTAGTTGTGTAAGACTTAACATCTTTTTCTAGTCCTTCTTTTTGAATCTTAACTTCTGAGAGTTTCTTTGACTTAGTGTCTATTTCACTCTCCAAGTCACAAAGTTTAGTGGCAAGTAATTGTTTGTTGCTATCTATTTCATTCTTTATAGCGTCCCTCACAGTTTCCTGTTTATTGACCTCACTCAAAGCATTCTTAGCTTTCATAAGAAGTCCAGCTAATTCTTCAGTTGTATCTTCTATCTCTTCTTTATTGGCAACAATAAGAAAACCCATTTCTTCAATGTCCTTCTTAATTTTAGTTTCTTTATCTTTTACACTTTTAACATCTGAATTGAGCAAGTCTAATTCTGTCTCAGCCATCTTAGACTGTTTCTTTAAGTCAGCTATCTCACCTGGGAGAATAGCCTTCTCTTTTCTCAAAGCCTCTACCTCTTCAGTAGCAGCTTTCATCTTAGAAGCCAAAACAGATAAAGCATCTTTCTTAGCTTGGGGTAAGCTAACTTTAACAGCTTTCACTGTTGATTGTTGTATCTGTCTACACTTCATATTATTTGTAGTTAGCTGATGGAACTGCCTTTACAGTAAGAGTACCGTAGTTAGAAGCTACACCCACTTCTTTGATTGAAAACTTAATAGTTCTGTCTCTAGTTTCAATAGGGATTGAGAATGCATACTCAGTTGCGGCGGCGGCTCCAGTATATTCCCACTCTGAGTTAGAAGCTGTAATAGTACCACTTGAGTCTGCTAGTGATGTAACACTATACAAATCTGTCTCGTCATCACCGAATACCTCTGCCTTCATTGTGAAAACATTGCTTGTTTCGCCACCACCAGTAGTGTAGCTAACAAGTAAAACTAGGTCTGTATAACCATTTGTATTTACGGAAAATACATTGTCAGTGTAAGCCGCTGTAAGTGTTGTAGCACTTAGGTATGTTTTAATTCTTGAGTCCATATAACTTATGTTATTTAATTAAGACTTATTAGGGGCAGGACATAGAATGTCCATTCCCTGCCTAAATAAGGCCTATGGGCATGTACTTGTAGCGTAGGTTGGAGTAGTTGTACTTCCATCAAAACTAATTTTAGTACAATCAGTACCATTATTAACAAATAAATTTGTAATAGTAGATGTTGTTAAAACACCGTCACCTGTGATATCGCCTGTTACGTCACCAGTAAGATCACCAGTCACATCACCGACTACATCTCCTGTAACGTCTCCTGTTAGATCAGCAGTTATAACACCAGTAGGATGATTATAGACACCACCTAAAGTAGCTGGGTCAATATCTTTTCCTTTTACTAGTCCTGTAACCATTGAGACTAACACAAACAACATAATCACTATACCCACCACCAACGCAATTTTCGTCAAAGTTTCTTTATTCATAGTTTATGAATTACGAATGGGTGAATTATAGTGCTGAACCGTCAATCTTGACATCAACCAATTTGTCCTTATCATTGTTGAAAGTCTTTAGACCATACAACATCCAAGGAGCATAGTTTTTACCAAGTTTATCTTGTACATCTTTGATAACTACACTTGGAGATTTTTGCATAACCAAGTTTGTAGCACCTTTTTGACCCATCAATACGTGTAGTGTTTCTACACTCCAAACATCAGCAGCTTCGCTAGCAGCTAAAGCAACTTCTGAACCACCGTGGAATACGATAGTCATAGCAGTAGTACCATCAGTAGCTACAAGACCTTCTAAGGTAGCCTTGCTAGCATCAGACAACGCAATGTAATCTGTTCCAGCAGTACCTGTACCATTGATACAAGCAACTAAGTTATCAAGAGTAGCAGCAACTGTACCACCTAAGTTAATTGAACCAGCTCCAGATGGAGTAGCATTGAAAGTGAATGCAACACCAGCGATGGTAATAGTATCAGCTTCAGTAGGTTCATTTAAAGGTGTCCAAGTAGCTGTATAGGAAAGATTGTTTGAAAGATAAAGCTCTAAGCCAAATCTTGTCATTACTTTACCATTGTTACCAACTTGGTCTCCGAATGCAGTATCTTTACCTTCTAAGTATTGTCTTAGAATTTCTAAGATTGAAGGAGAGATAACAGCAAATCTGTTCTTTGAGCTTACATTTAGTAAGTCCATTTTACGAGCACCAGCTGTAAAGATTTTTTGTATATTACCTGTACCGATAACAATTGTGTTACCAGCTGTACCACCAACATCACCGTCATCAATGTCAGAAGTAGCGTTAGCGTATTCGCCAAGTACATCAGCATCAACAAAGCGGTTAAGTTTATCCATAGAATCAGCTGCAAATTCGTCTGCAGTGTTGTATGAATTTTGGATAGAATCCCATATTTGTTACTACCCTTTCGGGCGGATGAGTCATTTCTGCTCACCTCTCTATGTCACCATAGAGAACGGACTATATCACTATCCTGTTAGATTTTATTCTATTTGTCCTCCATTCTAATGGTTGAAGATTTTTATAGTTGAAGCATTTCTTTTGTTCTTCTGGCTTCGTTAAGTCAAAAGAAGAGACTGGTATAATATGGTCTATTTCCCAAGTACCGTGATTCTCCCAAGTCATCCAGTGTTGAAACTGTTTTTCTATATGTTCACGGGCTTCTTGAATCGAACAACCAAGTAATTCTATTGTTTTAAAACATTTGTTACCTAGTTGTCTTTTAATAGCTATATTTACCCTACTTCTTAATAACCCTCTCAAACGATAATTAGTGTCTTCTTTTACTTTTTTACTGTGATAAACACGAGCTATCTCAGACACTTTTTTCCTATTATTTTTTCTATATCGTTTTTGTATCTTCTTGTTTGTATCAGATTTAACAAACTTTTTATACTTCTCAGGATTTTCTAATCTATCTTTTCTTGCCCACTCTCTTGAGCGTTTACGAAAAGCTTCTAGATTTGCCTGTCTGTATTCTTTACCACTTTCTTTATACTTTTTTGCTGAAGCTAATTTAACCTTATCTAAGTTATCCTCTCTATATTCCTTAGCTCTAGCTTTTTCTCTTTCTTTATTTTTTTGGTAATATTTTTTGTTGTAATCTGATTGGTTGATATATTTCATATACCTTGTATTATATCAACTTTCCATTAAAATGTAAAGGGCTTTCAGGATACTCGGCGTGTAGTCTCTAGCGGGAGTTTACCACTTCTCACGAAGTATGCTCTTCCGTCGGGATAATCTCATTTCTGAGACTTCCCCCGATATAGCCAAGTTAATAAATGCACATTACTGTGCAAAGACGCAGACACTACTTCTTAACTTCCCAGTTAAAAAGTGAAAAATGTTTTTTACGTCATCGAGGTAGAAAGGTACGATACGAGCGATATTTACCACTAGAGTATCGTCTGTACCTGAGATATCCTGTACTGTGAAAGCAGTTCCTTTTGTATAAGCTTGTCCAGTCACAGCTGAACGGTAGGGCTTGTGCACGGTGTCACCGTCTTTTAGTGTAGAGCGTAGTTCAACGCTTGCGATAGCCATTGCAACCAAATCTTTATAGCGGACTTCTTGCATCACTTTTGACCAATATGCAGCATTCAACAAACCATTTCCTAATGCGTTTGCCATTTTATTGGGGTTAATTTAATTAGACTTTATGTTTAGAGACGTATTCTCTAAACTCTGCGAAAGTCTTAGTATCCATTGACCCGATAGCTTCCCCATCATCAGACTCAAGAATTGCCTTGAAATCGTATGCTGGGTTGTTTTTGTTTGAACCACCTTTGCCCTTCTCAACCGTCTTAGAACCTTTAACAGGTCTAAGTCCTTCAACTCCACGATATATTACATCAATAGGAGTCTTAGAGTATTCTTCAGAAAAGTAGTTGCGTTTTAGTTTACCTCTGATAGCGTCAACATCTTCATCAGGGTATTTTTCCTTGAGTTTACCAAGGTCTTTACGCCATAGCTTCTCCTGTTGGGCTTCTTCTTCTGCCTCACGGACAGCTTTAGTAGCAGTCTCAAAATTATCTATCTTTGAGCCAAGTTCTTCTTTGACTTTCTTATAAGCACCATCTTCTGCAAGTTTTAAGAGTTTCTTCACTGATTCTTTACTAACTCCGAATTCATCGGCATACTCATCTATTGATGAGACCAAATCTTCAGCGTTAGACTGGTCTGGTTTTGCTTGATACTCTTTCTTTTGAGCTTCAAGTTCTTTTAGTTTAGCTTCAGCGTCGTGTGCTCTTTCTCGCATCTTCTTGTGCTTATCTAGGTTGACAAACTTACTCGTTCTAGTAGGCTTCTCATCCTCTTCCTCAGGTTCAACATCTTCATCAGAGTCATCGTCATCAACGACTTCTTCTTCTTCAGGTGCTTCTTCTGTGGGTTCAGGTTTCTCCTCAGGTTCTTCCTCCGTAAGAGGTTCTTCCTTTGGTTCTTCCTTCACTTCGCCATCTAAATCGGCTAAGCGTTCTTTTTGCTCTGGTGAGAGCTCATCACCGTAAGTGACCTTAATGTCATCGGACATATATAGATTTGTTAAGGACTTGACTGTCCATTATTAAATTATTCTAACTCGTAATCAATTTGGTCTTCTAAAGATTTAAGTCTGTTAGGTGCTCCAGAAAGTAATTGTAGTATCTCAGTCCAAGCTCCTCTATAAGCTATAAGTTGGTCGTTCTTTTCCTCATAAGGTTTGAGACTGTTATCTATCTGGGCTAGTTGTGTTCTAACTTCTTTAATCAATACTTTCATTCCAGGTGTACCAAGTAAGTCAACTAAGCTTTGGTTCTCTCTAATCTGTTGATGCCATACTTTAATACTCTTTTCAGTAGTTACATCTATCTCACCTCTAAAGTCTAGCATCTGTCTTTTAAGTTGTTCTATTTTATCTAATATCATACTTGAGGTAATAATGATTCTCTTTGTGGATTAGGTTGTACCCCTTGTCCTATTAGTCCCTCAGGCTTAATACTTGGCTGTTCTTGAGGGTTTATAGGTAATTCAGGTTCAATCATCCCACCCTCTACTAAACCACTCTGTAACTGCCCTTCTTTGGCAAGTTTATCAAACACAGATTTAACTACATTCTTACGAGCAAATTCCATTTCAGCAGAAGCGTGAGCAGTAATTCTATCAGCTACATCGTCTTTAATCTCGTTATCAGCCATAAAGTCAAGATGTTTCTCAATATGAGCTGGAGTAGCGTATTCGTTAGGTTCAATATCTTTCTTCAACATCTTTTCATTCTCTTCAGCAGCTTGTAATACAGATTCGCTATTGCCTTCATTCTCTATGTTAAGTAAAGCTCTAATCTCTTCTCGTTCAAATCCAGATATTTCTAGTTTCTTTTCTAGTGCAGTCTTTTGATTGATTAAAGGATTCTGTACTTCTACTGATAAGCTCTCGAACTTACTTCTTCTCTTACGAGCATCGGCTTGTAGTTCAGCGTTAAGTCCTTTAGCAGTAATATCGTACTTAGGGTTAAGGTCTTCTTTGATAAGTTCATCCCATTGTACACCAGCTTCACCTAACATCTTAATAGCTAGTTTCTCTGGCATATGTTCTTTCAATCCATTTATGTAGCGTTTACCCATTCTAATCCAGAAGCAACCATAAGACTTTTCAAACAATCCAAGTCTATCAGCACTCTGAGCCAGTTCTCCTTCAAATACACCAACCTTCTTATCATCTTCACTAGCACCTTGTAATCCAGCAGTAATACCAGAGTTTCTTGATTGAGCTCCATCTACTAGACTATAAAGCTGTTTAGTGTCTCCTACATCAGGATATTGGAACTCATATATACCACTTCGTACATCTTTCCCGTTATCAGGTGTAGCAGGTACAAGTCCAGCCCATCTAGGCTCTAACAGTGCAGGGTTCTTAAATACACTTGTATCGTAAGCTTTCATTCCGAAGTTCCTATACTGTCTGTTGTCTAGGGCTTGGTTAATCAATATGTTCTTTGAGATGATAGTATCTCTAACTTGGTCTGCAGGACTAGGTGTCCAGAACTCAAATGCATCAGGAAAGAAAGCCCAGCTATCAAAACACCATAGAGGGTCTCCATTAGGGTATTCTTTAGTTTTAAAAACTTCTTTTAGTGGTTGTACTCTTATCCAAGTCTTAGTAGGTCTGTCATAAGTACAGATGTATCTAACACCTTCATAAGTCGTGTACCATTCCACTAGTGTAGCAGTAGCAAGACTCTGGTATCGTTTGGTGTCTCTACCAGTTATAAGGCTAGACTTGTTACCTTTCTCTTGTAGTTCGTTCTCGTCATCAACCTCGGTATCTTTAGACTTAGCCATCTTTAGGATAAAGACTTGTTTCTGGTCGTATCTTTCATCTTCTTCTAGTTCGTCCACACTTTTAAAGATATTGTCCTGACCCATATAGTTAGCCTCCTCAATACTCTCACCACCAGCTAAAGGGTCTACTAGGAAGTCGTAAGAGTCTACTAGGACTAGGTTAGAACTATATTCAGGTTCACTATCAGCAAAGTATTTATATACTGCTCTGCCATATAATCCTGCTATCTTCTTACCCATAAGGTCTTTAGTTTTCCAATCACCACGACTAGGAGAGCTATCTTGTTCCCATGCTTTGGTGACCTTCTCTGCTTTTCTAACATCAGCCTCGTCTGTAGGCTCATAGGTTATGAATGGAGCGTCATCTATCTTAGATATAAGGGTCTCAATAAAGCCCTGCATCTCTCCTAATAGTACATTGTGTCTACCTTTCATCTTCTTTTGTTTCCTACCATAGTATAAGTCTTCGTTAGGATGCCAAGAAGAAGACACTCTCGTGCTTCTATAGTTTAAGGCTTTATCGTATTCTTTTAACGACTGATCAAGTATAAGTTGTTCTTTTGACATAAATTTATCCGCCTATCCCTGAGAAGGATTCCTCCCAATCGGGCTGTTTATAATTATTAGATTCTAAATCTGGTTGTTTAGCTATACCTAGTTGGTACTGAGTAGCATCAACTACATCATCGTTAATACACTGTGGGAAGGTAAATAGCTCTTCTTCTAGTGCAGTACATTCTCCCTTGATGTGATAGATTGAACCACTGCTATACCGAGGTATAAGACCTCTGATTCTAACTTCTTTGTTCACTCCCTTGTGTTCAACCTCTACTATGGGTAGAAACCTATTCCTTTTCCTCATCTCTTCGTCCAAGTAAGGCTTTAATCCCCAAGTATAGGCTGTCTTTTCTATTCCTATTGTTTCAAAGTTTCTTTTATCTTGTATTGTAAAAAGGTAATCAACTAACTCTTTAGGGTTAAGTTTCATTCTATACCCTGCTAAGTTCCAGTTGTTTTCTTTGTCAACGTAGTTCTCTGAGAAGCCACAGTAATCGGCACTGTCCTTCTTACTCATTGCAGTATCTACTATAAGAAAGTTCCTTGTTTTCATTCGGTCTACTTCTTCTCTAGTAGTGTGTCTTAGCCAATCTTGTTTAAATTCCTGTAATTCACTCATAATAGGGGTTTGTTGATATAAAGCTGACCAATCATACAGCCCAACAGTATCTTTAATCTTCTCTAAAGCCTCTAAGTCATACTTCTCTTCCCACAATGGTTTACCATCTGTAATAGCAGGTAGCTTAATTACATCCCACTTATCTCCCTTGTCTCCATCTTCTTCTTGTTTCTTCAATAATCTACCAGCTAAATCATCTATGTTCCATCTAGTAAGGATAAGTACAACAGCAGCGTCTTTCTCTAAACGAGTATAGGCTGTAGAAGTATACCAGTTCCAATGCTTGTCTCTAATGGTTTTACTTTCAGCCTCTTCTCTATTCTTGATAGGGTCATCTATAATTAGAATATCAGCTCCCCTACCAGTAATAGCACCACCGATACCTACACTAGTGTAACTTCCTCCACCATCAGTTTTCCATTTAGCTTTGTTCTGTTCATCTGCTTTTAATCTTGTTTTAAATATCTTTTGGAATATGTCATCTTTAAATAGTTCTCTTGTCTTAGAACCAAAGTCCTGAGCTAACTCAGCAGAATAAGATGCTGTTATAATCTCCTTATCAGGGTTTCTACCTAAGTACCAAGCAGGAAAGTTTATAGTTGCTAGTTGTGATTTTCCGTGCCTCGGTGGGACGAATATCATTAACCTTTTAATTTCCCCACGCTCTACAGCTTCTAACTTATCAGCTATAGTCTCGTGAATACTAGCAGGTTTGTATGTTCTATTCGTAACAATAGAGAAGTCTACTAGACTATGCCTCCCCGTCTGTAATATCTTTAATTTGTCTTCGTGAGAGTAGTTCATCTAATTGCTCTTGTGTGAGTAAAGATTCTGTTCTATCTGTAACTCCACCACTTAATAGTTCTATGTTCTTAGTAAGTTTATCAATTCCACCAGTAATATCAGAGTAGTTAGCTTTCTCTTCCTTACCAGCTAATAAGTCTATAGCTCTATCCCTAGCTTTAATCATCTTCTCTACTACTGGTAATACATCTCTCTGTACTCCTGGAGCATTGATTATATCGGGTGTTTTGTGTCTTGCAGTATTTCTAGTATATCCAACTGACTCCAACATCTCACTTTTATTCAAAGGTTTAGCCCTCTTAGTGTTTGCTATGAGCTCTTTTGCTAGTGCTTTCTGTCTTTCTGTCTGTACCTCTGCCATATTAAACTAAGGTTACTTTACCTCTTAATAGTTCTTTGTCGTGTTTAGGTAGTCTTGCTATCTTTACACCATTACGGATAACAAATTTAGGTTCTTCAATAATAGGTTCTAGTACCTTCTTTATTCTTTTAGTTGTTTTGGATACTAATTTCTTTGATGTCTTTTTTTTAATTGGCATATATTATTATTTAGTTGTTTTATCAATGGCTTCTTTGATTTGTTCATCAACCTTTTTGTCGATAGCTTCTTTGTGGTCTTGGGCTTTATCATATAGTTTTAAGTCAGCATAAACCATTCTATAACTCATCTGGGCTCTTACTTGGTATTTATCTTCTAGTTTTTGTAGAGCTTCTTGAAAACTCTCTAATCTTTTTTCGTAGTCTTTGAATTTCTTTTTGTCTTCTGGGGATAGCTCTTCAGCGTTGAGTACGTGCTTTTCTTCTTTTGACATAGTTTTTTATTTAAACAATTAACGCAGTGTCCTTTATAAAGATTTAAGTAATAATATTCTTTACCACAGTTTTTGCAGACTTGTACCAGTTCTTTGGTTTCTTTAGTTTCGGATTCTTTAATTCTTCCTGGTACTGTTTTATCCATAGAATTGTCTCTGGTTTAAGTTTATCCTGTAAAAGCATAATATGTTCCTATTGCAAAAAGTATAATTAAGATAAACCAAACTAATCTAGTAGTTATTTTGTCTCCTTCTGGGTACTGCATAACTTATCTATAAGGGAGGACTATAGTAATAGTCCGCCTCTGCCAACCATTTAAGGTTAGGCACTAAAGTTCTCCTCTATAGATAATCTAACTATAACTAACTACTACATTTATAGCGTCCTTAATCCTTTGAAGTTCAGCTTCTTTATCAGACATACATTCCACTGCTCTTCCTACTTCCTCTGCATTCTGTATAGCATTTTCAATAGCCATTATATGCCTAGGTACGTAATCAAAAGCTGGTGTATCTGATAATTCTGGGTCAAATCCTTCCATTAAGGTTGACAGAATTACAATCTCGTGTGGACAATCAGTATCAATCTGACCTTTTGTGGCTAATTCTACTGCTAAATCAAAATCATAAGTAACATAAGGATTATCCTTTTCATTATCTGGTTGAAGATATGTAATAGGTATTGGTGTTCCGTGAACTCCTAATACCATAAATCTTGATGGATATTTAGTTGCTGTCATATTATTATAGATAATCTATTTAAAACTCAGGGTCAAAGAATAAATTAGTATGTTTCTATCCCACTAAAATTAGTTGCACCAGAACCGTCTGTTACTGTTAGAGTATTTCCATTTTTATCTGGTGTGCCTGAATAGAACAACATATTTTCGTTACTATGGGACCAATTGTAATATGGTTGGTACCAAGGTTGAGTGTAATTTCTCTCCTGGATAATCTCAATTACTTTAGTACCACTATTATTAGATAGTTTCTCTACTAATCCTCGTAGGAATTCAATTTCTTCTTTGAGAGATTTTTCATCTCTTTTGATGGTTTTTTGTTACGAAGAGTTCTAAAGAATGCAGGTAGTAGTTCAATTCTACTTTCTATTAAAATATCATTAGGTATGATGCCTTGAGCTATCATAGCACTATCAATGAACTTTTGTTTATCTTGTGGTTTACTGGAAATTCCAAGAATTTTAGTCCATTTCCTCAATGTTTCAATGTCAGAGGGTGGAGACAGGACACCTCTTTCAATTTTACTCCAATTACTCGGGTCATAATTAACTAACCTACAAATTTCGCGTAAGCTAAGTTCTTTTTTTAGTCGGAGTTCTTTTAGAAACTCACCAAATTTTACTAAATTTTGATTCATAGGATCTTATAGACCAGACTGATGTTATTGTGAAGATAGTGTTCCACATATGGACTTATCTTCTAAAACTATTAGCTCGGTTATTATTTTGTCTATCTTAGTTAGGTTTAGCCAGTAGGTAGATTTAGTAGGATTATCCATTGTAGTCATAAAATCCATTCCATAAGAATACTCTAGGCTTCTTCTTTGCCAAGGAAGTTTAGCCATAGCTAGCCTAAATTCTTTTCTTTTGTCTTGTAGTTCTATACAGTGCATACCCTTACTTTTCTAGTCTTTTAAATCTAATCTCTACATAAGGTTCGTCTACATCATCATTCCAAATCTTAAAATCTACTTTATGTTTTAACCCACAGTCGCAACATTCGTGAATAAAACCTTTCATTTTAGGTCTGTACCATTCGTTGTCTTCAAACTGTTCTATATCTTTTTCTTGCATAAAAAAAAACTAACAAAAAGTTAGCCTATAAAGCATTTAGTTTTAGTTTGTTTTATCATAAACGACAATCTGTTATGATTAAACTCTCACTGAATACTGCACCCTTTAGAGTTAGTTTAGTTTTCTTTGAGCTATTGCCCATAGACCCTATACGCTCTCCAATGCTTTAGATACAGAACACAATTAGCGTTTGATAACAGTAGTATATACTAATAGCCAGAATAAGTCAAGTGGATAACTTTTTAATTTACTACTTGACAAAGGTATTTTAGTGTGGTATTCTATAAGCACTATGAATTTCGGAAACTATACAATTTATATTCAAAGAACCCTAAACGATGGGATTTGTCGCAAGACACAGGTTTCCGAAAACCTGATAGTTTCCATCGTCTAGGGTTTTTTTATTAGAAATTTATGCAAGGCTGGATAAAAATACACAGAAAAACAATGGACAGTTCTGTGTTTGACAACTCAAACTACTTCAAAGTATGGATGTGGTGTTTACTAAAAGCCACTCACGAAGAACATACTTTTCCTTTTAATGGAGAAGAATTATTAGTAAAAGATGGAGAATTTATCACTGGAAGAACAAAGGCTTGTGAAGAATTGTGTATGACACCCCAAAAGTACCGTTCTGCAATAAAGTACCTAAAATCAACCAGCAGATTAACCATCAAGAGTAACAACAAATTTAGCTTGATTAAGGTAAATAAATGGGAAGAATACCAAAGTGTAACCAGCAAGGTAACCAACGAGCAACCAGCTGGTAACCAACAAATAACCACATACAAGAATGTTAAGAAGGGAAAGAATGATAAGAATATATATAGCCCTTCTAATTTAAAAAATAAACCTTACAAGGACTTTGATGTATTTAAATGTAATGATGGGACTGTCGCTCGTCTAAGGTTTGGTACTTGGGTAGATGATTCTTCCGAGGTCAAACTTGAAATCAATTACTATAAGGAGTTGCCAAAAGTATGAAAACAAAAATAAACAATACAGGAGACCCTTGTAGGAAGTGTGGTACGCCAGTAATTAAGAAGGAATGTAAATTCAAGGAAAAGAAACTTGAAAAGAGCTACTACTATACTGCCTACTATGCTTGCACTGGATGTAAGACAACCTATTACAATAACAAGTTCAAAATAATGAATGGAGTAGTAAAGAAAAAGAAACCTAAAAGGAAACAGAAACCAAAGAAGTATATAATGCCAGATAGAATGACCAGTCAAAATTATAGAGGTTATTTAAAATCTGAACATTGGAAGACTAGAAGAGAGAATTTTCTGAAAACTAATAAATTCTGTTTCTGCTGTGGCTCAATAGCAAACATAGTACACCACCGCAACTATGGAAATCTAGGTAAAGAGAAAAACAGAGACTTAATATTAGTTTGTAGGGACTGCCACTCAGAGATACATAGACTAATAAATGAAGAAGGCTCTAAATTGAAAGACGCACATATAGAAGTTAGAGCAAATTATTTAGTAGAAGAATTTAATTAACGTGAAATCCACTATGCATACAAACAAAGAAAAATTATCATCAATAACTTTTGAAAAATTATGTCTAAAGTAGAAATCATAAATGGAGATTGTCTCGTTGTTTTGAAAACAATGGACAGTAATTCCATAGACTCCATATGTTGCGACCCTCCCTACGGAATATCTTTTATGGGTAAGAAATGGGATTATGACGTTCCTAGCGTAGAAGTATGGAAAGAGTGCCTAAGAGTCCTAAAACATGGTGGACACGCTCTAATAGCCTGTGGTACACGCACACAGCATAGAATGGCAGTTAATCTTGAGGACGCTGGATTTAAGATAAGAGATATAGTCGCTTGGGTTTATGGCTCAGGATTTCCCAAATCTCATAATATAGGAAAGGCAGTTGATAAATTGCAAGGGAATGCGAGGGAAGACTTAGGAAGAATTAAGAGAGCAGGAAAAGAAGCTGGAACTTATGGTGCAATGGAAGGAAATAATATGGACACCAAAGGCTCATCTAAATACGAAGGCTGGGGAACAGCTCTTAAACCAGCTATGGAACTATGGACACTATGTAGAAAGCCTTTAGAAGAAAAGACAGTAGCTAGTAATGTTTTAAAATATGGTACAGGTGGAATAAATATAGATGAGTGTAGGGTGGGGATGAGTGAAGATGATAATAAAATGTTAGAAGCTAAGAGTAGTAAAGAATTTAAGGGAGTAAAACCTTTTGGCAATACAGATATAAAAGGTTCAGCACTAAAACCACATACACAAGGTAGATTCCCTGCTAACCTAATCCACTCGGGAGAAGATGAAGTAGTAGAGGGGTTTCCTTATACTACAACTAACGGAGTTAAGACTCATTTTACTGGTGATGCAAGTGATAAGATAAATATAGGAGGTGGTAATGTAACTCCTTACGAAACTAACTCTGGCTCTGCCTCACGCTTCTTCTATTGTGCTAAAGCTAGTAAGAGCGAAAGGAATAAAGGGCTAGAGGGGTTTGATGAAATTAAAAAAAACACTCTTAATTCTTACGGAGACCAAACAGAAGTTGAGCAGGGAGATGGTGCAACAAGGGTTGGGGACAAGGGGTCAAGTGTGTCAGCTAACTTTCATCCAACTGTTAAACCTATAAAGCTAATGCAATACCTATGCAGACTAATCACACCTGTTGGGGGGACGATTCTTGACCCTTATATGGGTTCTGGTAGTACTGGAATAGGAGCTAAACTAGAGGGCTTTGATTTTATAGGAATAGAACTTGACGATGAGTATGTAAAAATTGCCAAAGCTAGAATACAGGCTTGGGAACAAGACAAACAGACTAAACTTTTATGAGAAAGCAATACAAGATAAAACCTATAAGGATGTCTGAGGATACTTGGAATACTTTCAGACAAATGAAGATTGAGTCTGGTTTAACGTGGAATCTATTTATATTAAAGCTAATTAAATCATTTAAACAACTATAGTATGAAACAATCTCTAAAATCTCAAATATACTCAGAGCTAAAAGAAAGAGGTTATCTTACTTTAGATCAAGTACACG
>Ga0222664_1000754_pt1 | contig 15255 bp, 14 predicted proteins | sample AntAcemetagen604_FD_181147 | JGI IMG/M metagenome (GOLD analysis project Ga0222664, IMG submission 181147) | Saline water microbial communities from Ace Lake, Antarctica - #604 | ecosystem: Environmental > Aquatic > Non-marine Saline and Alkaline > Saline | place: Antarctica: Ace Lake...
TCTGTTGGAAATTCTTCTAGAAATTTTAATATTGTCATTGCTGTTTTTTTCAAAACAACGATCTCAGAGCGTAACCTATTTACATTGTGGTATAATTATGTATTAGCACTATTTTTAATGCCAACACGTTTGACAGGTTATTTGCCCAAAATAAAATCCTGGTAAAACAATTTGAAGAGTTTGAAGGTGGCAGACTTGCCGAAACCAAAACCGATTTTTTTTACAAGCAAATTGCCGAACCTTTTGTAGCTGCCCTAAAAGACGAAATTGAATTTACCCATTTTAACATTCAAGATTTTAAAAAACCACTACTAAATAATGACCCTAAAGACGATAATAAACTCATAGCGCTTTACAAATTATTATCGCCTGAGCATTTGTTAAAACTCCCTTTTCAAAACGATAGCAATAGCTTAGACAAACGCTTTTACAGCGAATTACTTTACATTATTGGCTTAACAGAAGTAAAACAAGGCAGCAAAAAACTTATTGAGCGCAACAAACCAAATGAAAGTAACGAAGGCACCATTTTAGAAGATGCCATTATTCAATTAGATAGCTTAGATAAAATTAGCAGGTTAGACAAACCAAGCCAATTTGGCGAAACCACCGAAGAACGTTTGTTTAATGTTGGTTTAGAATTAGCCATTACATGGGTAAACCGAATTCTGTTTTTAAAATTGTTAGAAGCTCAACTTCTCTCCTACCATAAAGGCGATAAAGATTTTGCGTTTTTAAATACCGAACGCATTAAAAATTATGATGACCTCAACAGTTTATTCTTTCAGGTATTGGCACGAAAACACTCCGAAAGAAGTAAAACCATACAAGCCGTTTTTGAAAAAATACCTTACCTCAACTCATCGCTGTTTGAGCCTACTGAGTTAGAACAAGTTTGTTTCTCTATTACCCAATTAAACAACAATGCCACTGCGCCCATTTACACCCAAACAGTTTTAAAAACCGAAAAAGGCAAAAAGCAAATAGGCCAACTACCTACCTTGCAATATTTGTTTGAGTTTTTAGATGCTTACGACTTTAGCAGCGAAGGTGCCGAAGACATTCAAGAAGACAATAAAACATTGATTAATGCCTCTGTATTGGGTTTAATTTTTGAAAAAATAAATGGCTACAAAGACGGCTCTTTTTTTACCCCCGGTTTTATTACCATGTACATGTGTAAAGAAACCATTAGAAAAGCAGTATTGCAAAAGTTTAAAGAAGTTAAAGGTTGGGACTGTAAAACCTTAGATGAACTTTACAATAAAATTGAAAACTTAAAAGAAGCCAACACCATTGTAAACAGCCTCAAAATTTGCGACCCAGCAGTGGGCTCAGGTCATTTTTTGGTTTCTGCCCTTAATGAAATTATTGCTGTAAAAAGTGAACTCAATATTTTGCTCGACCGCGATGGAAAAAGACTAAAAGAATATGAGGTTGAAGTAGTAAATGACGAACTTATTGTTACCGATGAGGAAGATGAATTGTTTGAATACAACCCCAAAAGCAAAGAAAGCCAACGGGTGCAAATGGCCTTATTTCACGAAAAACAAACCATTATTGAAAACTGCCTTTTTGGAGTTGACATTAACCCAAACTCGGTAAAAATTTGCCGTTTGCGTTTGTGGATTGAGTTATTGAAAAGTGCCTACTATAAAAACGAAACAGAGTTAGAAACCCTCCCAAATATTGATATAAACATAAAATGTGGCAACTCATTAGTAAGCCGTTTTGCCATTGATGCCGATATTAAAAAAGCTCTCAGAAATAGTAATTACAATATTGATGGATACAGAGCTGCGGTTTCCACCTATCGAAATGCTCAAAATAAAGAGCAAAAGCGCGAAATGGAAAAAGTTATAAATGCCATAAAAAATGATTTTAAAACCAATATTGATGATCCATTTAAGGGAAAACTTTCAACAGCAAGAGGTAAAGTTGACAGAATAGCAACTGAAATTAATACACAAAAGCAATGGGGAGATAAGGTTTCAAATAAATTATTTAGCGATTTAGAAAAAGCCAAGAAATCATTAAATAAACTAGAAGAAGAAAGAGATAATCGAGAGAGTAACAAAATATTTGAAAACGCTTTTGAATGGCGTTTTGAGTTTCCTGAAGTACTGAATGATGTTGGCGATTTTGTGGGCTTTGATGTGGTGATAGGGAATCCGCCTTATGTAAGCCATGACAAAATAGATTTCAGGGAATATTTGAAATCTAACTACAAGTGTTTCGAAGCATTTGCTGATTTGTATTGCTATTTTTTTGAAAAGGGCATTTCAATATTAAATGCAAAAGGGTATTTGAATTTTATAACATCAAACTCATTTTTAAAGGCTGAATACGGTAAACCACTAAGAGATTATTTTAACGAATTTGGTCAATTTGTTCAGCTAATAAATATTGAGGATACGCAAATATTCGAAGACGCAATTGTAAATACTGTAATAGCAAATTTTTCAAAAGGGAGAAATGATATTAAATCTCAAATAGTAAATCAGAAATACAACATCCAAAATAACTTTATTGATTTTATTAAAAATCACACGTTTGATTATGATTATAAAGATTTTAAAATAAAAAGTTGGAATCTTGCTAAACCTGACCAAATCAATTTGGGTAAAAAAATATCTGAAAAAGGTCAGACACTAGAAGAGTTGGGGACAAAAATTAGATTAGGCATTGCTACAGGTTCTAATGAGGCTTTTATAATAGATAAGGAAACTGTTAATAACTTAATAACTAAAGACCCAAAAAGTAAAGATTTAATTAAACCTTTATTGAGAGGAAAAGACATAAATAGATATAGTTACGAACAAGAGAAGTATATACTCCTTACAAAAAATGGAATTAATGTAGAGAAGGATTATCCTACAATTTTCAAACACTTAGAATCATTTGGAGAAAATTTCAAGAAAAGAGGAGCAAAAGGATTTCACTGGACAAATTTAAGAGCTTGTTCATTTTTTGATGACTTTAAAGAACCAAAAATTATCTGGATTGAGCTAACTGACACAAATAAGTTTGCTATTTGTTACGATGAAATATATCTTTTGAATAGTGCCTACTTTTTATTGCCACCAAAAGAATTGGAAATAAATTTTTTGACTGGTTTACTTAACTCAAATACAATAAAATTTTATCTCAAGTTGATTGCTAATACAAGTGGTGTTGGCACAACTAGATGGATAAACATTTATGTAAAAGAATTTCCAATAGCTAAAAATGAAGTATTAGAGTCAAAAATTAGCAATATCGTTCAGCAAATCAATTTTCAAAAGAAAAATAATTGCACAGCCGACACATCAGTCATGGAAAACCAAATAGATCAATTGGTTTACAAGTTGTATGATTTAACTGAGGAAGAGATTAAGATTGTGGAGGAAGGAGTCAAATAAAATTATTTACATAACATCAAATTTAATTTAATATGAAAGGCTGGGTTCCTTTTGATTATGATAAATACGCTGATGAGGCTTACTACGGCGCTGCTAATGAAGAAATGTATGAAAGAGCCAAGTTATTTACAAATGGCTTAATGGATTATTTAGGAATTCCAGGAAATGTTGAAAGCTTTAGTTATGATTACGATTGGTATGATAATCTTTGGAGTATTTATGATGATGATACACTTTTTGAAAAAGTAAAGGTGATTTTACTAGAAAACCTCTACCAAGAAGGCATGCATTCAAACAAGGAATTAAGAGCAATTGATAAATCTGTATCTGACCTTACCTTTCATGAGGGGCGCATCAGAAGATTTGACCCTGATACTCTAGAAATGATAGATGATTAAACTGCAACCATTGTATAAACAAAAAACCTTAACTGAAAATAATGTTTTGGGCTCTCCAATCAATAAAAGTGTTTACCAATTTAATTTTTAACTTAGGAGGAGGTTAATTTCATAGAGGGAAGGGGAAAAAATAATATGCTTTACACTTTTGAAAACGATATAAACGAAGAGTTAAAAAAAATACAAGAGTATTGTTTTGAGGCAGAATCTATTATGTATCCCTTTTTTGAAATTTGCAAAAACAAATACCTTGAAAGTAACCTAATTCTAGGCCTTGATAATTCTAATAATCTATTTGAAAAAATAAAGGGAATAAAAACTTATGACAATAAAGTTCTATTTAATCTTTTTGATTTTTTATCTGCGCATTATAGAGCAACATTTTTATCTGCTCAATATGAAATAAACTTTTCCAATGAGCAGGATTTAAGACCTAATGAATATGTGAAGAACAGCAGGTTATTTAGAGCCATTTTTCATAATATGGAAATAACCCAATGGAGGCATAAATTCTATTTCAAAAAGTATCTAGATTATCAATTCAACAAATTATCAGAAGACCCAACAACTCTCAAAATTTCAATTTATGAGCTTCTAATTAGGCAAGTAACTGGTTATCCTGGAAAAATGAATCCATCAAGCATTTTAGATGAGGCAATGCGAGTTTTGGGTGCAGAATTAATGGAAAATAAAATCTTAGTATTAAAGAATTAAAAAACCAATGGCAAAATCAAAATCACATTAAAAAGCCGAGCAAACAATATTTGAAACATTTAAAATATTAAAGGCAAAATGAGAGCGAACAAACAAAAAGCTTACTTCCACTCCACCCTATTTATTTTTTGGCTTCGTATTAATGAGATTAAAAATGCTAAAATTTAGCTATAACTAAACTTTTTGAGTAAATATTCGTTAATATTGTCCAACATTGTAGATGCCAACACCAAAATGAAGGTGTTAGATTTACAAGTTGATGGCAAAAGATTATTAGAAGATTTTGAGCAAGAAATTGAAAAAAACGGAAAGTTAAATGTTTACGCTTCGGCCCTAAAAATAATAGAACATTCGGCTAATGGGTTTCGGTTACCAAAAACCAAGTTTAGGCCTATTCAAGATACAGGGTTGAAATGTAAATTTTATGAAGCAAAAAAAGATGATGTTAGGGTTTACTTGTTTCAAGACCCGCAAGGCAGAGTAATTGTTTGCGGTGGCTTAAAAGGAAACCAGAAAAAAGACCTCAAAAAATATATTGCAATTGTAAAAGACTATTTAAAGCATAAACCATGATAACTAGAAAAGAAATATTGAATCAACCTGGATATTGGGTGGAAGACTTAAATGGTAAAATCTATGATGCTATTGTTAGGTACATGGTAAAAAACAACCTAAAACAAAAAGATTTAGCCAAGCTTTTAGAAATAACTCCAGGAAGAGTTTCTCAAATTTTAAATAGTGGAGATATTAATTTTAGTTACGAAAAAATGGTTTCTATCATTTTAAAACTAGGTTATTACCCAGATTTTAAATTACAAGTGCAATCAAAAAAAGATAATTACAACAACCTAATGCATGAAATAAATAAAAGAATCATTACAAAAGGTTTCAATATTTCAAAAGCACCAAATAAAACTGGTCAATTATTAAGAAAGCATGAAACCTCAAAACAAAGTTTTTATGAAGAAAAGCAAAACATAAAAATGGTGAACGAACCATCTTCAAAACCAATTTTAAGGATTGCATAATGGCAGGTAAAAAACTAATTCCTAATCAAATATCAATGCTTGATTTTGCAATTATTTCGGGAAGTATTGATAATCCTGTAGAACATGATTACACCTTGGTAAATGACCACAATTACCAAGTAAATTTTAACATGACTTATGATTTAAAAGAAAAAATGGTAAAGTCGGATATCAAAATTGAAATAAAAACAAAAAGTAAAAAAGGGCAAGTGAAAGAAGCAAGTGGAAATTTCCATATTGCTTACCTTTTTAAAGTAGAAAATCTTAACGAGTTGGTTGATGAAACTGGTTCAATAGGTTTTGAGTTGGGCAATGCAATTTCATCTATCTCATACTCCACTTCTCGTGGAATTATCATGACAAGGTTTCAAGGTACCGCCCTTTCAAATTTTATTTTACCCATTATTGACCCAAATGAATTATTGAAATGAAGGATGAAAAAACCATAAGAATGGGTCATAGCATACAAGTTTATTTGACTGAAAACAAACTTGAAAAGGCAAAACCAAAAGACTTAATGCCTTGGTTGATTCAACAAGGATTTTTTTCTTTTGATCATCGCGAAGGTCTGCCTCTTAGGGATGTATTGAGAGAAATCAATTGGACAAATAAATTGTATTTGTTACCAAATTTAATTGCAGAAAAAAAGATTAAGAATACTTTTTGGACTTTTTTTAAGATAAAAAATTAAGGCTTTGTTTAAATTTAATAAAGAAAAAATTGAAGGCGATTTTTTAAAAGCGGAAAGAGTTTTAATGTCCAAAATCAACATAATTGAAATAATTTATGATGATTTTCAAATAGAAAGTTTTGATAAAAATCAAAAAGAATTATTAAGTAAAATATCTGGTAAACCTATAGTTTATTGTTTATGGACTGGAGATAGAATTACTAATTTTAAGCCAAAGTATATTGGGCATACTAGCCCAAATATTTCGAGGCAAAGAATAAGAGCACACCTAACAAAAAAAAATAAAGCCACAGGAGCACAGCTATCAAAAATAAAGACGTTATTAAAAGAGAAGCAACCAATTGGTCTTTCATATTTAGAAATTTTTCCTGGTTACATGCGGAAATCCCTTGAGGATTGGTTAATAAACAAATACTCTAATCAACTTGAGTGGAATAGAATAGGCAAAAACAGCTGCTATTAATTCGTCTTAAAAAATTAATTTTCAAAAAAGGGAATCTAACTCACCACTTCCCCTTCTTTTCTCAAATGCGTTTTTCTTGCTTTTCTAATATTAACAGAAACTACTTTGTATTCAGGGCATTTGGCTTCTGAATCATGAATATCTGAAGTAATGTTATTCACCATAATTTCAGGAAAATGGAATGTGGTACTTAATACCCCTTCATTTACCCCATCGGTTACAAACGCCTTTATATCTACTTTTCCTCTTGGAGACTCTACACAAACTAAATCGCCATTAACGATTCCTTTGGCTTCAGCATCTTTTGGATTTATCCACAAAACATCTTCGGTGTGTATTTCAACATTTTTTGTTCTACGCGTCATTGCGCCACAATTGTAATGTTCTAAATCTCTGTTTGTAGTAATTATGTATGGGTATTCTTTACCATGAGATGTAATTTCTGCCGATTCTTTAAAGTCGAAATAATAGAATTTCCCCAATCCTCTTCTAAAAGTTTCTCCGTGTAAGATTTTGGTATCTGTTCCATCAGGTAAAATTGGCCATTGCTTGCCATTATCTCCCAACTCTTCCCATTTGGCTCCGGCAAAAAACGGAACTATTTGAGCAATTTCTTGCAACATGGTTGCAGCATCATAATCGGGTTGAGCATAACCCATTTTATTCATCATATCAACAATAATTTGCCCATCAGGCTTGGTGCCTTCAATTGGGTCAACTGCTGCTTGAACTCGTTGTACACGTCTTTCACCATTAGTAAAAGTTCCACTCTTTTCTAAAAAAGAGGCTCCAGGTAAAATTACATCAGCATGTTTTGCAGTTTCGGTCATAAACAACTCTTGAACAACCAATAAATCCAAACTATTTAATGCTTTTATCACCTTTTTGGTGTTTGGGTCAGTTTGAACAACATCTTCACCAATAATCCACATGGCTTTTAATTTACCTTCAATTGCTGCTTCAAACATTTCAGGAATTTTATACCCAATTTCTCCCGGCATAGCAACTCCGTAAAATTCTTCGTATTTTTTAATCACATCTGGTTTGGTAATATCTAAATAACCAGCACCTTGATGCGGCTGAACGCCCATATCTGCAGCGCCTTGTACATTGTTTTGACCACGCAATGGGTTCACTCCTACTCCTTTTCTTCCTATGTTTCCGGTAATCATGGCCAAATCGGCAATTTGCATTACAGTAAATGTACCTTGACTATGCTCGGTAACTCCTAAACCATGAAAGCTCATAGCAGCAGAAGATTTTGCATAAGCAATTGCTGCTTTTCTAACCAAATCTTTGTCTACTTTGGCAATTCGGGCCATTTCATCAACATCTAGTTTTAATAAATTTTCTTTAAAAGTTTCAAATCCTTCCGTACGATTAGTAACAAAATTTTCATCCACCAAACCTTCTTCAATGATAAAACGGAGCATCATATTCAACACAGCAACGTTTGTTCCTGGCCTTAAAGCAATATGGTAATCAGCCAAAATAGCCAACTCTGTTTTTCTTGGGTCAATTACAATTAGTGTTTTACCTTTAAGGGCCCTTTGTTTAATCTTAGCGCCTGTTACAGGATGCGCAGCTGTTGGATTTGCGCCAATAACCATCATACATTCAGTATGGTCAATATCTTCAATAGAATTGGTTGCAGCGCCTGTTCCAAATGTACGTTGCATACCCAAAGCTGTTGGTGAGTGGCAAACCCTAGCACATCCATCAATGTTATTGGTTCCTACAACTGCTCTGATGAATTTTTGCATCAAATAGTTTTCCTCGTTTGTACAGCGTGCTGAGGATATTCCTGCAATAGCATCTGGGCCATTTGTATTTTTTATAGAGGTAAGTTTTTCAGCTAAATAATCGTAAACTTCATCCCAACTTACCTTCTCAAATTCGCCATTTCTTTTTATCATAGGCGCGTTTAACCTTTCAGGATGCTTGTAAAACTCAAATGCATAGCGCCCCTTTAAACAAGTATGACCTGCATTGGCTTCAGCATCATAAGGCGCTTGAATGGATAGTATTTTATTGCTTGTTGTTGATACTTCTAAATTGCAACCAACACCACAATACGTACAAACAGTTCTAGTAGTTTTTTCGGCAACAATTGCTTTAGATTGGTAAATATCAGAAATGGCAGAAGTTGGACAAGCTTGGGCACAAGCACCACAACTTACACAATCGCTTTCCATAAAACTAACGTTATCTCCCTTAACAATTTGAGCATCAAAACCTCTTCCGGCCATGGAAAGAACAAACTGACCTTGAACTTCATCACATGCTCTTACACAGCGGTAACAATTAATACATTTTGAAAGATCTGAAGTCATGTATGGATGACTCAAGTCTTTATCACAATCTTGGTGATTTTCTCCTTTAGGATAACGAACATCCCGAATACCTACTTGAGCAGCTACAGTTTGTAACTCGCAATTACCATTTACCTCGCAGGTTAAGCAATCTAAAGGATGGTCTGTAAGTACTAACTCAATAATATTTTTACGAAGTTTTTTTACCGCTTCTGTACTTGTATAGATGTACATTCCTTCTGTTAATGGCGTGTGACAAGAAGCCATTGTTTTTGTTGGGCCATTTTCTTTTAAGGCAACCTCCACAGAGCAAACTCTGCAAGAACCAAATGCTTCCAAGTTGGGTGCATCGCATAAAGTAGGGACTAAACCTTTCTCTTTGAACCGTCTTACAAAGTTGAGAATAGTTTCTCCCTTTTCCATCACAAAGGGTTTTCCATCTATAAAAGCTTTGGGCATTTTATCCCATTCTTCTTTACTATATGTTGGATCTGTAGAATAATTCATAATTAAACAGCTAAATGTTTTTTAGAGAAATATGGTTCAAATTCGGTTCTGAAATATTGCAAAGCATTTTTTATAGGCAATGGCAAACCACCGCCCAAGGCACAAAGCGAACCTGTTTCTAATGTTGTGAGTAAATCGGTAAGTAATTCTTCATCAATGGCATAATTTCCAGCTTGGGCTTTTTCAAACATTTCTGCACCGCGTTTGCTTCCTAACCTGCAAGGAAAGCACTTTCCGCAGCTTTCATCAGAAGTAAATTGGAATAAATGTTGAACATATTTTACCAAAGGAAAATCCATTGGAATGCAAACCACTGAAGCATGCCCCAATAAAAAACCATTTTCTGAAAAAGATTCAAAATCAACAGTTAAGTCTGTCCATTTTTCTTTAGGAACTAATCCACCTAATGGACCTCCGATATGCATGGCTTTAATCGGCTCTTTTAAACCGCCACCCAAATTATTAATTACTTCAATAAGTGGTGTGCCCATTTCTACTTCATAAATACCTGGATTGTTAAAAAAACCATCTAAAGAAATTAATTTGGTTCCTGTAGATTTTCCCCTTCCAATTGCTTTATAGGCCTCACCACCTTTACTAATTACAAAAGGTAAACAGGCCAAAGTTTCAACATTGTTAACTACTGTAGGTTTGTTGAATAAACCTTCTTGTGTTGGGTATGGAGGTCTAACCCTAACTTCGGCTCTTTGCCCTTCTATTGATGATAGCAAGGAGGTTTCTTCTCCGCAGATATAGGCGCCGCGAGCTTTTATGGTTTTGAAAAAGTATGTAAAATCTGAATCTAAAATTCGCTCTCCAATAAGTCTTTCTTTTTCTAAAGTTTCAATTGTTTTATTAATGATGGCTAAACTTTCAGGGTATTCATATCTTATATACAAAACACCCCATTCAGCGCCTACAACAAAACCTGCAATCAGCATACCCAACAAAAGTTTATTGGGTTGAAACTCCATTAGATATCGATCTGAATATGCACCTGGATCACCTTCATCTGCGTTACAAACAATAAAGCGAGAGTCGCTTGGTGTATTTTTAGCACTTTCTAATTTAAATCCAATTGGAAATCCGGCTCCTCCCCTTCCTCTGAGTCCAGAAGATTTTATTTCTTCTAAAACTTTTTCTCTTCCTTTTTTCAGGATTTCGTTTAAAGAGGTTTTCACCTCTTCAAGTGTTAAATCGTTTCCTGTTAAAATTTGTGGGCCAGAGCTTTTTACATTGTAAGTATCGAGTAGTAGCGTTTTTTGTTCTTTTATTTCTGCAATTTGGTTAATAGAAGCGCCCGAATAGTTCTTGCCATCATAATGAAAAGAACTGTTTTCATGACATCTACCTAAACAACACATGTGTCCTATCTCTTCCTCTTTAAAATTGGTTTTTAACTTTTCAAGTACTTTTTTTTGTGTGCCTGCCGTCATGCAAGAGCTGCCATTGCAGTAATAAACCTTTTTACCTTTATTTTCAGGCTTTAAAAAATCGTAAAACGAAGCTGCTCCGAAGGTGTTTGCTCTTCCCATTAAGAAGTCTTCAGCCAATCGTTTTAAATCTTTTGGATGCGGTGTGCCTTCATTTGCTTCGGCGCTGTTGCCCAAAAGCTCGTATAAATTATGTTGTAAGCCTTTTCGGCCAGAGAGGTTGCTTAGGTTTTTTGACATGTGGGTGCGTTAATTAAAAGCACAATTTAACAAATTTGAATGAAATCATATCAATTCGAAATTTTGTTTAATTAAGCAAAAAATAAACGTTTTTCAAAAAGAAATAAAAACTTCGAAACTTATATCACACAACATTGCGACACACAAGGTTGCGACACACAACATTGCGACACGGCAAAGAAAAATTTATAGGTAACTACTTAACTATTCTTCAAATTTTTATAGGCTCTTGCCTCAGCAGGATTCCATTCAAGCCAAGTTAAATCTTCCCAATTTTTAATAAAGTTGCTCTTTCTTTTTTCAAGAAAATCTTTGTAATCATCTGCTTGAATATACTTTTTTTGATATGATGAAGAGCTTTCTGAAATTCTCGATTGTTGTTCAATTTCAATTTGAGATAAATCAACTCCTTCAGGGTTTAAATACGGCAAAGCGCTATTATTTAAAGTCTTTAAATAATCTAAATGTACAAATGCTCTGTTGGCATTCGAAAAATTGTATTTGGCAATAATTACATCCCAATTAAACCATGAAGCAAAAACTATTAATGACAAAATAGCTGCACCATTTATTCGGTAAATAAATGTAGCGTTTTTCTTAAAATAGATTTTGTAAAAAACTGATATTAAACCAACTATGCAAGATACTAGGAAGAATGCTAAGGCGATTCTTTTATAAGCTAAGGCAAAATAAAAAATGTACCAAAAATTTCTGATTCCAACTGAAAAAACTAGAATTACATTAAGTACTAACCACAAAAAAGTTAAATTTTTAAGCCATTTATTTTTAGAATAAAAATTTTGATTTGCCCGAAATAGATAAACTGCCAAAAGAATTGAAATTACAATAGCTAGGCTTAAAACTGTCATGCCTTCATGTACAAACTCTTTTAAATATTGGCCATTCCATGAAAACCCAATCCAAACATCTTTTATTTCAAAAATTAACAATAACACCAACATAGCGTTTAAAGCAGCCATAAGAAATACACCCAATTGAGCTTCGTGTTTTAAAGCCATGTTTTTAAGGGAATAGTGCCTAACCCTTTTTCTAATTAAATCTCCCGAATCTAATTTTTCTTTATTCCTAAAGTACTCAATAACAGATGGAAAGAAAAAAGGAATACTCAACAGCAAGCCTCCAAAAAAGTAAAATAGTATAGGGATTTGAAGATTTTTCCAAATAAATGTAAAGAAATTTTCCACTCCATCAAATATTGAAGCCGACATGGTCCCAAATGTTGGGTTACCATGGGAATACAATGCGAAAAAAGCATAAATTACTATCAATGGAATTGTGTAAACCAACCCACGTTTTATCTTGTAAATAGGAATCCCAATTTTTTGACCAAATTCCCCCAAGGCCATAAAAAACCTTTTTATGCTTTCAAAAAAGCTAAAAAACAAACTAAAACCTATTACGTGTAAGGTTTTTAACTCCTTAGCAACTAATAAAATATTAAACACAAAAAGTAAGGTAAAACTTGAAATAAACCCTAAATAGGTATGGTGGTAAAATGTAAAAAATGAGGTAATAAAAGTTATTGAGCCAATAACTAAATCAAATAACCGAAGGTTGTTTTTATTAAGGATTAAAGCCGAAACAAGCCAAAAAAATTGAAATAAAAATAAATTAATACCCCATGTTTTTTCATAAAATAAAACTACAAAAAGCAAGGCCGAAAAAAGAGAAAAAATTAACTTGGTTAGGGTTGTTGGTGCAATCATTTAGAAATGTTTACACCTAAAACGAATAAATAAAAATATATTTTTTAGAAAATACTATTTAACATTATTTGCTTAAATAAAACCTCTAGAATGATAATATTTTATTTGAACCCAATACTTAACTCGCTTTTTCAATACTTTTAATTGGCGTTTTAAGGTTGGGCTGCCGCTTCTCTCTTTGTTTTTATTGTTGGCGTGCGGAAATGGCACATCAGGAATTGGAACATCTAAAAACTTACACAACTCTTTCCAATCTGCATTTTTGGTAAAATCAATTATTAATAAATCGTTTGGCCTGTTTTTGAAGTAGGCAATAACATTTTGGTTGTGATTGTTGTAAACGTTAAGGGTGTTTTGCTTGTCCTCAGTCGGAAGCCCCTTTCCAAAACCATAAATCCACTCATGCATTGGGCTTCGTAAATTACCTATATGCCGATTTACACTTTTGTACCAACTTTCGCTTTCGCGAATGGTTAAAATGAATTTACAATTGGGAATATTTTGGTCAATTTCTTTATAAATTAATGGCCAAGGATTGTCTTCTACTGCATGATATTGATTAAGCTTTTTGAAAACTCTTTTAAAGTTACCATGCAAAATAGGCCAAAGCATTTGGTAGTTATTATCTCCAACTTTAAATCCTAAAATTTTTAAAGCATCTCGCAAGGAGGAGGTTCCGGTTTTTTGAAAACCAACACCAATAATTTTATTTTGGAAATTGCCATTTGCCATGAAAGGCAAAAATAGGCTGAACGCCTATTATTTTTTCATTGATTCTTCTAAAAAAGCCAATGCAGATTGCTCCATGATGCAAAACCTACCATCGGCTAGAAATATTTTTTTCATTTCACCTAAAACCTTTTCCAATTCTACCTCAGTTGGGAAAAACTTTGATTTGAATCTTAATAATAACTCTGTGCGTTGAGATTTATTCAATTTATCCATCAACTGCCGAGCAAAGGTTGCTTTCTTTAATCCTACTGCGTCAACTATGGCATCAAACTCTTCATATCTTAAATTGTTATCAGCAAAAGCTGCGTACATAAGGGCATATGCTCTAAAATCAACATCATCCCATTTTTCTAAAAGTGCTTCTATAATATAATCTGCCATGTTGGAAATATATAAATCAAATTTGGGTTATTTATTTAAATACTGGTTCTTTTTTCAAGAAATAAGAAAAAATTAAAGCTAGTTTAATACTTCAAACAGAATTTCAAAATTTACTTCAATTTCATCTTGAACTTTTACCATACCCATAAATTTTTGTGGTGCATCAACTTTAAAGTCGCTTAAACAAATATTTTGTTTGCCAACCAATTTCTTGTTTTTTTCAGTACTCACAAAATCACATGTTGCATTTTGTAATCTTTTTTGACCTGCAATTTCAATCCACATATTTACTGCAGACTCACTAGTTTCATCATTTTTAGAAATTGTAATAAAGCTGATTTTAATAAATGGGAATTCGTTACAATTTAGCGTTTGTTGTAAATCGCTTTCCATAATTTTATTACTACAATCAAAATTAACAACTGCAATTTTTATTTCATTTGGATAGAAAACACAAACTTTTCCTTCAGATTTTGTAAAAGATGATATGGTATCTACAGTAGTTATTTCTTGAACACCACATTCAAACTGATTTACATTGGTTTTTCCTGTTATTGAAATTTTTGATGTTTTGCTAACCCTCCAAATTTGGTCATCTGAAGATTGAGCCAAACTGGAAAAGTTAAAGCAAAATAAAAGCCCAAATACTGCTATTTGGGCTTTTATCAAAAATTTGTTGTTTTTAGAATCCAATTACAGCTTCTATCATTAATCCGTTAAAATTAGCACCTTGATTTATAGTACCGGTAAAACCGTTGCCACCATAGTTGTTGGTTACATATTCAACTTTAGTTAAAATATTCTCAGTCATAAACCATCCTGCTCCCGCATTAATTCTATCTACATTTATACTATTTGCAGCATCTGCATATTTACCACTAACGCTGTTATATCTTCCACCTACATACAACTTGTCGCTTGCAAATCTGTAAAGAAGTTCTGCTCCAATTTGGGTAAGGTCTCCACCTACTGCATTGTCGTTATTACTAGCCATTTCGAAAACACCAAATAACTCTAAGTTTTGAAACTTAACAAATGGGTTGATTTGAAAAGCAGTTTGACTTCCCCATCGTGGATTAATTCTAGGGTCAAAATCTCCACCACCTAAAATACCATAGTAACGAGCTCCTGCTCTATCACCTGCATATAAATAATCTCTAGTAGATTTTGAAGAACTTGCATAGAATGAACCAGTAAGTCTAACTCTTAAATCATCGCTTACTTGATT
>Ga0222664_1000765_pt1 | contig 15080 bp, 11 predicted proteins | sample AntAcemetagen604_FD_181147 | JGI IMG/M metagenome (GOLD analysis project Ga0222664, IMG submission 181147) | Saline water microbial communities from Ace Lake, Antarctica - #604 | ecosystem: Environmental > Aquatic > Non-marine Saline and Alkaline > Saline | place: Antarctica: Ace Lake...
AAATCGTAATCCCACGTTCTCTTTCTTCTGGCGCTCCATCAATTTGATCATACGCTTTGAATACTGCTCCACCACTCACAGACAATACTTTTGTAATTGCTGCTGTCAATGTTGTCTTACCGTGGTCTACGTGTCCCACTGTTCCTATGTTTACGTGAGGCTTGTTCCTCTCAAACTTCGCTTTTGCCATTTACTTACTCCTATTTCCTTAGTCTTTTTCTTAAGTTATGCTGTTTTTGCTTTTATTTCATCAGCCACATTCTGTGGAACCTGATCATAATGACTAAATTGCATTGTATATTGCGCACGACCCTGACTCATTGAACGTAATGTATTAACATACCCGAACATTGATGCCAATGGAACTGTTGCCGTTACCAAACGTGCATTTCCTTGTTGTTCCATACTGCTGACTTGACCTCTTCTACTGTTCAAGTCACCGATAATATCACCCATATATTCTTCAGGTGTGACAACTTCAACTTTCATCATTGGCTCAAGAAGCTTAGGGTTTGCTTTTTGAATCCCTTCGCGGAAGGCAGCCCTTGCAGCAATTTCGAAAGCCATGACGCTTGAGTCCACATCGTGGTAAGCCCCATCAATCAATGTTGCTTTAAAGTCAATAACTGGGTACCCAGCCAATGGACCTGAATCCATACAAGATGCCAAACCTTTTTCCACACCTGGGATATATTCTCTTGGAATTGAACCTCCGACGATTTTACTTATAAATTCGTACCCTTCACCAGGCTCAGTTGATTCAAATATAATTTTAAGACGGGCGAATTGACCTGCACCGCCGGATTGCTTTTTGTGCGTGTAATCAACTTCAGAACTTCCAATGATTGTTTCACGGTAAGCAACTTGAGGTGCCCCAACGTTTGCTTCTACTTTGAATTCACGTTTCATACGATCAACAATAATTTCTAGATGAAGCTCACCCATTCCTTTAATAACTGTTTGACCTGATTCATCATCAGAACTAACACGGAATGAAGGATCTTCTGCAGCCAACCGAGACAAAGCAATACCCATTTTTTCTTGGTCAGCTTTTGACTTAGGCTCAACCGCAACTTCAATAACTGGGTCCGGAAAATCCATATTCTCAAGAATAATAGGCTTTAACGGATCACACAAAGTTTCACCTGTCGTAACATTTTTAAGACCACAAAAAGCAACAATATCCCCAGCCATAGCCACTTTAATATCTTCACGACTGTTGGCGTGCATCAAAAGCATACGACCAACACGTTCTTTTTTATCTTTTACAGAGTTCAAAATGTTAGACCCTGCTTCTACCGTACCAGAATAAATACGCACGAATGTGATTGTCCCAACAAATGGGTCGTTCATGATTTTGAAAGCAAGACCTGAAAATGGTTCGCTGTCATTTGACTTACGAATAATTTTTTCTTCTTCATTGGTCACAGACGTTCCTTCAACAGAACCAACATCTTCTGGTGATGGCAAGTAATCAACAACTGCATCCAACAATGGTTGAACACCTTTGTTCTTAAAGGCTGTCCCGCAAAGAACTGGGACAAAAACCCCAGTGATAGTACCTTTACGAATACATTTCTTCAAAACTTCGATTGAAGGCTCTTCCCCATTCAAGTAAGCTTCCATTGCAGCATCATCCAGTTCAACTGCAGCTTCGACTAACTGTGCACGATATTCATCAGCTTTATCTTTAAGATCAGCTGGAATATCTTCTTCAATAAATTTTGCGCCCAAAGACTCTTCTAACCAGCGAATTGCTTTCATTTTTACAAGGTCTACAACCCCTTCAAATTCAGCCTCAACACCTATTGGCAACTGTGTCACCAAAGGATTCGCACCAAGACGGTCTTTCATCATCTGAAGACAACGATAAAAATCTGCGCCCATACGATCCATTTTATTTACGAAACACATCCTAGGAACATTATAACGATCTGCTTGACGCCATACCGTTTCGGACTGAGGCTCAACACCTGCAACACTATCAAAAACAGCAACAGCACCATCCAAAACACGTAATGCACGTTCAACTTCTACTGTAAAGTCAACGTGACCAGGTGTATCAATGATATTAATACGATGATCATCCCAAAAACAAGTTGTCGCAGCAGAAGTAATTGTAATTCCACGTTCTTGTTCTTGCTCCATCCAGTCCATTGTTGCATCACCTTCGTGGACTTCCCCAATTTTATGAGAGCGACCTGTGTAATACAAAACACGTTCTGTTGTAGTCGTTTTACCCGCATCAATGTGGGCCATAATGCCTATGTTACGATATTTGCTTAATGGTGTTATACGCGCCATACCTAATAAATCCTATTACCAACGATAGTGAGCAAACGCACGGTTTGCTTCTGCCATCTTATGTGTATCTTCTTTTTTCTTGAATGCTGACCCGCGGCCATTTAATGCATCTGTAAATTCGCCTGCTAAACGTTCTACCATTGTTTTTTCATTACGCTTACGCGCCATATCAACAGCCCAACGGATTGCCAACGCTTGTGCGCGACGTGAACTAACTTCCATCGGAATTTGGTAAGTTGCTCCACCTACACGGCGGGAACGGACTTCTGCACTTGGCTTAATGTTCTCTAATGCTTCATGAAATGCTTCTAAAGGGTCTTTCCCCATACGGCTTTGCACAATTTCTAATGCACCATACAAAATCTTTTCTGAAACGGCTTTTTTCCCGTCAACCATAAGATTGTTTACAAACTTTGTAACAACTTTATCGCTGTACTTTGGATCAGGAAGAATATCTCTTTTTTCTGCTGCGCGACGACGTGACATTTATTATTGCTCCTTACTTCGGCCTTTTTGCGCCGTATTTGGAACGGCCTTGTTTACGATCTTTAACACCCTGGGTATCCAACGTTCCACGTAAAACATGATAACGAACACCCGGCAAGTCCTTTACACGACCACCACGAATCAAAACGACGGAGTGTTCTTGTAAGTTGTGACCTTCACCTGGAATATATCCCGTTACTTCATGCCCATTTGTCAAACGAATACGAGCAACCTTACGCAAAGCAGAGTTAGGTTTTTTAGGCGTCATAGTTGTAACACGTGTACAAACACCTCTTTTTTGTGGACAGCTCTGCATAGCTGGAACTTTATTTCGTACTACAGGCTTTTTCCTTGGCTTGCGTATTAATTGGTTAATCGTAGGCATACATTCCTCTATTTACAAATGTTAAAACTTTGTCTCGACATATTAGGCTGACTTCCATAGGGCGTCAACCCTCAATTCTATATATAGTAAAAATATTTTCATTTTAAACACCAAAAGTAAAAATACTTTGAAGGTGTCTCCTGCGTGGCAGGGAGCTATCTTTTAAGAGATAGCTCCAACCTCAGCAGATTTAGGTTTTTCAATTTTTCCAGCATCTCTTTGTTCAGCAATTTTTTCATACTCACGAACAATAGATCCTGTTCCAGCTGGAATCAAACGCCCAACAAGGACGTTTTCTTTTAGACCAACAAGACTATCTGATTTTCCAGATATCGCAGCTTCTGTCAAAACCCTTGTGGTTTCTTGGAACGCTGCCGCAGAAATAAAGGACTTGGTTTGCAAGGATGCTTTTGTAATACCTTGTAGGATACTACGTGCTGTAGCTTGCCTTAACCCTTCGTCTGTCATTTTCTTGTTTGCCAGCTCAAATTCTTCGCGTTCTGCTTGTTCTCCTGCAACGAAAGTTGTATCACCTGGTTCTACAATTTCAACTTTTTGCAGCATTTGACGCGTTATTACTTCAATGTGTTTATCATCAATCTTAACACCTTGCAAGCGATAAATTTCCTGAACTTCGTCTACCATGTAATTTGCCAGAGCTTCGGTACCCATAACACGCAAAATATCATGCGGCACTGGGTTCCCTTCAAGCAAGGCGTCCCCTTTTTGCACAAAATCCCCTTCATGAACAGCCATGTGACGTCCTTTTGGAATTAGATACTCTACTGGCTCTTGTGTTTTATCCTCTGGCACAACCACAATTCTTCTTTTGGATTTGTAGTCGCGGCCAAATTCCACCCGCCCATCACATTCTGAGATAATAGCGTGATCTTTTGGCATTCTTGCTTCAAACAATTCTGCAACACGGGGTAGACCACCGGTAATATCGCGTGTTTTGGATGATTCTTTTGGAATACGTGCCAAGAATTCACCTGGCTTAACCTCAGCACCGTTTTCAACGATAACAATTGCATCCACAGGCAAGAAATAACGCGCTTCCATACCATTAGACAATGTCAAAGGCTTCCCTTTTTTATCACAAATGATAATGCGTGGCTTTAACGCAGCCCCCTTTGTTTGTTGACGCCAGTCAACAACAACACGGTTGCTTATTCCTGTTTCTTCATCAGTCACTTCACGCATAGAAGCACCACCTAATAAGTCTTCGTACTTAACTATACCTGCCATTTCAGTCATAACTGGTACTGTGTACGGATCCCATTCGGCCATTTTATCACCTCTGGAAACTTTGTCCTTGTTCCCTACGGATAGAACTGTCCCGTATGGCAAGCGTTTTTTATATTTTTCGCGCCCTTGGCTATCAAGAAGACAAAGTTCTGTTTGACGGTTCATGACAATTTTTGTCTTTTTATCTTTATCAATCAAAACTTCATTCTTCAAAAGAACTTCACCGTCACCTGGGGCTTCTACAGAAGACTGTTCTGCACCACCCTGTGCAGCCCCCCCAATGTGGAACGTTCTCATTGTTAGCTGTGTACCTGGCTCACCAATAGATTGAGCAGCAATCACACCGACAGCTTCCCCAATATTGACTTTTGATCCGCGTGCTAAGTCTCTACCATAACACTTAGTACATACACCGCGTACTGTTTCACAGGTTAATGCTGAACGGGCAAGAATTGAGTCAACACCAGATTCATTGATTTCAGCAAGATGCTCTTCTCCAATCAAATCTCCAGCAGCAACAATAACTTTGTCTGTACTAGGATTGATCACATCATGGATAGGCGTACGCCCCAAAACACGATCAGCCAAAGAAACAATAATATTCCCACCATCCACAACAGACTGAATTGAAATACCACGTGTTGTCCCGCAACTTTCTTCTTTTACGACACAATCTTGGGCAACATCAACCAAACGACGTGTTAAGTAACCTGAGTTCGCTGTTTTCAAAGCTGTGTCAGAAAGACCTTTACGCGCCCCGTGAGTTGAGTTGAAATATTCACGCACATTCAAACCTTCTTTAAAGTTTGAAATAATCGGCGTTTCAATAATTTCACCTGATGGTTTTGCCATCAACCCACGCATACCAGCCAACTGTTTCATTTGTTGAATGGAACCACGAGCCCCTGAGTGAGCCATCATGTATACAGAGTTCAGCTGCTCTTCATCTTTTGCCGTTGCAATTTCTTTCATCAACTCAGTTGCGACTTTGTCACCACACTGGGCCCATACGTCAACAACTTTGTTATATTTTTCACCTTGGGTAATTAAACCATCTTGGTATTGCTGTTCGTATTCATTGACTTGTTTTTGAGTTGTATCAACCAGTTTTTGCTTTGCGGCCGGAATAACCAAGTCATCCATACCAAAGGAAATGCCTGACAATGTTAGCCACTTAAACCCAAGGCCCATAATTCTATCCGCAAAAACAACTGTTTCTTTTTGACCACAATGACGATAAACCAAACTGATAAGCTCAGAAATTTCAGAAGCTGTCAAAAGTTTGTTAATTGCTGAAAACCCTAAGTTTTTGCTTTTTGGAAGATAGACGCCCAAAATAAAACGTCCTGGTGTTGTTTCAACAACCTTCGTAACAAGATTTCCTTCTGAATCAATATCTTCTATGCGTGCTTTGATTTTTGCATGCAAAGAAACTTCTTTTTCTTCCAAGGCTTTTTCGATTTCACCAAGAGAAGCAAATAATTTACCTTCCCCTTTTTGGTTATCACGTTGAATTGAAAGATAGTACAACCCAAGAACAATGTCTTTTGTTGGAACAATTACTGGCTGACCATTTGCAGGGCTTAAGATGTTGTTTGTCGACATCATCAAAACACGGGCTTCTAATTGCGCTTCCAATGACAATGGGACGTGAACAGCCATTTGGTCTCCATCGAAGTCAGCGTTAAAAGCTGTACAAACAAGTGGATGCAGCTGAATTGCTTTCCCTTCAATTAGCACAGGTTCAAAGGCTTGAATCCCCAAACGGTGCAAAGTTGGTGCACGGTTAAGAAGAACAGGATGTTCTCTAATAACCTCTTCTAAAATGTCCCAAACTTCTGCGCGTTCCTTTTCCACCATTTTCTTAGCAGCTTTAATCGTGGTAGCAATACCTTTTCTTTCAAGTTGCGAGTATATAAATGGTTTAAATAGCTCTAGTGCCATTTTCTTTGGGATTCCACATTGGTGCAATTTCAAAGAAGGGCCGACAACAATCACAGAACGTCCGGAGTAGTCAACACGTTTACCAAGTAAGTTTTGACGGAAACGACCTTGTTTCCCTTTTAGCATATCTGATAGTGATTTTAGTGGGCGTTTGTTTGCCCCCGTCATCACACGACCACGGCGGCCATTGTCAAACAAAGCATCAACAGATTCTTGCAACATTCTTTTTTCATTGCGCACAATAATATCAGGGGCACGCAACTCCAACAAACGCTTTAGACGATTGTTTCTGTTAATCACACGACGATACAAATCATTTAGATCTGAGGTGGCAAAACGTCCGCCATCCAAAGGAACCAAAGGCCTTAATTCAGGTGGAATGACAGGAATTACTGTCATAATAATCCATTCTGGGTTTATACCAGATTCAAGTAATGCATTTACCAACTTCAAGCGCTTAACAATTTTTTTACGTCTCGCTTCTGAAGTAACTGTAATTAGCTCTTCTTTTAACTTCTTACCTTCATCCTCTATATCCATTTCTGAGAGAATTTGCTTGATTGCTTCGGCACCAATTTTTGCTGTAAAGGCTTCTTCCCCAAATTTATCTTGGGCGTCCAACATATCTTCTTCAGACAATAACTGGTTTTTCTTAAGCTCTGTTAAGCCTGGATCAATGACAATATAGTTTTCAAAATAAAGAACTTTTTCCAAATCTTTTAATGCCATATCCAAAAGAATTCCAATACGGCTTGGCAATGATTTTAAAAACCAAATATGTGCAACTGGCGCTGCAAGATCAATGTGCCCCATACGTTCGCGACGTACCTTGGATAGTGTAACTTCCACACCACATTTTTCACAAACCACACCACGGAATTTCATACGTTTGTATTTACCACACAAGCATTCGTAATCTTTGGTTGGCCCGAAAATACGCGCACAAAACAACCCATCTTTTTCAGGTTTGAAAGTCCGGTAATTGATCGTTTCTGGTTTTTTCACTTCCCCAAAAGACCATGATTTAATTTTCTCAGGACTTGCAATAGAAATCGCAATTGCCTCAAACTGATGAGGGTTTGAAACCTGGTTTACAACTTTTTGTAATGCATTACTCATGCTTTAATACTCCCAACTACTCTTCTGCCTTTTTATCTCTAAGTTCAACATTCAAACCCAAAGATTTCATTTCTTTAACCAAAACGTTAAATGATTCTGGCACACCACATTCGAAAGCATTTTCACCACGGATAATGGATTCATATGCCCTTGTTCTACCGGATACGTCATCTGACTTAACTGTCAGCATTTCTTGCAAGGTATAGGCTGCTCCATATGCTTCCAATGCCCAAACTTCCATTTCACCGAAGCGTTGACCACCGAATTGTGCTTTACCACCCAACGGTTGCTGTGTGACTAAGCTGTATGGACCGATCGACCTTGCATGAATTTTTTCATCAATCAAGTGGTGTAGCTTAAGTAAGTACTTATAGCCGACTGTACACTTACGATCAAAAGCCTGACCCGTACGCCCATCAATCAAAACAACTTGTCCAGATCTATCCATCCCTGCTTTCTCAAGCAGGTCAGCAACATCTTCTACTTTTGCACCATCAAAAACAGGCGTTGCAATTGGCAAACCGTTTTCAATGCCAGATGCCACTTGCTCTAGCTGACTATCATTCAATTCCTTGATTTCTTCTAAACTTGATGTATTAACGTAGATATCTTCCATCTTTTTACGTAGATCTGCCTTCTTGGCAGCACCCTTGCGAACCTCATCCAAAACTTTTGTGATTTGTTTCCCAAGACCGTGAGAAGCCCACCCTAAGTGAGTTTCCAAAATCTGTCCAACGTTCATACGAGAAGGAATACCAAGTGGGTTCAAAACAACATCAACAGGTGTTCCATCTTCAAGATGTGGCATGTCTTCCATGGGCGTAATTCTTGAAATAACACCTTTGTTTCCATGTCTACCAGCCATTTTATCGCCCGGTTGAAGCTTTCTTTTAACAGCAACAAAAACTTTAACCATTTTCAAAACACCAGGAGGCATTTCATCCCCACGACGGATTTTTTCAGCTTTATTTTCAAAGCGATCTTTAATGGATTTAGTACGATCATCAAAATCTTTTGAGATAGTTTCAATGTTTTCCATTGTTTTTGAATCTTTAACTGAAACCTGACGCCACTGGCCATGTGTCATTTCTTTTAATGAATCTTTTGTCAACTTTGATCCAACTTTCAAAGATTTAGGACCTTTTGTAACAACTTGATTCTCTAACAATTCTGCCAATCTGGAATAAAAACTGCGTTCTAAAATTGAAATTTCTGCATCACGATCTTTGTTCAAACGATCAACTTCTGATTTTTCAATTGCCAACGCACGTTCATCTTTTTCGATACCCCTGCGTGAGAAAACACGAACATCCACAACAGTTCCATTAACACCTGGAGGAATTCGTAAAGAGCTGTCTCTAACATCAGATGCTTTTTCACCAAAAATTGCACGTAACAATTTTTCTTCTGGGGTTGTTGGTGTTTCACCCTTAGGTGTCACTTTTCCAACCAAAATATCACCTGGGCTTAGCTCTGCTCCAATATATACGATACCTGTTTCGTCTAAGTGACGAAGCGCATCTTCCCCTACATTTGGAATATCACGTGTTATTTCTTCTGGACCTAATTTTGTATCACGCGCCATTACTTCAAATTCTTCAATGTGAATTGATGTAAAGACGTCATCACGCACAACACGCTCTGATATCATAATGGAGTCTTCAAAGTTATATCCACTCCAAGACATAAACCCAACTAAGACGTTACGCCCCAAAGCCAATTCGCCTTTATCAGTTGATGCACCATCAGCAATAACCTCTCCTTCGGAAACTTTATCACCTGGTTTTACCAATGGACGTTGGTTAACACATGTGTTTTGGTTTGAACGTTGGTATTTATTTAAGTTGTAAATATCAACACCTTGATCTCTGGAGTCTTCACCAGAAGCCCTAACAACAATTCTTTGACCATCAACCTGATCAACCATTCCAGAACGCTTGGCAATAACGACAACACCTGAATCACGGGCAACATTCCCTTCCATCCCGGTCCCCACCAATGGCGCCTCAGTTTTCAAAAGAGGCACTGCTTGGCGTTGCATGTTTGATCCCATCAAAGCACGGTTTGCGTCGTCATTTTCCAAAAATGGAATTAAAGAAGCAGCAACAGATACCAACTGCTTTGGTGACACATCAATGTAATCAACCTGGTCATTTGGAATTGTAACGAAGTCACTTTTTGAACGACATGTTACCAAATCAGGTACAATTTTACCTTTGGCCTCCAATGGAACATCTGCCTGAGCAATTGTATAACGACCTTCTTCCATTGCTGACAAGTAAACAACTTCATCTGTCACGTGGCCATTCACTACCTTGCGGTAAGGGCTTTCAATGAATCCATATTTGTTAACACGCGCATATGTTGCAAGCGAGTTAATTAGACCAATATTCGGCCCTTCAGGTGTTTCAATCGGACAAATACGACCATAGTGCGTTGGGTGAACGTCACGAACTTCAAAAGAAGCGCGATCTCTGGATAAACCACCTGGCCCTAAGGCTGATAGACGACGCTTGTGTGTAATTTCAGAAAGTGGGTTTGTCTGATCCATAAACTGTGACAACTGAGAAGAACTAAAGAACTCTCTGATTGTTGCAGCTGTAGGTTTTGCATTTATAAGATCGTGTGGCATTGCATTTTCAAGCTCAACCGATCCCATTCTTTCACGCACAGTTCTTTCCATACGCAACAAACCAACACGATATTGATTTTCTAACAATTCCCCAACGGAACGAACACGTCTGTTCCCCAAGTGATCAATATCATCAATTTCACCTTGACCATCACGCAAACCAACCAGCATACGCATAATTTCAAGAATATCTTCTTTGCGCAAAACACCTGGCTCATCAGACATTTCAAACCCAAGGCGTGCATTCATTTTTACACGTCCTACTGCTGATAAATCATAACGTTCAGGGTCGAAAAACAAGCTATGGAATAAACCATAAGCCCCATCAATTGTTGGAGGTTCACCGGGACGAAGCACACGATATATATCCATCAATGCATCTTCTCGGGATTTATTTTTATCGGCTACAAGTGTGTTGCGCAGATAAGGCCCCACGTTAATATTATCGATTGCTAAAATTGAAAATTCTTTAACACCAGATTTTTCAATTGCAGCATATACTTCTTTAGTAATTTCATCCCCAGCCTCTGCAATAACCTCGCCTGTTTTTGCATCAACTAATTCATGTGATATGAAACGCCCTAGCAAAGCTTCCATATCAGCATTAACCCTTATGGATTCATTTTCCTCTAACTTACGGATTAATCTAGGAGTAACTTTTTTGTCCTTTTCAATAAGAACATCACCTGTTTTTGCATCAACAATATCATAAGTTGGTGTCATACCACGAACAGAAGACGGCCTAAAATCAACAATCCAATCTTTTTTGCCCTTTGAAACTTCAAGAACATCATAAAAAGATTTTAAAATTTCGTCACGCCCCATACCCGGCAAAAGTGATTTTTCATCTTTTTTCTTTGATGGCTTCGACAACGCACCTTCCAATGCCATAAGCACTGTAGTTGCCAAAATTTTACGGCGGCGGTCAATACGTACATAAATCAGATCTTTTGCATCAAACTCAACATCCATCCATGAACCGCGGTAAGGAATAACGCGTGCACCAAACAAAAGCTTTCCAGAAGCGTGCGTTTTACCATCATCATGATCGAAAAACACACCCGGGGACCTATGCATCTGGGAAACAACAACACGTTCCGTACCGTTAATGACAAAAGTTCCATCTTCCGTCATTAATGGCATATCGCCCATATAGACATCTTGCTCACGAATATCTTTTACTGATTTTGCTTCTGTATCTTCATCAACGCCCCAAACAATCAAACGAAGCTTAACTCGCAAAGGAGCAGAGTATGTAACGCCACGTTGACGACATTCTTCAATGTCATACTTGGGTTCATCAAAATCATATGAAATGAATTCTAATTGTGCACGGCCAGAAAAATCCGAAATAGGGAATACAGACCTAAAGACTGATTCAAGCCCTGCTTCTTTACGATCTTTCTTCGTAATATCCTTTTGCAAAAATGATTCATAGGAACTTTTTTGCCCCTGAATAAGATTTGGAATTGGTGCAACTTGGGCAATTTTCCCGTAATTTAAGCGAACACGACGAATTGATGTTCCTGTCATACGATCCGATCCTTTGTGTTGGGTTAACTTTATAAGGCCAACCTGAGTGATACAAATTTAAATTTTATATAAAACAATGCATGCCGAAAAAAACGGCACACATTGTTTATTTATTTAGCTAGAAAGTGCCAATTGCATAAGTTATTTAACTTCAGCCTCTGCACCAGCTTCTTTAAGCTTGTTAGCTATTCCTTCAGCTTCTTCTTTAGAAACTGCTTCTTTAACGTTTTTAGGCGCAGCTTCAACTAAGTCTTTAGCTTCTTTAAGACCTAATCCTGTAATGCTACGAACTTCTTTAATAACAGCAATTTTGTTACCACCGATGGCTTTAAGCACTACATCAAATTCTGTTTGTTCAGCAGCAGCTTCGCCAGCAACAGCAGCAGCAGGTGCAGCAGCAACAGCAGAAGCTGAAACGCCCCATTCTTCTTCTAGCTTAGAAACCAGTTCTGCGGCTTCTAATACTGTTAGTTTTGATAATGATTCAACGATTTGTTCTAGGTTATTAGACATTTATTTTCTCCTCTATATACAATTAACCTTGTTGACTACGAGCATGTAAGACTCTTGCAATTCCTGCAGCAGGCTCACGCACAATTGTTGCAAGCTGAGTTGCAGGCATCATAATAACACCAGCAATCTTCGCACGAAGTTCATCCAATGATGGCAACGCTGCTAATTTCTTAACATCATCAACCCCCATCAGCATTTCATCCATGATACCGCCTACCAACTGAAGCTTTTTATTTTCTTTAGAATAGCTGGCAGCCACCTTGGGTGCTGAGATCGGATCACTTGAGTAAGCCAAAGCGATAGGCCCCTTCAAAAGATCACTAACCTTTTCGTATTTCGTGTCTTTAATTGCTATTTTCGCAAGCTTATTCTTCACAACCTTGTATGAAGCCCCAACTTCGCGCATTTTTGCACGTAATTCCGCAGCTTCTGACACTGTCATTCCTGCTTGTGTTGTTACTACCAACACACTGGAACTATCTAGCGCTTCTCGAAGGTCTTGAACAAAATCTTGCTTTTGTTGCTTATTCACTCTTAGTCTCCATTTTTGTCGAAGGAGTTTTTCCAGGGAGGAAAGTTTTGATCCTTGCCTCATGTGGGCTAAATATTATACGCATAAGCGAGCCTACAATCTTCGACGTCTTTAATGTTAATCCAAATATAACGATACTATATTGAAAATCAAGTCTTAAATTTAAGAATTATTTTCTTTATAGATCTGCTAGGTCTATTTTCAAACCAGGACCCATGGTTGTGCTTATTGTTACCTTCTTAAGATAAGTACCTTTAACACCACTTGGCTTAGCTTTTAAGATGGCTGAAGTGAATGCCCTAAGGTTTTCTTCAATCTTTTTTTCATCAAAACTAATTTTGCCAACACCGGCATGAACAATACCATTTTTTTCAGTTCGGTATTCAAGTTGACCAGCTTTTAATGCTTTAATAGCATCTGCAATGTTCATTGTCACTGTTCCAACTTTAGGGTTTGGCATTAAGCCCTTTGGCCCTAAAACCTTACCTAATTTACCAACTTTTGCCATCATGTCAGGGGTTGAAATACATTTGTCAAAATCAACCTCGCCTTTGGCAACTTTTTCTACCAAATCTTCACTTCCGACAACATCAGCGCCAGCTTTTTTGGCTTCTTCAACTTTTTCAGGAGAACAAAAAACACCAACTCGAACTTTTTTACCAGTCCCATGAGGCAATTGAACCACTCCACGAACTTGTTGATCTGCCTTGCGAACATCAACATTTAAATTCATAGAAATGTCCAAAGTTTGATCAAACTTAGTTGCATTTTTTGTGTCCATTAAAACTTTAATGGCTTCCGTAACTTTATACAAATTGTCACGGTTCACACCTTCATAAACTTTACGTAAACGTTTTCCTACTACAGCCATCTTTTACTCCGTAACCTCGATACCCATTGATCTTGCAGAGCCCATAATAATCTGGCAAGCCGCATCAATGTCATTTGCATTTAAATCATTCATTTTTGTTTCAGCAATTTCACGAACCTGCTTCATTGTCACAGATCCTACTTTTTCACGACCAGGGTGATTTGCCCCTTTTGGCTTACTTGCTGCTTTTTTAAGCAAGTGACTTGCCGGTGGTGTTTTTGTAATAAATGAAAATGTTCTGTCAGAATATGCAGTAATTACAACCGGAATTGGAACCCCTGGTTCCATAGACTGTGTTTCAGCATTGAATGCTTTACAAAATTCCATAATATTCAACCCTCTTTGACCAAGGGCTGGCCCAACTGGTGGTGACGGATTCGCCTTACCAGCAGGGATAATAAGATTAATATAACCTACTATTTTTTTTGCCATTTTATCCTCTTTTAATAGTTATATAGGTGGTATAACAGCTATGACCAACTTTCCACACTATAATTTTTCAACCTGCGTAAATTCAAGATCAACCGGGGTAGAACGACCAAAGATCGTTACAGTCACTTTCAACCTTGATTTATCCTCATCAACTTCTTCAACAACTCCATTGAAAGAAGCAAATGGTCCGTCACAAACACGAACCTGTTCACCAATATCGAACTGCAGTCCATCTTTGCCACTTCCGACCCCTTCTGTAATTTGCTGAATCAAGCGTTCTGCTTCAGAATTACTTATTGGGGACGGACGTCCTTTAGCACCTAAAAACCCTGTAATTTTCGGAGTTTCTCGAACTAAATCCCATGCCTCATCGGTTAATTCCATCTTAATTAAGACATAACCGGGGAAAAACTTTTTATCAGCCGTTACTTTCTTTCCGCGTTTAATTTCCACAACTTCATGCGTAGGAACCAATATTTCAGAAAATTTTTCTTCCAAACCATGTTTTTTGGCTTGCTCACGAATTGAATTCGCTACTTTATTTTCATTTCCTGAATATACATGGATTACATACCAACGGTGACTCATTAACTATTCTCCTAGCCCAAGAATTAGACGTACAATCCTAACCAGCACTTGATCTACTAGCAAAAAGAAGACAGCGGCCATCATAACTAAAATAAAAGTCATAATGCTTGTTGTTATAACTTCTTTACGCGTTGGCCAAGTAATTTTTGAGACCTCGCGTTTCACTTGCTGTACAAACTGTATTGGGCTAATCATATTTTCCAACTCTTAAAAATTTAACTGCGTTATCTATATATGGCAGGAGCGGGGGGACTCGAACCCACAACCCCCGGTTTTGGAGACCGGTATTCTACCAATTGAACTACGCTCCTATTAATATAGATATTAGGGGCCATACGTCAAGGCCCCTAAGAAATATTTATGGGTATCACTTAAATTATTCAATAATTTTAGTAACGACCCCGGCACCGACAGTACGGCCACCTTCACGAATTGCGAAACGAAGACCTTCGTCCATTGCAATCGGTGCAATTAAGTTTACTTCCATTGTGAT
>Ga0222664_1000769_pt1 | contig 14990 bp, 10 predicted proteins | sample AntAcemetagen604_FD_181147 | JGI IMG/M metagenome (GOLD analysis project Ga0222664, IMG submission 181147) | Saline water microbial communities from Ace Lake, Antarctica - #604 | ecosystem: Environmental > Aquatic > Non-marine Saline and Alkaline > Saline | place: Antarctica: Ace Lake...
TTATGCATTTTAGGATACCAAAAAAGATTTCTGTTTTCGTTATTGGCTATATCGGGTTTTTTGTTCAACATTAAAATTGCAGGCAAAAGGGTAAATGCAAGAAAAAATGCCAGAAAAACACCAATTGAAGTGTAAATTCCAAACTCTTGAATTGGCCCAATGCTCACAGTTAACAAGGTTAAAAAGCCAACCGCTGTTGTAAATGAGGTTAAAAATGTAGCTAGCCCAATTTCTTTAAAGGTAATTTTTAATGCATCCTTTTTTGTTAAACCATTCCTTAACTCTTCTAAGTATCTTGAAATGATATGAACGATATCAGAAATTCCTACCACAAAAATTATAGTAGGTAAAATGGCCGTTAAAACATCAATTGGTTTTTTGGTTAAGCTCATTATTGCCAAAAGCATTAAGCCCGTTAGCATTACCACCGCAATAGGAACCCAAATCCCCCAAAAACTTCTAAAAGAAATCCATAAAAAAACAATTAAAATAATTAGAGATATTGAGATAAACAAGGCTAATTCAGACTGCATTTTGGTGATGTAATACAACTGACCTGTCATTCGTCCTGCAGTTCTGATATTATAAAAATCAAACTTCTTGAGTTTTTTCAAAAGAGACTTTGCCAAAACGTCACTTTCCACTTTTGTAATTTTTTGTTTTGTGTTTAATAAAATAGAAACAGCTTTTGCATCACTAGAAAAAAAGCTTCCAATTAAATCTGGACTATTATAAATTCTTGTTGAATCTGTTTGAATTAAATTAGGTTTATCTAAGTGAATGTATGGAACCTCAATAGGTCCAAAAGGTCCTATAATCAGACTTTTTAGCCTAGTAGGTGAGCTTACTCCTATTGTAAAGGGAATGGTTTCTAATGAATCTGTTAACCTATCAATTTCGGATAAAAACTTATGGTTAAAAATTGAATTTTCACTTTCAATTCCTACTAACAAAAAATCGGTATCAGGTGAAAATTTTTCTCTGTACTCTATGAAAAACTTTAAATCTTCATCACCTTCAGGAAAAAATTTCTCGAAATCGTAATTAAACTCAAGTTTTGGTATTTGAAAAAGAGCAAATACAGTTAATAAACCAAGCAAAAGCAGAATTCTCTTTGCTAATTTTGTTTCATTCATGGTTAGGCTAACAAATTACTTGGTTAGGTGTTTTGAGCACACAAAAAAAAGTTAAATATTTAAAGAAATCAATCTTTTTATAAAATAAAAAACCCCGCAAAGCAAAAGCTAAGCGGGGTTTCAAAATAGTTAAAAAGTATTACTTCGTTTTCTCTTCAGAAACTTCTTCAAAGTCAACATCAGTTACTTCATCAGCTCCACCTTCTTCAGGGTTAGCTTGTTCTTCACCTGATTGTGGCTCTCCACCTTGCGCTCCTGCTGCTTGTTGGGCAGCATACATTTCTTGAGAAGCAGCTTGAAAAACTGTATTTAATTTTTCCATTGAAGTATCAATAGCTGAAATATCTTGACTTTGATGAGCCGTTTTTAATTCTGCTAGTGCATCTTCAATTGGTTTCTTTTTATCTTCAGGAATTTTATCGCCAAACTCTTTTAATTGTTTTTCTGTTTGGAAGATTAAATTGTCTGCATTATTTAATTTCTCAACCCTTTCTTTTGCTTTTGAGTCTTCATCTGCGTTTGCTTCTGCTTCTTTTTTCATTTTATCTATTTCCTCTGAAGATAAACCTGTAGTAGCCTCAATTCTAATACTTTGTTCCTTGTTTGTAGCTTTATCTTTAGCAGAAACATTTAAGATACCATTGGCATCAATATCAAAGGTTACTTCAACCTGAGGAACACCTCTTGGTGATGGTGGAATACCATCTAAATGAAATCTTCCAATTGTTCTATTGTCTTTAGCCATTGGCCTTTCTCCTTGCAATACATGTATTTCTACTGATGGTTGATTATCAGAAGCTGTTGAGAAAGTTTCTGACTTTCTTGTAGGTATTGTAGTATTTGATTCAATTAATTTAGTTGAAACACCACCCATAGTTTCAATACCTAATGATAATGGGGTAACATCTAATAATAAAACATCTTTTACTTCACCAGTTAAAACTCCACCTTGGATAGCAGCACCAATTGCAACAACCTCATCTGGGTTTACACCTTTTGAAGGTTCTTTACCAAAAAATGCTTTTACTGCATCTTGAATTGCTGGAATTCTTGTTGAACCACCAACTAAAATAACCTCGTCAATATCACTTGGTTGCATTCCTGCATTTTTTAAAGCTTTTTTAGCAGGAGCTATTGTTCTTTGAATTAAACTATCGGCTAATTGCTCAAATTTTGCTCTACTTAAAGTTCTAACAAGGTGTTTTGGAACTCCATCAACTGGCATAATGTAAGGCAAGTTAATTTCTGTAGATGAAGAACTTGACAATTCAATTTTAGCTTTTTCAGCACCTTCTTTTAATCTTTGAAGGGCCATTGGGTCTTTTCTCAAGTCTATATTTTCATCCGAAATAAACTCTTCAGCCAACCAATCAATAATTACATTATCAAAATCATCTCCACCTAAGTGAGTATCTCCATCGGTTGATTTTACCTCGAAAACACCGTCACCCAATTCTAAAATAGAAACATCATGTGTTCCTCCACCACAGTCAAAAACTGCAATTTTTATGTCTTGCCCTTTTTTATCTAAGCCATAAGCTAAAGATGCAGCAGTTGGTTCGTTAATAATTCTTCTAACTTTTAAACCTGCAATTTCGCCTGCCTCTTTTGTTGCTTGTCTTTGTGAATCGTTAAAGTATGCCGGAACAGTAATAACTGCTTCGGTTACCTCATGACCTAAATAATCTTCAGCAGTTTTCTTCATTTTTTGAAGAACCATTGCAGAGATTTCTTGAGGCGTATAATTTCTATCGTCTATTTTTACTTTAGGTAAATTTTTGTCTTGTACAATTTTATAAGAAACCCTGCTGCCTTCATTTCCTATTTCTGCAAAAGATAAACCCATAAATCTCTTTATTGAGTTAATCGTTTTTTCAGGGTTCGTAATTGCTTGACGTTTTGCTGGGTCACCAACTTTTCTTTCTCCATCTTTTACAAATGCTACAATTGATGGGGTTGTTCTTTTGCCTTCGCTATTGGTAATTACCACAGGCTCATTACCCTCCATTACTGCAACGCATGAGTTGGTAGTTCCTAAATCTATTCCAATAATTTTGCTCATATCTAATTTTGTTATTTTTCTTGTTTATTAATCAAACACGACTTTTCAATCTTTATGCCATGCCAAATTTCCCACTGTTTAAATGAAACAATGGCACATAAAAAGAAATAAATTGAATTTTAAAATACTATTTGTGACAAAAAGACAGAACTAATTGCAAACTACACCTTCAATAAAGCCTTTGTTTGCTATGCCTCTTATTAGGTTTTGCTCATCTTCATCTTTTAAGGCGAATTCACCTTCTATCAAAATTTTAAGAGATTCTTTGTTTAAATCAAACCCTAATTCACCACCTGGAAAATCTTCTATTGTATTAAAAGTGGTTCTTGCAGAGAAAATACCAAGTCCATTTTCAATATTTGTAAAAGGAGGTCTTGCCTGAAAAATTGCTGCATCAGGGGAGTTCACCTCCATATAATAATATAGGTCTTCACCAGCATTTACTACGTCAAAAAATACGACTCCTGCCACTCTATTTAAAAAATTAGGTGTTTCATCCACATCTAGTATTTCTTCTAAAATTCTTGTATAAAAAACACCTTGATCTAATCTGAAAGTTATTTCTTGAGGAGCTTGTGGGTTAACAACTGTTCTAGATCCAATTTGATACTTAATAGTATCGGTATTTGTTGTTCCATCTGTATAATTTGTACAATACGTAAAGTACATATTTACCTCAGTTTGTTTGGATAAAGTTGGTGGCACAACATTCATTTGAAGTTCGGTTAAATCTGCATTGGCAGCGAAACTTATTTGCCTAGTAGTTCTAAATCTTTGCCAAGAAACGTCTTGAAAAACATTGGTATTTTTAACCAATGACGTAGTTGCTGTTGCTACCTCATCAGCTCCTATATCAACAACCAATTTAAAAGTACTTTCAGCATTTAGGTTTGCCTCTTTAAAATAATATACAGTTTGAGTAGGAGAAGCAAAAATTCCTGATTCTTTATTTGTAATTACAGTGTCTCTTAAATTATAAACTTTAACGAAGTTGTCGTTTAAATACTCTTCAATAAATATTTCTTTAACATCAGCAACAGAAGAGTCTGCAACTGCAGCCATTTCAAAGGCATCTAGGTCTCCATTAAAAAGTTTAGATACCTTAACAAAATGGTATTCATCATTTTGATCTAACAAGCTATAAACGATTGGTATTCTTTGGTAAGGAGCCTTTACAACTAAATCGGTTTCACAACCTAAAAGAGTGATAAAAAGAAAGACAATTGGAAGAAATTTTAAAACTTTCATTAACTAAAAAATGGTTGGCAAATTTACCATTATCGTTTGATACTAGTAAAAAAATATTGTTTAGTTTTAAATTACAATTTTGTCAATGTTAAGTAACACTTTAATAAAATTATTATTGTTGTTATTAATTGGTACTAATTACAAATAAATGGATAAAAAATTAAGCCCCGTTGGAAGTCAGGTAAAAAAAATTACCACTCATGTTTTAAAGGCTATGAAACAGGCAGGTGAAAAAATAAGTATGCTTACTGCTTACGACTACTCAATGGCTAGAATAATTGACCAAGCTGGTATAGATATAATTTTGGTTGGTGACTCTGCATCAAACGTAATGGCTGGCCACGAAACCACCTTGCCTATTACATTAGACCAAATGATTTACCATGCGAGCTCGGTAATTAGAGGTATACAAAATTCATTAGTTGTTGTTGACTTACCCTTTGGAAGTTATCAAGGCAACTCAAAAGAGGCGTTAACTTCTGCTATTAGAATAATGAAAGAATCTGGTGCTCATTCTGTTAAATTAGAAGGTGGTCGAGAAATAAAAGAATCTGTAGATCGAATAATTTCTGCTGGAATTCCTGTTATGGGACATTTGGGATTAACACCTCAATCAATTTACAAGTTTGGCACCTATGCTGTAAGAGCTAAAGAAGAAGAGGAACGAAATAAATTAAAAGAGGATGCTAAAATTTTGGAAGAGGCTGGTTGTTTCGCAATAGTTTTAGAAAAAATTCCGGCACATTTAGCCAAAGAAGTGGCAGAATCGGTTGAAATACCAGTTATTGGAATTGGTGCAGGTGGAGGCGTTGATGGCCAAGTTTTAGTTTTACACGATATGCTAGGAATTACCCATGAGTTTTCTCCACGTTTTTTGAGAAGGTATAATAACTTGTTTGAGCAAATTACTCAAAGTGTTCAAGCCTATATAAACGATGTTAAAACATCTGATTTCCCTAGTGATAAAGAACAATATTAACATGCAAAAATTGCAAAATAGGGTTGTTTATGAAGACAACCATTTGTTGGTTTTTAATAAACTTCCTGGAGAAATCGTTCAAGGAGACAAAACAGGAGATGAACCATTAGTTGATACATTAAAAAGTTTTTTAAAAGAAAAATACCAAAAACCAGGGAATGTTTTTTTAGGTTTAGCCCACCGTTTAGATAGACCAACTAGTGGATTGGTTATATTTTGTAAAACTAGTAAGGCTTTAACTAGAATAAATGTCATGCTTCAAAAACATGAAATTAAAAAAACTTACTGGGCTGTAACAGAGAATAAATTAGACTCGGAAAAGGGTCAATTAACCGATTACCTCAAAAAAAACGAGAAGCAAAATAAATCTTACCCTGTTTCAAGTAAGGTTAAAGAGTCAAAAAAGGCAATTTTAAATTATTCATTTTCTGGAGCTTCAGATAAATACTATTTGTATGAAATAGATTTAGAAACAGGAAGACATCATCAAATAAGAGCGCAGTTAAGTAACCAAAAAGCTTGTATTAAAGGAGATTTAAAATATGGGGCATCAAGATCGAATAAGGATGGCTCAATACACTTGCATGCGAGAAGCCTTAAATTTATTCATCCTATAAAAAAAGAAGCCATAGGTTTAATTGCCCCACCTCCAAATGATTCAATTTGGAATTATTTCAACAAATTACTTTCTTAAAAAAGGATGTTTATCTGGCCTTTGAGGACCAAACTTTTTACTTTTAAATGTATAGGTTAAGCTAAAAATTAAAGAAAGATATCCATCATTATTTTTTGGGTTTCCTCTGATAGCACCAGCAGTTGTCCAACCAGCTGGCCCACCTATCGACCTATCTGCCATTGCGGCAGCAACATCACCATTATATTCCCTAATTAAATCATTGTCAAAATAAAATCCAGATACATCATCCAAATAATCGGTAAACGTGAAATAATAAGTAAACTCAGAACCTAATTTTAAATTAAAGGGTAACCTTAAGGTAGCTCCCAATCCTGTTGGCACACAAATACTAAATGGTTTATATTTTGAAGGATTTCCTGGTATGCCCTGACCTTCGGTTCCAAGTTTTCTTAGTTCTACCATTTCACCATTATACTCAGCTTTGGGGTTATAATAAAAACCTCCAAAACCAGCAAAAACGTAAAACCCAATTGGATTACTTCCAGTACCCTTAGCCCCTTTTAAATTGTAAATATGACCCGGTCGAGACCTTAAAATATGGTACTCGTAACTAATTGAATAAGAAATTACCCTCGATTCGAAACTTAAATTTCTGTTATTACGCTGAGGTTGGGCAGTTAATGCATCTGAACCAGAAATTTTTCCGTAAAACAGTTTTTGGTTTAAAGCGCCTCGATAAGAAATATTGTACCTATGAGAGCCTTGAAAAGAGTTTTTGAATTGGGAAAATTCTAAATCGAATAAAAAAACTTTTACAGCTTTTCTATCTAAACCACCTAAATCGCCCATATAATTTGAAACACCAGCACCAAGATAAACCTCATGTCTATATCGTTGCCAATTTCTAGAAGCATCAAAAAATTGCGATTTAACAGATGGTATAATGGAAAAACTAAAAAATAATAGAAAAACTACTTTTTGCATTATTGCGAATCAACATCAATAATTACACCGTATATATTGAATTTGTTTTCAGCAATCAAACGATTTTTTAAATCAATTATTTGCTGCTTTGTTGATTTTAAATTTCGTTTTGGTGAAATTTTCAACAAAATGTTTTTATTGTATTTAGCCCTAACCCAAGCAGCATGTGGATATTCAGGACCTACCAAATCTTCTTTAAAAATTGGCTTTAAGGCTTTGGCAAGTTTATCTGCCAAATTATCTACCTTTTCCTTCTCCTTATGTCGAACAGTTATTTTAATAGTTCTATAAAATGGAGGATAGTTAAACCTTTTGCGTTCTTTTAATAATTGAATGGCTAAATCTTCATAATTATACTCAATTACTTTTTGTATTACAAAATGATACGGATTTGATGTTTGAATTATTACTTTCCCTCTTTTATAATACCTACCTGCTCTTCCTGCAACTTGGGTCATTAATTGAAAGGCTCTTTCGTGTGCTCTAAAATCTGGAAAAGAAATCATACTATCAGCATCCAAAATGCCAACTAATGCTACATTTTTAAAGTCTAATCCTTTAGAAACCATCTGAGTGCCAACTAAAACATCAATCTCTCCTTCATCAAATTCATTAATAATAGTTTCGTATGCGTTTCTTGTTCTGGTGGTTTCTAAATCCATTCTCCCGATACGGATTTTTGGAAAATAAATTTGTAGTTCTTCTTCTATTTTCTCTGTGCCAAAACCAACTGTTTGAATATGAATTGAATTACACTTTGGGCAATTTTGAGGCAGTTGAGTGCTATAACCGCAATAATGGCATTTTAATAAATCTATTTTTTTATGGTAGGTTAAGGTAATATCACATCGAATACACTCAGGCGTATGACCACAACTTTGGCATTGTAAATAAGGAGAATAACCTCTTCTGTTTTTAAATAATATGACCTGCTGTTTTTCTTTAAAGGCTTTTTCCATTTCTTCTATAAGAAGTTCTGAAAAAATTCCTTTCATTTTTTTCTTTTTCCTTTCATTTTTTAAGTCCGAAACCCAAATTTCAGGAGGTGTAATGTTTTTATGTCTTTTTAAAAGTGTAACATATCCGTATTTCTCAGTTTTGGCATTAAAGTAACTTTCTAAAGAGGGCGTTGCAGTTCCTAATAAAACCTTCGCATTATAAAAACTTGATAATACTATTGCGGTATCTCTAGCATTATATTTAGGATTCGGCTCGTATTGCTTGTAGGTATTCTCATGCTCCTCATCAACAATTACCAACCCTAAATTTCTGAAAGGCATAAAAACTGCCGAACGAGCGCCAATAACAATTTTAAATCTACCATTAGGTTTTAATAAATCCAACCAAACCTCTACCCTTTGATTGGTATTATATTTTGAATGAAAAACGCCTACTAAATCCCCAAAAGCTATCTTTAATCTTTGTATAAGTTGTGTGGTTAATGCAATTTCAGGCACTAAAAATAATACTTGCTTATTCTGTTCTAATGTTCTGTTAATTAAATCAATATAAACTTCCGTTTTACCTGAAGATGTTATTCCATGTAACAAACAAACGCTTTGTGTAGAGAATGATTCTAGTATTTCATCCCTTGCCTCCATTTGGTCTTTACTTAATTCGTGCTGCAATAAATGTTTTGAAGAATTATCGGCAATTCTTGATTCTGTAAGTTTTTCTTCAGTAAAAATTTCCTTTTTCACCAAATGATTAATTACACTAGAGGTAACGCCTCCCTTTTCAGCAACTTTTGCTTTTTTTATGGGTTGATTTCCTTCATTAAAAAAATTCGAAAGCTGAATATAACTTGTTAGAGCCTGAAGTTGTTTTGGTGCTCTGGAAAGTTCATCAAAAACAACTTTTAGTTTATCCTCCTTACTGTATAAATCACTCAGTTTTACATAAGAAACTTCCTTTGGTTTATATCTATGGGTTAATTCTTCGTGCAATGTAACAACCCCTTTTTGTTGTAAACCCGATATTAAAGGATGAATGGTTTTTTCATCAATAATTGCAGCAACATCATTAAGCGTTAAGGAGCCACTGCTTTGAATAGCTTCATAAACTAAATATTCATTATCAAGCAAATCTTCTCCTTGATTTTTATATTCTGGGTCAAAAGCAATTTTTGTTTCTGATGATAAGTTTAGCGCTCCAGGAATAGCTGCCAACATTACTTCACCTAATGAACACAAATAGTATTGAGAAATCCATCGCCATAATTTTTCTTGTTCTTTGGTAATTATAGGACTTTCATCAAGAATGCTTAACAAGTATTTTGCCTCATACTTTTCTGGTGCCAGGTTATGAATATTGAGAATTAGGCCGCTATAAATCTTCTTTCTACCGAACTGAACAACAGCCCTTTTACCATATTCTAGGTTATTTTCAAATTCTCTCGGAACTCTATAAGTAAAACAACCTTCAACAGGTAATGGCAATAAAATATCTGCAAAATAGGTTTCACTCATCTATTTGGTAAAATTAACTACCTAAAAACAAATTATACTTAAAGGTTGAAAACTTTTAAGTTGACATATTTTGAACCATGTGTCAAAAACTATTTTTGAGAAAAGAGAAAAATTATGGAATTAGCTCTGATTGATTGGCTAATTGTATTTGGAGTACTAATTGGCTTTTTATTAATTGGTTTAAAATATAGAAAAGCAGGCTCAAAAAGTTTAGAGTCTTTTTTTTTAGGAGGTAGAAACTTACCTTGGTACATAGCAGGAACTTCTATGGTAGCAACAACCTTTGCTGCTGATACTCCATTAGCAGTTACAGAATTGGTTCAAAAAAATGGAATTTCGGGAAACTGGCTTTGGTGGTGTTTTCTTACTGGTGGTATTTTAACAACCTTCTTTTTTGCGCCACTTTGGAGAAGGGCAGGTATTTTAACAGAGTTAGAACTCATTAGTATAAGATATAGCGGCAAACCTGCCTTTTGGTTGCGTATTGCAAAATCTATTTATATGGGCGTGTTCTTAAATGCCATGATAATCGGATGGGTAAACTTAGCTTACATTAGTTTATTGCAGGTTTTCTTTAATGTTTCCTTTACTGAAGCTATTGGAATTACATTTTTAACCATGTTAATCGCTGTAACTTACAGTTCATTATCTGGACTTTTAGGCGTAGCCATAACAGATGTTTTTCAATTTATTATTGCCATGATTGGTTGTATTATTTTGGCTTTTGTTGTTGTAAATTCTCCTGAAATAGGAGGTTTAGAAAATTTAAGAGCCAACTTACCTGATGAGTATTTCTCCTTTTTTCCTTCATTTGAATCTGATAATATTTCAGGATCTAATTTGGCTTTAAGTTTAGGAGCTTTTTTGTCATTTTTTGCCGTGCAATGGTGGGCTAGTTGGTATCCTGGAGCAGAACCCGGTGGCGGGGGTTATGTGGCTCAAAGAATAATGAGCACTAGGTCAGAAAAAGATTCAGTTTTAGCAATGTTATTTTTTCAAGTTGCTCATTACAGTATTAGGCCATGGCCATGGATTCTTGTTGCTTTATCTGCTGTTTATTTATATGGTGGATTTTATGATCAAACCTCGCCTGAACTTATTGCACAATTTAACGAAAACCCAAGACTAGGTTATGTTTTTGCTATGAAACAATTTTTACCAACGGGCTTAAAGGGTTTATTATTAGTGGCATTTATTGCAGCATATTTAAGTACTATTTCCACCCAACTAAACTGGGGAGCTAGTTTTATTGTTAATGATTTTGCAAAACCACTTAACCTATTAAATAATAATGAAGTTTTTATTAGCCGAATTGTAACCTTTCTTTTAATGTTAATTGGAATATTTGTTACAACGGTTATTTCATCAATTTCTGGTGTTTGGGAGTTTATATTAAACTGCGGCGCAGGTTTAGGTTTGGTGCTCATATTGAGATGGTATTGGTGGCGGGTAAATGCGTGGAGCGAAATTACCGCAATGCTTTCGCCTTTTATTGGATATTTTATTGCTTCTTATTTTTTAGAGCCAAATTTAGATACAAGCTTTTCAAATAACAATGGCTCATTTCTATTTACAGTAGCTTTTACAACAGTAAGTTGGATAATAGCTACATATTTAACGCAACCCACTGATGAAGCTGTATTAACCAACTTTTACGATAAAGTAAAGCCTAAAGGTAATTGGGGGAAATTTGCTGTCTCAGATAATAATATGAGTCATTTATTTATTAATTGGATTTCGGCAGTAGTATTTGTTTATGCAAGTTTATTTGCAGTGGGGTATTTTCTTTTTAATGATTATGATGCTTTTTTTATATGCTTAGCCGCCTTAATTATTAGTGGAATTATTCTTTCAAGAAGTATTTCTAAAGGGAAATTATTTTAATTTCTTTCAAATTCACTTATCGAAATCATTTTAAATGGGATTGAGATAATAACATCAAAATCTTGACCTGCCTCTTGCATGTCTTCATCGTCCTCTTCAAAGTACCAATGAATTTCTACTGATGACTTTCCGCTTCCATGCAAGTTTTCTAGTTTTTTCAAAACATTCAAAATACACTTCGAAGAGCTTGTATTAAAATACTCAAGTTTAACCTGAAATTCGGTGTTATATTTTGGTTCCTCCACATATTCATCAATCCAATCGTAAACTGGTTGGAAAAACTCAGCAGAATTTTCTGGAATTGACCTTCCCTTTATTAAGATGATACCAGTCTCGGCATTACAAGAAATTAAAGGTGTTTTTGCCGATGGCTCAATCCTTAAATTTATCATGATTTTGTGTTTATTGTAAGATTTAACATAAAAAATGTTTCTTCACCTGATGGATAAAATTTATATCCAATATTATTTTTTGTTTTTCTTTTCATATCTAAAAAGCCCAATCCACTTCCTCCTTTATCGCTAATTATTCCATTGTCTAAAACAATTCTGTAATGAGTAACAACCTCATTCATGTCTAGTTTATTTACTTCTTCAATTTTTTTGGATAGAATTTGCTCTAAAGTTTTGGGAATTAAATTACCTGAAAATATTGAGTATTTGCCATTAAAATAAGAAACGGAAAAAATGCATTCAGCATCTCCATTTCTATCCTTTATTCCATGGTGAAATATGTTTTGAAGGCACTCTACTAAAACATTATATATCTTTTTGGTGTATTTGAGTGCTATTTCATTTTCGTTTAACTTCTTTTCCACCACCACTAAAGCATTGTCTAAAACATCCAAATCTAATTTGCCTCCAAATGATATCAAAATATCATGACCTTTTAAATTATTGATATGTGTATATAGATTGAGCACTCGGTCAAATATAATTACAATTAGTTGAGATGTTGTATTTGCCTTTTATAAATGAAAATTTCCGTCAATTTAATTTTTAAAAAATCGCATATATTATTAACTATGTTTGTGATTCTCAAAATAAAAGACGTATATGAAAAAATTATTATTAGCGATTTTAATTGCTGTGTTTATTGCCCCAATGGTTTCAAAAGCCGATGAAGGGATGTGGCTTCCAATGTTTGTAAAAAGACTAAACTATAAAGACATGAAAGCTAAGGGGTTACAACTAACCCCTGAGGAAATTTACAGTGTAAATAACTCAAGCTTAAAAGACGCTATTGTAAGATTAGGCGGAGGTTTTTGTACAGGTGAAATTATTTCTTCTCAAGGATTAATGCTTACAAATCACCATTGTGGTTACAGTGTTATTCAAAAAAACAGTACAGTTGAGCATGATTATTTAACTGATGGCTTTTGGGCTATGAAAAAAGAAGAAGAATTACCTGCGGGCTTTTCAGTATCTTTTTTACAGAGCATGGATGATGTTACTAAAATCGTAAATGCTAAGTTGAATAATGCTATGACTGAAGACCAAAGAAATGCAGCTATTCGAGCTGTTTCTGATAGTATTTCCAAAGCTATTGAAGGTGATGAGAAATTTATAGAAGCAACTGTAAAAAGCTTTTTTAAAGGCAATGAGTTTTATGTTTTCATCTATAAAGTTTTTCCTGATGTAAGATTAGTAGGTGCTCCACCATCTTCAGTAGGTAAATTTGGCGGCGACACAGATAACTGGATGTGGCCAAGGCATACTGGAGATTTTACAATGTTCAGAGTTTATGCAGGAGAAAATAACGAACCGTCAGAGTATTCTTTAGATAACAAACCTTACAACCCAAAACACTTTTTACCTATTTCTATGGAAGGTGTAAAAAAGGATGATTTTGCTATGATTTTTGGTTATCCGGGATCTACTGATAGGTTTTTAACCTCTTACGGAATTAAACTTGCAATTGAAAAAGACCAACCTTCCAGAGTAAAAATTAGAAGAGCCAAACTTGATATTTACGAAGAAGGCCAAGCAGAAAGTGATGAAATTAGAATTAAATATGCATCTAAACATGCAGGTGTAAGTAATTATTGGAAATACTTTATTGGCCAAACTCAAGGGTTAAAAAACTTAAAAGTTTATGATAAGAAAAAGAAAATTGAAGATGATTTTGAAACTTGGGTAAATAAAGATTCTGATAGAAAAGAAAAGTATGGAGAAGTTATTGGTCTCTATCAAGATGCATATAATTCTTTAGAAGAAGTGCAATTAGCCCAAACATACCTTTTAGAAGCAATATTTGGAATTGAAATGGTTCGTTTTGGTATTGGTTTTACAAGATTGAAGGGAATTTTAAAGGGTATAGACGAGCTAGAAAAAAGTGGAGCTGATGCTGAAAAAATCGAAGCCCAAAAGAAAGTTCTTGCCTCTATGATAGAAAGGTTAAAAGCCTCAAGCGAAGATCACTTTAAAGATTATTACAAACCAATCGATCAAAAAGTATTTGCTTCAATGATTAACTTTTACGAGTCTGACATTGACAACAAATACAAACCATCGGCTTATGTTACCTATGTAGCCAAATTTAAAGGTGATTATTCTAAAATGGCTGAAAAGGTTTTTGCCAAGTCAATGTTAGTTGATCAAGAGAAGTTAACAGCATTTTTAAATTCACCATCTGTAAAAGCATTAGATAAGGATCCAGGTGTTATGCTTGCTGATATGTTTTATTCGTTTTACACAGGAGATTTAAGAAACATGATGAAACCTGCAAATGACAAAAAAGACAAAGCAGACAGGTTATTTGTTGATGGGTTGAGAAAAATGAATCCAAACAAAGTTTATGCTGATGACGCAAACTCAACCATGAGAGTTACTTATGGAAATGCTTTAGACTATTTCCCAAAAGATGCTGTACATTATAATTTAATAACAACGGCTCAAGGAATACTTGAAAAAGAAGACCCTTCAAATCCGGAATTTATAGTTCCAGAAAAATTAAGTTCTTTAATCAAAGCCAAAGATTATGGAAAATATGCAAACACAAAAGGTGAATTACCAGTTTGTTTTTTATCCAATAATGATATTACAGGAGGAAACTCAGGCTCACCTGTAATAAACGGCAAAGGTCACCTAATAGGAACTGCCTTTGATGGAAACTGGGAAGCTATGAGTGGTGATATTGCTTTTGAACCAAATCTTCAAAGAACAATTTCTGTTGATGTAAGGTACACCTTGTTTATTATCGATAAATACGCAGGAGCAAGTCACTTAATTGAAGAGATGAAATTAATTTATCCTTCAAAAGAAGCTAAAATGGCACCAGCTCCTATGGAGATGTCTCCAAAAAATTAAAATTCAATTAACAACTTTAATTATTTTCGAGCCCATCATTAATGATGGGCTTTTTTTATGAAAAAAAACAAAGAATGGTTTGAGAGCTGGTTTGACTCGCCTTATTACCATTTATTATATAAAGACAGAGACTGGAAGGAAGCAGCGTTTTTTATTTCCAACCTACACAAGCATCTAAAGCTTAATAAAACCCATCATGTTTTAGATTTGGCTTGTGGAAAGGGAAGACATTCCATTACACTTAATAAATTGGGAATAAAGGTAACGGGAATAGATTTATCTCT
>Ga0222664_1000773_pt1 | contig 14948 bp, 11 predicted proteins | sample AntAcemetagen604_FD_181147 | JGI IMG/M metagenome (GOLD analysis project Ga0222664, IMG submission 181147) | Saline water microbial communities from Ace Lake, Antarctica - #604 | ecosystem: Environmental > Aquatic > Non-marine Saline and Alkaline > Saline | place: Antarctica: Ace Lake...
CCGTATAAGATACCGAAGGGTAATGTGATCGCCAGAATGCCGAAAGGCAGCGCAAAGGGCAGTTCTATGTGTGGGTAATTCAAAGCAAGTCTCTTGCGCTTGCGTATAGTTCGCCCTTGTACTGAATCATTTGACCAACCACTCATCAACCGAAGCAGATATTTCGCGCATCTTTATCCAGCTAGTAGCAACCGGCTGACCCTTGCGGATTCTCAACTTTCCCATCAGTCCAACGGTTGACCATTCCTGTCGATCCTCGCGTGATATATAAGGCGCTTCGACATAATCAACGCTCAACTTCCTGCGTTCTAGCTTGACGCCGTTCTCGTCCTCAGACGTTACTACGGCATCTTTTGGAGCTGTTAAGCCTTCGGGTATAGCGTCATACTGATAGGAGTGGTCTTTCGTTACAGCGTCCTTTGCTGCGATTCCTTCAACGCCTGCGACTGCCAATACTTCTGGTGTTTCCTCAGTCAGCAACACGCTTTCATCGTCATAAGTTGCATCGGTAGCCGCTTGATACTCAACAGCCTCAACATGCTCGACGCCTTCAACGGCAGGCTCAAGAATCTCGACCCACTCAACCTGTGAATATTCTTCAAAAATGTAACGGCCAAAATCATCCTTCTGATACTTGCCTTTCCATCGCCCTATATCACCGTCACCAACGACACCAGGCATGACAGAGACAACACCTATAAGCGTATCACCTTCAGATGCCAGTCTGATTTTATTACCATCTAATGTAACCGCATAACCCGCCCTATCTTCATTGGTAGGATTCCCGTCTGACCACTCAAACCACTCAGCATAGTCAGCACCGCCGCCCGTCCAAGAACCATCACAAAACCCTGTGCCATCGCCGCGCAAATGAAATTCCAAGTCAGAGGTCACTGAACTATAGCCTTGAAAATGACTATATGCTGAACTAGCTGCGCGTAGCGCCTTGGTTACAATAACGGATGAACTAGCATAAGTGGCGTGTGACATATAACCGGTGAAAGCCGTCTCCGCCGCTGCGGAGTTGCTTACATTCACGGTACCATCAGTTATTGTGAAGTCACCACTAACACCAAGGGTGCCAGCCAAGGATGTCGATAATGTGGTGGCTGCAAACGTAGCGACTGTCACTCCGTTGGCGATAATATCTACGTTATGCTCAGTATTTGTGCCAAGGTCTAAAGTACCAGTACCACCCGCATCTCGCTGTGCGACAAAAGTTATTCCTGAATCAACATCAATATCTATCGCAGGCACGCCGTTACCACCAGCGCCAGTGACGTTAAGACGGTTTGATAGGGTTGTTGCGCCAGTAACGGTTATGGGTGCCTCCATTCGAATCTCAGAAGCGTTTATCTCTAAGGGTCTAAATAGGCTATTGACCGAATTAACTGATGATATATTCACCCCTGTTGATAAGGTGCGTACATCACGAACGTATAGCCGACCCTCGGTGTCAATTGTCACGTTTAAAGGGGCGCTAATGGTTGACTCTGATGTTGCCGTAATTCCACCAGTAACATCAAGGGTGCCTGTAATGTCAGTGTTACCAGCGTCTAGGGTACCCGTAGTCGATAGGTTCTCGTTGCCGAAGGTAATAGCGCCTGATGAGTCAGTGATTGAACCACTACCAATGGTCAGCGTTCCTGCTGTCAGCGTATCAAACCAGCCCTTGAGCCATCTAACAGCGTTCGAGCCGATTGAGTCGGTCGAGTCTGTGTCGCTTAGAATGTCACCGCCAGCAGTAATCCCACTGTCTTTAAGCACAACACCGTCAATCGTGACACCACTAGCAGCAGTAGTCTCATTGATCGTGTTCGTCTCAATTACAGATCCTGACAAAGCCCTGAAGATGTTAGCCAAAAAGAGGAAATCTTCAGCGCCAGCAATGGTTATTCCAACCTGGTCATCAGTTCCAAGGTCTAAAAGCGTATCGCCATCCGTATCGAGAACGATGTTATTGCCGTTATGGTCAATAATCCCCGTTAATACCGTCTGACCATCCTTATCCACTGAATTCGTCATTTCAGAGGCAATGTCAGACATTGTATTATTGTGCGTTGTCGAGCTAATTATGGTTCCAGTTACCACGGGATTCCCTGCTGGTAACGAGTATAAACCTGAACCGTTGCGTGGCATTGACTACTCCCTTTATCCGTTTATAATACTAGCAACTTCTAAGGAGTCACTACTATGCCATTTAAAAATCCCCACCCGCTTTATAATGTCTGGATGAGCATGAAAGACCGATGCCATAACCCCAAGTTTAAGCAATTTAAAGATTACGGGGGTAGAGGAATATCCATCTACGAACAATGGCTTATTCCCAAGCAGGGTTTTAAAAACTTTATTTCCGATATGGGCGACAGGCCCACAGGATACACTCTTGATAGAATTAATAATAACTCTGGATACTCTCCTGAAAACTGCCGATGGGCCAGCAGAAAACAGCAGCAGAGGAATCAAGCGGTAACCAGAAAGGTGACCATTGATGGAACCGAGTATATTGCCGCCGATCTTGCCGATCTTGCCGATCTGAAGACTGACACCATTGTTGATCGAGCTAACCGTGGGCTTTCTTATGACGACGTTATCTACAAAGGCAAGCACCACAATCTTAAAGGGCTGGAAATAGGCTGGAAATATGGCAGGGGCGGAATTCCTGATTAGCGTCCCACTTCCATTTCTGGGCATCTGTTTACACTCCTGATGTTACTGTTGAAGATCGCCGTATAGCGTTCTATATATTTCCTCAACAGCTCGTTGCTGTTCCGTTTGCTCTTGTAACTTTCCTGCCTCAGCAGTAACGCTACGCCCAAAGCTGCCCTTAGTTCCGATTAATGCGCCTTGACGCGGATTCACTAAATAATCTAAAGCTAATGCTATATCTGCGGTTTTCTTGCCTAGCTTTGATGCAAGCAGCCCTGTTGTTGCTGCTGCGCCCGGACTAAGACCGGCAGACCTTGCCATTGTCCTAGCGCCAAGGTCAACCCCGCCAACGCTGTCTCTTATATCTTTCATTGCAGCAGGGTCGATTACTTTTTGTAAATCAATGTTTTTTCTCAAAACTTTATTTATGTCGTCCAACTCACCCGGCACTTGACTGCGCTTACTAAGTGAATTTCGCGCTCCGTCTGCAATAGCAGCGTATATTTTTTCGTCCAGCTTGATCCTAGTCTTGGACTGTTTCGCAGAATAAGCATCCTCTCCCGCTTTACCTGTTGTTTGTTTGATTTTCTGAACAGCAGGGGCAGGAATCGTTCCGCTAGGGTTGTCTAAATCGGTCGCAAGCCTATGCCGGCCTACTAGCTTGTTTATCCTTTTTGTGTCGCCAACTGGATCAACACTTCCTGTAGTAGAACTTTTTAAATCTAATAACCGGTTTATTTCAGAATAAATCTCATCTATAGGAATATCGTCTATCCCAGACAAAACTCTTTGTTGGTCGTCTATCCAAGAGGAAACAATATTGCCTAGCTTTTTGTCGCCTTTTTCAAAAACAGTTCCTTCCCGCAAAGCATCGCGCAACCGGTCAGCCTGACTCCCAAGCCCTGTCGATTTGGATTTTGTCAAACGAATCCTACCTTCCATGCCTGCTTCTGTCGCTCGCTGAAGTTGCGCTGAATCTAAACCGGCACCAGAACTTGCTAGCCCATGCTCGTAAAGGGCATCCCTACTAAGGCCAACAAGACTTGGCGCTCTAGCAACCTGTAAACCAAGGGTTAAAGGATCAAGCATTGCGGCCGCTCTTGTTCCTTTGTCTGCAACTGCTCCAGCCTTCCCTAGCGCCCGAGATAGTTTACTTGCTTTGGCTGCTTTGGCTGCGGTAGACGCCCCTTTAAGCGCTGTGGCGGCAGAGCCAATACCGAGAGTACCTACTCCAGAAGCGTCTGATAACGCTCTAAACGGGTCGTTGTAAAGCGTTTCTAGAATCTTCTCTTTATCGCCATAGGCATTTGCGTAGTCTGCGTTTACCAAGTCGGCCAATTCTACATTTTGCGGGTTAGGAAACGTCGGATTTTTAATGTCTTGCCCAATAACCGGCAAATCTGAAGCAGCAGCTTTTTGAGCGTATCCAGAAGCAAGCCCCTGGACTGCTTCAAACGTATCTACAGGGTTAGAAAGAGCGTCATAATAGCTGTTAGCAAGGCTTTTCGCTGATCTCCATGCGTTGTTCCCAAACCCAGACAAAGACTTTTCTTTTGAGGGCTCGGGCACGGACAGCCTGGCGTTTAGATTGTCTAAGTCTTCGTTTGACAGTGTTACCATGTTAATTTGCCGCCTTCTCTGTTTGTAACGACATGTTTCTTTCTTGCAACTTGGCTTTAAGTTCGTCTGACGATATGCCTAGTTCCGCAGCTCTTTCAGCAATAATCTTATCATTTCGACTTTTTTCAATATTATATTCATCTTGCAATCCTGCTAAAGTTTTTTTGTATCTTTCGGGCAATTCCACTTCCGTACCCGAGCCAAGCAAACTTTGTAATCGGTAAATAGCCCCGACATTTGTATGAATATCTGCACTATCATCAGTTAAAATCTTCAGCCAAAACTCAAGTTCCTTGTCACTATCAAGACCTTTAGCACCCATGTTGCTTTGCTGCCTAACTGCATTAAGAAGTGCTGGCTTTATTTGAGCAATAGACGATCTAAATCGAGCAACTTGAGTGCCTGTCATTTTGTCGAAAATTTGCATGTTGGCTCTGGTAAATTCAAAAATGTTATCAATTGGCGATTTCTTGTAATTTACGTTAGCCCCCGCTTCTTCTAGGCCCATAAAATTGCCCAACAAAGTAGAAAGATGGCCGTCTACTTCTGATTTAGAGTTTTTCCTATCTACTGCTTTCTGCGCTTCTTTCATATCTTTAAATGGCAAGTCTGTTTTAGATGTTGGGCTATTTACAGGCTCTGAAGTAGGCACTTCATTTACTGGCAATGGTTGCCCTCCTGCCGCTGATCTTAACGCTTGAGGCACATTTCCACCGGCATTAGAAGGCGGCCCGCCTTGAGGGGGCTGTGATCCCGGCCCGTTAAAAGGCGCTGTTTCTCCAGACTTATTAGCCCACATAACTTCAATTCTTTGAGTTCCATCTTCGGCTAAAACAGGTACTTGCTCTAACGTCCATGACGGCCTTGTCCCTGCTTCAGTTCTTTTTAACGCGCTTTCGTCTTTTGCCCTTTGCAAATCAAGAGCGTAGCCTTGGTTTCGTTCAGCGTTTAAGTCTGATTGTTCTTGCTTTCTACTAGCGCCGGCATTGCCAATAACCTGCTGCATTTGAAGTTTCTGAGCCATAGGAGAAGAGTACTTCCTGTCACCCAAGGCAGGAGTTGATACAGCGTTTTCTTGAGCACCAGCAAGCATAGCGGGGTCTACCGCTTCGCCGCCGGACATTCTTGATCCCAAATCTTGGCCAATTCGAGATACAGCACTTGAATAAGGGTCTATGCCCTGACCGCCACTTTGACTTGGATCTGCCTTGGGTTGAGGTGCACCGCCTTGAAATACTCCCATTGAGCCAAAGTCCTGAGCTTTACTAGCGCCCGGATTCAATATACCAGAAACCAAGTCAGCCATTTCAGATTGCTCTATCTCAGAGTTACGGCTGATTTCTGCTTCCTGCTCACGACCCATTTGACCTGCTTGGTACTGTCTCAGCATGTGAGCTAGACCCCTGCCCCAATCCGTTCTCTTGCCCGTATCGTTCATGGGCGTTTGACGGAGTTGATTCATCAAGGCCTTGCGTCGATCAATTGAAGACTGCGGTGTGTATCCTGTTGGCATTAGATCGCCTCCAATAACTCATCATATTTAATATGGAGATAACCAGATTTCTCAATAACGAACTGAGGAAATAGCTTCTGAACTTGCTGTGCAATAAAGCCTTTGCTCTTGCCTTTAAGCCCAAGTTTTCCATTCCAATCCCACTCAAAGACCTTCAGAGGGCCAAGTTCACCAATTTCGACTAAGTTATCTTTCAGTCGAATGTCACTAGGTATCCCGCCTAGAGCAGCGGCGCCAAGACTAAACAACCCGCCCATTACATCAGGAGCGTTTTCGTAAGCAGCCATATCATAATTACCTTGGGCTACAGCAGCGTCAAACAGTGGAGGAGGAGCTACGTTAGCGCCTGTATACTGTTGAAATTGAGGTAATGAAGCCTGTGAGCCATTTCTAAGGGCGTTTATCTCGTTCAAGGGTAGACTTCTAAGGTAAGCCTGTTCCTGAATCTCTTGCTGACGCTGTTGAGCAGTCGCTTGATTCTGAGCAGCACTGTTAGAAAACTGTCTCTGAGCTTCAGATTGATCGAATCCAGCAGTTGCAGCACGTTCGCCAAATTGTTGATCCCGCATTGCGTTATTAACTTGAGCTTGAATCTGTTGCTCACTAAGCCCTTGCGCCCGTAGACCTTGAGCAAACTGAGCCATACGCTCTTGCTCATTAAACTGCTGAGTTCGATTGCTAGAAGCAGTATTGGCCGCGGCTTGTTGCTCTCCAAGCTGCATTTCACGTTGCTTGTTCTGCATTTCAGCCTGAACTTCTTGCTCATTAAGGCCGTCAGCGCGTAATTTCTGTTGGAAATCTGCCAATCTCTCTTGCTCACCAAACCTAGTTGCTCTCTGAGTCTCATTAAAGTCTGCAACTTGACCTCTCTCAGTCATTTGCTGCGTTCTCTGGTTCTGAGCATCAAGAGAAACTGCTTGCCTCTGATTAAAGTCCTGCTGGTTGTTTCTCAGGTCAAAATCAGACATATCTCGACGTTCATTAAACTGCGTATTGCGGTTCATGTCGTTCGTATTGGCTTCTATTTGCTGTTCGTTAAGTCCAGACAACCTCATTCGTTCGGCAAAATCAGCAACTTGCTGCGCTTGACCAAAATCTTGATCACGCATTCCGCTTTCCATATTGAACAATCTTTGCTGTTCCTGACCCGCTTGAGCCGTTGCAGCCAACTTGTAATCGTTCATTTCTTGATCAATCTCGTTCATTCGCTCACGATAACCTTCGCTACCTGGCACAAATCCCCGAGCAATCAAATCTGATTCAGCCTGATTTCTCTGTTGATCGAACTGACTTTGTCTGCGGTCTACCAAAGAATTGTAAACGCGATCATTCCCGCCTACTGTCCCTGTAGTTTCACGCTGATCAAGGTAAGAGCGAGCATTTGAAGTTAATTCGCCATTTGCACTGAGTTCGCCACGATTAATACCGGATTGCTGAGGAAGCCCGTTTTGATCCAGCCCGCGAACGCCCTGCATACCGTCTTGGCTTAAAGGGCTATAGGCTCTAGTGCCATCAGTATTTAGATTCCCGCCTTGACCTATTCCGCTTGTATCAATATTGCCCTGATCAGCTAATTGGCTCGTATCAATGTTCCCGTATTGACCGTATCCAGAAGTATCAATTCCCTGTAGATCGGTCAATCCAGAAGTATCAATATTGCCCTGCGGGGATAGTTGACCAATATCTACACCTGACATTTCCTGCAAACCGTTGGTGTTCAGAGTAGGGATTCCAGCACCGCCACGACCTTCAGTTTTGCCGTATTGTTGGTAATGCTGTCGAGCGTCCATTCCAGCAGCGGCAACATCGGGGTTTTCAGCCAAATATCTTTGGGCATCAAAACCGTCACCACCATTAATATCAGAAATCTGAGTGATATTGCTCATATCAAATGGCGTATCCATCATGTTATTCACACGACCAAGGCCACCTTGAGCAGTATCCAGTAATGAAAGTTGCAGAAGGTCATTCTTATCCATCTTGGCCTGTTCAGTAGGGGATAAATTCTGATTAACCGTTGCTTGAGGAATCCCTGCTATTTGAGAAGGCGTACCCCCGCCATTTGGGTTAAAAGGGTCGAAAGTATTGCCATTAGGGTACTCTAACCGCCCTGTTTGTGGGTTCCACCCGATATTCCCAGCTTGGGCAGGATCAGAAGACCTTGCGCCATTAATATTCTCGCCTTGAGGACCACCGGGACGCCGGAACTGGTTAGGGTTGTTGTTGCCCCCAACTTGAGAGTTATTCTGAGGAGGAGGTCCATATTGAGGAGCGCCACCGCCACCGCCAACTGGATTAAGAGGGTTTGAAGGGGTTGGGTTTCCACCTTGAGGCTGTTGATTATTCCACCCACCGCCACCTTGAGGCTGTTGACCGCCCCAATTCCCACTAGCACCACCAGTAGGCGAGTAAAGACCGCCCGCTAAAGACTGGTCTTGCCAAGGAGTCGAAGTTGAGCCAGGTTGACCCTGATTAGCTTGACCCCAAGTAGTGGTCTGAGAGCCTGTTGGCGTATAGATGTTCGGATTGCTAAGAACAGCCGTTTGATAAGCCGCGTCCTTATTAGCCTCGCCCTGTGCTACTGCTTGCGCTACGTAGTCCGGTCCTTTCGGTGGATCTGGAGTAAGGAATGCCATTAGTGATATACCTACAATGTTTTTTAAGCATTACGTTGATTTCGTAATCAACACCTACCTTATAACCATCTGGAATAACACCAACACGTTTGAATCCGACTTTATTCACGAATCGTTTGAGTTGAGCGTTGTCTGATCTAACAGTCGCAATCACGACACTTCGGCCAGATTCACAAAATATAAAGTTAAAAACTTCTTCTAAATAGCCGTTCTTAAAAACCCACTTGTCTAAAACTACCATGTGGATACTGCATGAACTCTCAGTCCACTCGCTTAATGTGCAAACTGCTGCAATCTTACCCTCTTTTACAGCCGTTATCCCACAAATGCTAAAATCATCAAATGCCATGTTGTGCAACTGAGCGTGTTCTGCTGTTGCAGGTATGAAATGGTACTTATCCAATAACCCCACCATTCTCGTATAGTATATCGCTTGAAGTGTATCTGCAATCTAAGCCGTTTGTAACGCTGATCATTCTCAAGCTAAGTGCAGTACCCACGGCACCAACTGTCTGCCAATCATTGAAGGCGCTAACATCGCCGCCCCATATCCCGCCATCCCAAGTGCCGCCATCCCAAGTACCGGATGATGAGGGGGTAAAGCTCAAAGAGGTATCAGGTGATTGATCACCGAAATCAATAGCAAATGCCACTGAAACACTCGGGATACCATTAGCCAAGAAGTTCGGCCGCATCGCTTTGACCTGCTTTAAACGCCCTCTCTCGCCAAGATATGAGGATGCCTGCTTCATATTAGTCCTAATATCCTCGCCATTATCAGCGAAGACAGCGCCAAACTTACCGACAGTCGTTGCGCCGCCAAAGTACAGATCCTCGTTAAAGACTGCCCAACAATTAGCTTCTACGCCGGTGAAACGCCACCATGATGAAGTTGTGGTGTTCATTACATACTGTTGCTGCCCAGAGCCTTCGACTACTGGAACGTTTAAAAATAACTGATTGCCACCAGGGAAATAGGACATAGACCAGCCATAATTGGTCTTATATTGCTCTGCTGAAACCCTCATTGACTGTTCAATGTTGTAGGTCAGAGAAACGCTCTCATCTACAGCCTTCTCATCATTGGATGAAATTAGTGCCCTAGATAGAGGAAATAGCCCTGCAATGGTCAGAATAAGCAGATCACCTCCTTTCTTGATTAAGCACCTGCGCCCAATAGGCTCTCCAACGTTCCACACGCCCTCTAAGGCCCATGAGGATGAAGATGATGGATTAGTTCCTCTAAAGACCGCAATCTGCCCCTCAGAGGATATAACGACCAATTTATCGTCTATACCGTCACCACCGTCGAGTGTCCAGCTACCGCCAGCGACAATATACCCGCCACGATCAAAGTAACCATCAAGCCGAGTTCTGTTTGTAGCACCACCAACTGAGTCAACAGGGAGGTAATAGAGCGAAAGCGAGTTATTCAGTATTAAGTACATTCGACGCTTAAATACGAAGGAATTGACAATATCAGTCGTCGTCACACCTGTAATAGCAGGAGAAGAAGCGCCCGTAATAGTTGTCCACGTGGAACCATTCCAGTATCTAGGCGAGTCAGCACCGTTAAAACACGTTAAATAGGAGGTTCCAGCAGAGTTTGTGAAATTATCGTACTGCCACCGAGCGTTAGAAAGACTGCCCTGAACTGCCGATCCTATAGCGCCCGCTGAAGTAACGTCATAAAACGAATCACCAGCAGCAGCAAAGAGTGTTTGGGTACTATCCTGCGAGTTATAAGGCATTAGCGTTTCTATTGCCGCACCAGCACCCGTTACATGGTCTACAAATCCTCTGCGAACCCGAATATCCGTTGTTTCACCAAACCAGTTATCTGTGGATGCAGCGTATAATTCGTTCATATCTGCCAGGTTATCCCGCGTATTCCAACCACCCGTAGGAGCAGGCAGAGAAGCTGGCGTTGATACTTGGCGTCCTTGGGTTTTTTTCCTAAATGCAGGCTGTCTCACGAGCCATAACCTGTAATTGGAATAATAATGCCCGCTTGACGATAATCTCTATCCCTAGACTCAAGGCTCAATGTCTCATTACCACCATCCCGAGCCATAGCATCAGTCACTCTACGCTCATAAGTCGCAAAGTCCTCTGCATACTCAAGACCTTTGGTTTTCAGCCATCGCCAGCGAATACCCAAAGCCATTAGAGATTCATCTAAAAGACCTAAATCCGTATCAGCAGCCCACTCTTGTTGAGCAGTACCACCGGAGGATTCACAAAAGCTGGTTGAATAGTAGTCAAAAGCCGCTGTATCAGCAGATGTTGGGGTAGGATCTATAATTAGATTCTTGCCACGCAGCATCCATTGTTGATATGGGCCGGTAACAGGAAAGGCTTGAAGTGTTTGGTAGGACTTGGAGTTGAGCGGGCCAATGATGGGCAAGCTAGTGGTACGGTTCCACATCGTTTGATTCGTGATGTAGTCATAATCTCCATCGGAGATAACCGTACCGTTTAGAGCGCCTTGGGAAGCAGCCAAAGTCAGCGTGAACGTGTTATTTCTAACCAGAGCAGACCATTGAAATCTGTCCTTTAAGTCCTCGCCTTCTTCTTGAGCTATTGCCAGAAGTTGCACGATCTGTAAATCACTATTGCCTATGACGTTCGTAGGCGTTGATATACCTATCCTACCCGTTACCTTCTGAATCATCCCCAGTAGTGCCATTACCTTCTACCCCTTTAGGTGGTCTGCCGCGTTTCTTGGGGGTATTTTCGACTCTTTCTTGCAAATCAGCAAGTTTTTGCTCGACAGCAGACATTTTAGACTCGCCTTCTTCGCGTAATTGAGCGTTTTCAGCCCTAAGAGCGATAATTTCAGCATTTTCCTGAGTAGAAGACTTGAGATAATTGATCGCTTTCTTCTTAATCTCACGCGCGCCCATGCCTAGAGCATCCATTGTTTCTTCGTTCATTTCAGCCGCTAACTCAATCGAGACAACGCCCAAATCAACCATATTCTTCTGTTGAGCCATGTTCACCATGTTCCAACTAATGACCGGAGTCCCGTCGATAGGGTCAGAATGCTTCTCTTTCCAGCGAGTATAAGCCGCGTGACAAGCATCAGAATAACGTTGTGAGATATGACCGTGATGTAGGCGCTCTTTGATCTTATCGAACCAGGGCGTATACGGAACGTTGAAGAAATAGGATTCTTCATAGCGTTCGTCGATTTCTTCTTCAATCTCACGAACCTCACCTTCAACTTCACGTGTTCGATAAACCTTCTTCTTACGGGTTTTCTCGATGAGCTTTTCCTCAACACGCCAGCCTTCAACAATATCAGGGGTTTCACACTTAGTATCGCCAATGGCGCGGATAAACACCTTCACTTGAGGTAGATAGACCGTTCGACCTTGCTTTTCAGTCGCATTGACATCAACAACCGTACCCTCAACAAACCGCAATAGGGGTGGATCGTCCTCTTGAAGCCCTTTACCGCCATTACGCGCAATCTGCTCTGCTGTTGTAGCGTCGATCTGAGGTGTGTCCATCATGCTCATAGAATGGTTCCTATTAGTGTGTAATAAAAAGTCACTTTATACTTTCATGGGGCAAAAAAATAGCCCCTCAGACCATCATCCAAGGAGCTAGATTTTCCTAACTGATATTAGAAGGCAAAAGCAGCCATACATTTATCAGCAGAGTCGTCAATCGCATAAGCGCAGACAGGATCATCAGCAGCAGTAGCGAGAGTTAGAGTCTTATCCGTGGTAGACAAGAACAGCGCATCACCATCAGCAGGCGTACCCGCTAGATTCTGATTTGCCGTAAATGGCCCTCGAACTTGAATCCAAGTGTAGTAAGAAGTCGCTAGAACACCAGCAACAGCAGCGAGTAACACGCCAGCACCAACAGGCTTAGTAGCCGCATCAGTATTGTCAGTTACAACAGTGTTGTTCTCAGTAGCGCCAGGAGATCCTAGATACCCAACAACGTCACCAGCTACACCGGCAACAGTCGCAGTTTCATTACGAACTTTCACGTACTTGTAAACTTTACCGTCATAGTGCTGATCAATAAGACCTTCAGCGAACTGAGCCGTGGAATCAACGCTAGTCAGTTGTACACCAATCAAAGTACTCATAATATCTCCTTATGCTTTCAGCACGCCTTGAAGTGAACGGTTAGAACAAGTCAAGTTACCCATCCAGATGATTGGGATAACAACCGCGTCCTGATTGATTGCTCGTTGCTCGTCAACTTCTGTCATGTTGGCATCAGTGTGACAAACGAGCTTCAGGTAATCTGTGTTCAAGGCATAGCCGTGAGCAGAAGAAATACCGGAGCCACCGTCAAAGACAACATCAGCAGTCTTGTACTTCAGTGAAACAAAACCAGCACTGGCAGAATCCGTAGATCGGTCAGTATCAGAAGTGTAACGCTTTAGAGACACCTGAGAGCCTTCAAAGAAGGTGTAGTAGTCGTTAGACATAACAAGCAAATCAGGCTTGTCCATGCCGCGAACCAGTTGGAGCCAAAGTTGTTGCAAGAATGGCTGTTCAAAGGTTGTTGCAGAAACAGTAATTGCGCCACCAGAAATCGGTGCAGCAGCAGACTGAACTACAGCTCGCCAGAACGTGTAAGTATCGCCATCAATGCCGCCAAGCGTGCCACCAGCAGTATCAGGAATAATAGACTGAAGTCCGTTAATCTGATTTGAAGCAGTACCATCAGAGTAAATATCTGAAGACATGCTGTTTCCATAGGTTCGCATAGCGTTATTTAAGCGAGATTTAGCCAGGTTGGTAATTTGTGAATCACCTGAGTTAATTCGCAGTTCTCGACCAGAAGCCGTGATATGAACCGCAGATTGCTTCCAGTTGAACTCAGCAGCAGAAAGAACATCAGATGCAGAAATATCCAGAGAGTCATAACCTGAATAACGCTGGTACGTGCCATTCTCGGCATAGTCCAGTTCTTCAACGATTGAAAGACCGCCGTCAACTTTATCAGTTCGGCCCTTCGTCTTCATTCTGCCTAACAGAGCATTGTTGTTGCTCACGTTATCGGCAAAACTGCCTTGGTGCTTACGGAACGTAGTGGTGACTAGCTCCGAAAACGTACTATTTGGGGAAGTCATAAATACCTCACAAGATCATTTAATTGTTTCGAGACTTAATGTTTCTCATAGTCTCAGCCATTGTATCTTCAACGCTTCCTGTGGGTTCTGGCTGGTCGGCAGCATGGGAAGATTTTTTACGAACATTGGCCTGTGAAGCCTTTTTCGCTTTCTCCGTATGCGCCTTAGCTTGCGATTGGGACGAGGTTTGTTGTTCTACAAACGGTCGAGTCTCATCACTAGCCCATAATGCGTTATTGTAAGCGTCCTCCAAACCTAGACTTGGATTAGCTTCAATCATTGCAGCCATTAAAGACCGCACGTTCTCGAAGTAAGGATATAACAAACTCCCGTCTTCGTTTTGAGCGTTCTGAAAACTGCTTACCTGTTGGGTAACTTCGTAATCCTGACGCTTCTGTTCGCTTTCCTGTCGATCCTGCTGAAGTAAAGTTCTTACCTCATCAGCACTCATACCTCTCGGTTGTTGAGGCTGTGGAATCGCTCCTTGAGTCAAATATGCCCTAAGTTGGTTGATAAAGCCATAGTCTTGGGCTAATTGACCAATCATCTGCACTTTTTGGCCCATTTGACCTTGGCGAAGAATGTAGGCTGACTTCATCATCGAACTTATAACGTCATTAGCGGTAGAGTTTTCAGCCTGAATCATCGCCTCATAGGGCTTTAACACAGCTTCCATTTCATTAAAGCTGTCTACTTTCTGTTTGTATTGAGAAAAGCCGTTAGAAACGTCTAATTCACGCTTTCTAATCTCTGCTCTGACTTCGGGATCAAGCGCGGCCCATTTGGACTTTGGGCCTGCTCGCCAGGTTGTAGGAGGATTGGCAATGGACGGATCTTCAAATACGGGTTCTTCAGCAGGTTCTTCTTCAACTTCCTCAACAGGAGTTTCTGATACAGGTTCTTCAACAGGAGCTTCGACCTCGGTAACAGGCTCATCTACGACTTCATCAACGATTTCTTCTTCGACTTCTTCTTCAGCACGACCCTTAATTTCAGCTAGGGTTTCTTCCATTGATTCGTCGAGACTTTGTTCTGACATAGGTGTACTCCGTTGTTAGAACGTCCAAGATATTTTGGCATCGCCGTTTTTATCTTGTTCTGATGGTGGATTATTGCCGTATTTAATATCATTTAATGTCTCAGGTAAAGATTTGTCGATTGCCTCCATCAGCTTCTTTTCTTCGTGGGCTTTGTAATTGTCTGCTTCTTGCTGTTCAGTCTTACGACCTTCATAGACTCTTGAGCCAGTGGAGTGAAGATCATACCTGTGAGCGCGTCTACCAGAGACTAGCTTGCCGGTAACGTCAGAAACGTATTCAACAGTGGTATCACGTTGTATAAAGGCTGTTTTGACCGTTTCTCGGGGCAACATATCGTACTGCGCCCACATAAAGTCAGGCACTAACTTTCCGCTCTTAGGGTCTTG
>Ga0222664_1000774_pt1 | contig 14927 bp, 10 predicted proteins | sample AntAcemetagen604_FD_181147 | JGI IMG/M metagenome (GOLD analysis project Ga0222664, IMG submission 181147) | Saline water microbial communities from Ace Lake, Antarctica - #604 | ecosystem: Environmental > Aquatic > Non-marine Saline and Alkaline > Saline | place: Antarctica: Ace Lake...
GAAATTGAATCAGAATCAATCAAAATAGCCGGTTTAGTTTGTAAAAAATTTTCAGAAACATTTTCTAGGCCTTCAGCATTTGAATCTCTTCAAACCTATTTTGAAAGAGATTCAATTGTTGGTATTTCAGATGTTGACACTAGAGCCCTAGTAAGACACATTAGAGATAAAGGTGCGATGAATGCCATTATTTCATCTGAAACAAATGATTTAAGAAAACTTAAAAGTAAATTAAAGGATGCACCAAACATGGAAGGCTTAGAACTTTCTTCTAAGGTTTCAACTTCGAAGGCTTACTATATGGGGATAGAAAATAGGCCCTACCATGTTGCAGTAATTGATTATGGTGTAAAACAAAATATCTTAAGGTGTTTAGAAGAACGAGGTTGCTATTTAAAGGTTTTTCCAAGTACTGTTAGTGCAGAAGAAATTTACAATTGGAACCCTGATGGAATCATGCTTTCTAATGGCCCAGGTGACCCTGCAGCTATGAAAGCTGAAGCAAAAGAAATAAAAAACCTTTTAGGTAAAGGAGTTCCTATGTTTGGAATATGTTTAGGGCATCAAGTTATGGCCTTAGCCTCTGGACTAAAAACAAAAAAGATGCATAATGGGCATCGTGGTGTAAATCATCCTGTAAAAAATTTAAGTACAGGTAAATGTGAAGTTACATCTCAAAACCATGGATTTGTTGTAGATAAAAACACTTTAAAAAATGAGAAGGACGCAATTCTCACCCACATTCATTTAAATGACGATTCTTTAGCGGGAATTAAATACCCATCTAAAAATGCCTTTTCGGTTCAATACCACCCTGAGTCATCAGCTGGTCCAAACGATTCCAGGTATCTTTTTGATGAATTTATTGAATTAATGAAAAAATATAAACTAGTTAAAACATTATGACACAAATTTCAAACATAATAGCGCGTCAAATTTTAGATTCAAGAGGAAACCCAACAATAGAAGTTGAAGTTTTCACTAGTTCAGGTCATGCAGGAGTTGCAGCTGTACCTTCAGGTGCTTCTACAGGAATTCATGAAGCAGTTGAATTACGTGATGGAGATAAAAATGCATATTTAGGTAAAGGAGTTTTAAGAGCAGTACAAAACGTAAATACAACCATTAATGAAGAATTAAATGGTTTTTCAGTTTATGATCAAAGAGGTGTAGATGATGCTCTAATTAAATTAGATGGAACTCCTAATAAAGCAAACCTTGGAGCAAATGCCATTTTAGGTGTTTCATTAGCAGTAGCAAAAGCTGCAGCAAATGTTCATGGTTTGCCGCTATACAGATATATTGGAGGAGTTAATGCTAATAAACTTCCAATTCCAATGATGAATATTTTAAATGGAGGTTCTCATGCCGATAATAAGATTGATTTTCAGGAATTTATGGTTATGCCAGTTGGAGCTTCTTCTTTTTCTCAAGCATTGCAAATGGGAACCGAGATTTTCCATCATTTAAAATCAGTATTAAAAAAGAATGGTTTTTCTACCAATGTTGGAGATGAAGGAGGTTTTGCTCCAAATTTATCATCTAATGAAGAGGCCATTGAGTATGTTTTAAAGGCTATAGAAACTGCAGGTTTTACTCCTGGAAAAGATGTGTATATTGCTATGGATGCAGCTAGCTCAGAGTTTTATAATAAAGAAGAAAAAGTTTATCATTTTCATAAATCTGATGGTAGAAAATTAACCTCAGCGCAAATGGTGGATTATTGGGCTGAGTGGACAGAAAAATATCCTATTATCTCAATAGAAGATGGGTTAGATGAGGATGATTGGGCAGGCTGGAAAATGCTTACCGATAAAATCGGGGATAAAGTTCAATTAGTTGGTGATGATTTGTTTGTTACCAATACAAAAAGGTTGGCTCTAGGTATTGAACAAGAAGTTGCCAACTCCATTTTAGTTAAGGTAAATCAAATTGGAACTTTAACAGAAACTATTGAAGCTGTGTCAATGGCAACTTTTAATAACTATACATCAATTATTAGCCATCGTTCGGGAGAAACAGAAGATACCACAATTGCCGATCTTGCAGTAGCTTTAAATGCTGGTCAAATAAAAACTGGTTCAGCATCTAGGAGTGATAGAGTTGCAAAATATAATAGACTTTTAAGAATTGAGGAGGAATTAGGATCAACAGGAACTTTTCTTGGAAAAGATTTTAAGTTTGTTTAACATTAAAAGATAAATTTCTCCTAAAAACTTATTATTTTTCAAACTTTAATTTTATTTATTCGTTAAAAGGGAAAACAAACAAAAGAATGTCAGAAAAAGCAGAATTACATTTTAATGGACAAGTTTACGATTTACCAATTGTAACAGGTACAGAGAACGAAAAAGCAATAGATATTAGTAAATTAAGAGCCCAATCAGGTTTAATTACACTTGATTACGGATTTAAAAATACTGGTTCAACTTCAAGTGCTATTACTTTTTTAGATGGAGAAAAAGGAATTTTAAGATATCGTGGATATTCAATTGAAGAATTGGCTGCAAAATCGACGTTTTTAGAAACTGCTTATTTGATTATTTATGGTGAGTTGCCAACCAAGCAAGAGTTTGACAAGTTTGTAAAAGATATTACCATGCATACCATGGTACACGAAGAAGTTAAAAGTATTTTAGATGGATTTCCCTCAAAAGCACATCCAATGGGTGTGTTGTCTTCTTTAATAGGTGCTTTAACTGCTTTTTACCCTGATGCGTTAGATCCAAACAGATCTGCAGACGAAGTAAATATTAGTATTATTAGAATACTAGCTAAGATGCCAACAATAGCAGCTTGGACTTATAAAAATGAAATTGGACATCCAGTAAACTATCCTGACAATTCTTTAGATTATTGTTCTAATTTCTTGAAAATGATGTTCTCTGTTCCATCTGATAAATATGAAACAGATCCAGTTATTTCGAGTGCTTTAAATAAATTATTAATTCTTCATGCTGATCACGAACAAAACTGCAGTACTTCTACTGTTAGAGTTGTTGGTTCTTCGCATGCTAGTTTATACTCTTCGGTTTCTGCAGGTATTTCGGCTTTATGGGGACCTTTGCATGGTGGAGCAAACCAAGCTGTTATTGAAATGCTTGAAGCCATTAAAAATGATGGTGGAGATACTAAAAAGTGGATGGCGAAAGCCAAGGATAAGGATGATCCATTTAGATTGATGGGATTTGGGCATAGGGTTTATAAAAACTTTGACCCTCGTGCAAAGATTATTAAAAAGGCAGCAGACGATGTTTTGGCGAAATTGGGCGTTAATGACCCAATTTTAGAAATTGCTAAAGGTTTAGAAGAAGTTGCCTTAAATGACGAGTACTTTATCGAAAGAAAATTATATCCAAACGTGGATTTCTATTCTGGTATTATTTATAGAGCTCTCGGTATTCCAACACAAATGTTTACTGTAATGTTTGCTATGGGAAGATTACCTGGCTGGATTGCTCAATGGAAAGAAATGAGGGAAAACAATGAACCTATAGGAAGACCGAGACAAGTTTATATTGGTAAAAACCACAGGGAATTTGTTGATATCAACAACAGATAAATTAAATTTTTTAAATAAAAAAAAGCCGCTAATTGCGGCTTTTTTTATGAAATGGTTTTTTGAAGTTTTTATTATTTTTCTTTCTTGGTTTTAAAAACTTTCCTGGTTCGTATTTAGGACTTTCTCCTAAATCTGATGGAATTTCTAGTTTCGGTAATTCTGATTCTATAAGTTGTTCAATGTTGTAAAACATCAATTGGTCTTTACCATCATTAATAAATGTAATGGCAGCACCTTTTTTATCTGCTCGTGCAGTTCTACCAACCCTATGAACATAGTCAGCAGGATCATCTGGCACATCAAAGTTTACAACATGGCTTAATTCTTCAATGTCAATTCCTCGTGATAAAATATCTGTTGCAATTAAAATTTTAAAATTTTGAGCTTTGTAATTCCTTAAAATTTCATTTCTTTCTATTTGCTCTTTGTCACTATGAATTGCCCTGCAATCTATTCCCAACCTGCTTAATGACTTGTAAATTTCATCAACCCTACTTTTACGAGAAGCAAAAATTAACATGTTAGTTATTTGTGCATGTTGAATAAGATATTCTAGCAGCTTAATTTTATGAAAATCGTTTACTAAGTATGCTTGCTGTGTAACTCCTGCTGCTGGTTTTGATACACTTAAATTTATTTGTTTTGGATTAATTAAAATATTTTGAGATAATTTCCTTATTTCACTTTTCATGGTAGCCGAAAACAAAAGAGTTTGCCTTTTTTTCGGCATTTCTTTAATTATTTTTTCGATATCTGAAATAAAGCCCATTTCTAGCATTCTGTCGGCTTCATCTAAAACCAAAACATCTAAAGTTGAGAAATCTACATAACCTAAATTCATGTGAGCAATTAGCCTTCCTGGCGTAGCAATTACTACATCAACTCCTTCCTGAAGTGCATTTTTTTGCTGGGCAAACAATTCGGGTTGATTTCCCCCAAAAATTGATATAGCTGAAACATCTAAAAAATAAGAAAGGGCTGTAATATTTTCATCAATTTGTTGCGCTAACTCACGCGTTGGAACTAATACACAAACTTTTATTCCTTTTTTGGTAGAGTTATGTAATTTTTCTAAAATAGGAATTAAAAATGCTGCTGTTTTTCCTGTTCCTGTTTGGGCACAACCTATTAAATCGTTATTATTTAGAATAATAGGAATTGCATCTTTTTGAATTGGGGTTGCTTTCACAAAACCCATAGAACTGATAGCCTCAATAATCTCATTACTAAGGTTTAAATTTTTAAAATCTTCGATAGTGTTTAATTTGGTATAAAAATAAGAAATTCGGTGCCTTCACCAATTTTCGAAAATACTTGAATTTCTCCTTGCAATTTATCTACAATTGATTTTGCAATAAATAATCCTAACCCAGAGCCTAAAACATCCGCTGTTGCTCGGTGGAACATGGTGAAAATTTTTGAAACGTGATTTTCTGAAATTCCTCTGCCGTTATCTTTAATCTTAATAAGAGTGAAATTTTTCATTTCACTTGCAGAAATTTCGCAAAATGGAAAAAGTTGCGTTTTGTTTTTGAATTTTTGAGCGTTATCCAATAAATTTTCAAATAATATTTTTAATAATTTTAAATCGCTATTAATAATTATATGTTCAGGAATATCAACAAAAACAGAATACTTTGTATCACCAATAAATTTTTCCTTTACAATTAAGGTAACCTCCTTTTTTAGTTCAATTGGTTCTGAGGTAGGTTTTCGTTGTCTTAAGTGAATTACCTCATTTAAACTTCTAATAATGCCATCTAACTTTAAAGCAGACTCCCGCATCAAATCAATATAGTAACTCGTTTCTTTAGGGTCTACCTTTTCATTTTTACTAATTTCTTTACCGGCAATATCTGTTAACCCAATTATTGATGATAATGGACCACGCATATCATGACTTAACTTGTAAATAAAAGTATTTAACTCATCATTGCGTTTTTTTAGTTCTGCCTCAATTTTTTTTAGATGACCTATTTCTTTTGCAATTACAAGTATGCCTTTTTCTTCGCCATTTTTTCCTATTAGTTTAGATAGACTAATTGAAACCGAAACAGAATGGCCACTTTTACTAATATAATTTGTTTCAAAGTTTTTTATCTTTCTATGAATATTTAAATTATTTATCAAAGAAGAAAATTCCATGCTCTTTAAACCGATCACCTTTTTAAAGTGATTAAATTTCATATCTTCTATTGAATAACCTGTAACATCTTTAAAAGATTGATTTATACTTTCAACATTAAATTCAGCATCTAAAACAATAACCATATCCATTATCGATTCAAATACTGTATTCAAAAAATCTTTGTGTACAGTTGACGATTGAAGTTCTTCACCAAGCATATTTATACCTGTTATGATAGCATCTAGTTCGTCTCCTCGCTCACTTGTTAAGCTTCTATAGGATAAGTTTCCAGAAGCCAATTCTACAAGCAGCTGTTGAATAAGCTCTAACCTGTAATCATTTTTACCAAAATCTTTATTTTCATCCTTTTTAGAAACCATATTAATTTGGGTTTATGGTAAATTCTTCCTCATCATTTCCAACGATATTTAGTGACGGAATTGGTTCTTTTGTAATTTTTGATAACCAAATCAAAGAGCTTGAGATATTTGTAAATAGTCTTGTTGGATAGGGGGCATCAACTAATTTGTAATAAATATCTCCTAGTAATTTTCCAACTTTACTGTTTACAATTACTACAGTAGCGGTAAAATGTTTGTATGAATCTGGACCTGATAAAACTCTTATAGCCTTCATGTCAATCCATTTTAAATTTCTGGTGTCAATTATTCCCTTGTGAGGAAAAGGAAATAAATCTAACCTAGTTTTAATTAATGATTTTGCAATTTCCTCATCTACATTTTGACATTTGTAGTAAAAATACACATAGTCATTCTTGCTGTCAATGAGTAAGTTGTCGTCTTCGTACATAAATATTCAGTAGTTATTGTAAATTTAATAAACTTATAATTGATAATAAGTCAAAAGAAAAATTGCTAGAAACTAATTTATTCTTTTAATTCTAAAGTCTTTAGCCATACAATTGCATCTTTTCTATTTGTAAAAAATTTTGTTGGAATAGGATGAGGCTTTATGCCTAAATAAAAATTGATAACCATCTTGGTAACGCTATTGCCGGTAACCGCAGCAAAAGCAGAGATGTTTTTATAAGCATCACCTTTAGACATGTAATCTCTAGCTTCTTTTGTAAACTCTTTTACTTGCGTTGAGTCGGCACAAGTCTTGTAAGATTTTTCACCTGTCAACTCTAATCTTAGCCTTAAAATTTCCTTAGCTTTTTCTAAATCAAGCTTTAGGCAATTGAATTCTCCTATTAGAATATCATGCTCAATAGTTAATTTAACGAAGTCATTTTTGATAATATTCATAAACTAAACAGTTCAATGTTTAGAACTGCACATAATTTTAGGTTAGATTATGCTGAAAAATACTGAAATTTAGGCTAACTAACTAAATAAAACTATGTCTAAAATAAAACATAACTCTGGCTATGATTTAATCAAAGATTTAATTAATAAAGCAAAAGACCATAATGTTGTTCAACTATTAGATGAACAATCTAGTTTTTCGGGCCCGCACTATAAAATAAATGGTGAAACTTTAAAGAACTTTGGATACTGCGGATATCTGGGTTTAGAGCAAGATGAATTTCTAAAACAAGGAGCTATTAATGAAATAAAAAAAAATGGACTTCAATTTGGCGTTTCAAGAGCTTATATAACGAGTTCACCAGAACAAGAATTAATTTATTTACTTGGAAGAATTTATCAAAATAATCGAATAATTGTTCAATCAAGTACTTCTTCGTCTCATATTGGAAACATTCCAAATCTCGTTGGAAAAAAGGATGCGATAATACTTGACCAACAAGTTCATTTCAGTGTTCAAACAGGTTGTCAATTATGCTCTCAAAATGGAACTACCATAGAAATGATTAGGCATAGTAATATGGAAATGCTTAAAAGAAAGTATTCTACACTTAGTCAAACTCATTATAAAATATGGTATATGATTGATGGTGTTTACTCCATGTATGGCGATATTGCTCCCTTTGACGAAATCTTAGAATTATTAAATAAACTTCCAAATCTGTACCTGTATTGTGATGATGCTCACGGGGTAAGTTGGACAGGAGAAAGAGGCGGTGGTGTTGCTTTTGCAAAACTTCAAAACCACCCAAAAGCTATTTTAAATATTACTATGGGTAAAGCCTTTGGTGTAACTGGTGGGGTTACTGTTTATCCAACAGATGAGTTTTATCAAAAAGTAAAAACTTTTGGCGGTCCATTGACTTATTCTCACCCGCTTTCACCTGCAATTATTGGTGCGGCGAAGGCTTCTGCAAAAATTCATTTATCATCAAGAATAAATCAATTTCAATGGGATTTATTTCATAGAATTAGATATTGTAACGAATTATTGAAATTGCAAAATTTGCCTCTAGTATCACATGACGAAACCCCTATCTTTTTTATTGGAATGGGACAACCAAGATTAACTTACAACATCGTTAAGAAGCTAATGAAAGATGGATTTTATACAAATGCGGCCATTTACCCGGCAGTTTCTCTTAAAAATTCGGGAATACGTTTTTCTATTTCAAGACACAATAGCTTGGAAGATATTGAACTTTTAGTTGAATCAATCGCAAAAAATTATTGGTTGGTTTTAAAGGAGGAAGGTGTAACAAATAATGATATTAGAAAAGCCTTTAGGTTGTCTCTAGTTAATCAAAACTTCGAATCTTTGAGAAGCATCGTTTCAAGTAAAATTTCAGAATTTTCTGTTTATTGGACAGATTCAATAAATCAAATTGAAAAAGAAGTTTGGAATAATTACTTTGAAGGGAAAGGAAGTTTTGATTATGAAGGATTGCAATATCTAGAACAGGCTTTTTCTAATAATAATTTAAAAGAAGAAAACTTTAATTTTAAATATTTAACCATAAAAAACTTTGCAGATGAAATTGTTTTTATGACCTTCATTTCTGTTGGGCTGCTTAAAGATGATTTTCTTTCAAATGATTGGGTTTCGGCAATGGTAGAACAAAAACGAATTTCAGACCCTTACTATTTATGCAGCAAATCAATTATGGTTGGTTCAATTATGACCGAAGGAAAACATTTTTATTTGGCTGAAAGTGAAAGAAATAATCATAAACTTTTCAAGCTAATTTTAGAGGAGTTAGAGAAAGTAAAAACTTCAGAAAAAGCCGAAACTATAATTTTTAGAGATCTTTATCAAATCACAAAAGAAGTTGATGACACTTTTCATAAAGAAGGTTACCTCAAAATAGCCATGCCCAATAACAATGTGTTTGAAACTCTTAATTGGGACTTAACCTTAGATTCTTTTAAAGGGTCTTTAAAATCATCTCATCGTAGGCACTTTAGAAAAGACATAGAACCCAATTTGAATGGATTTGAAATAAAGGTTCTTAATCAAGTATCTGCTCAAAAATTGGATGATTATTTAGAATTATTCAAAAATGTAAAATCAAAAAACCTGACAATAAATTACTTTAATTATCCAAAAAAGTGTTTTGAATTAATGAATGAGTTTGAAAACTGGGAATTTTTGGAAATCACCGATAAGAAATCTCAGCAAATAGGAGCAGTTATTTTTTCTTATAAAACCAAAACTACTTATTGTCCAATGTTTATTGGGTTAGATTATGAAATAAATAAGACTAAAAATATTTATAAGGTAGGTTTATTTCAATCTATTTGGAGGGCAAAGCAATTGGGTTACAATAAAGTTAAAATGGGTTTTTCGGCTGATCTGGAGAAAAGAAAATTGGGTGCCACACAAATTGAAACATATGCTTACATGCACTTTCAAGATAATTTCAATTTTGAAGAACTTAAAACAATTGCCATAAATAGCAAATAAAAAAAGGGGCTTTAGCCCCTTTTTTTATTTAAAAACAGTATTTATTCTCTTCAATTAATTTTAGAGCAACTTGCTGCCTAAGGGCTTTTGTATTTAGTGGGGTTGTTTTGGTAAAACGTTTTACACCCATTAATTGAACTCTTAGTTCATCACCTTCTGCAAAAGCAGTTAAAGCATCTTTAGCAGCTTTATTTATTTTATCGGCTACATCGTAAATATATACCTGAGCCATTGCTATTTGATTCGCGCAAGCATCCTTACCTTTCATAGAAACTAATTTTTCTACTCTAAGCATAACAGACTCTGCTGTGTAAGTCCAAATTGCCATATCTGCTATTGCCATTAGTACTTCTTGCTCTTTAGCCAATTGCATCATTAGTTTTTGTGCTGCTGAGCCTGCAACCATTAAAATGGTTTTTTTGAAGTTCTTGATGTATTTATGTTCGTCTTCAAAAAGCTCACCTGTTGGTTCATCAAAATCAGGAATATCAAACAATTCATCAGCAATTTTTTTAGCAGGCCCCATTAAATCTAATTCACCTTTCATCGCTTTTTTCAAAAGCATATCTACGGTAAGCATTCTGTTTATTTCATTGGTTCCTTCAAAAATTCTATTGATTCTTGCATCTCGGTAAGCTCTTTCAACAGGAGACTCGGCAGAATATCCCATACCACCGTATACTTGTACAGCTTCATCTACAACATAATCTAGTATTTCAGAACCCAAAACTTTAAGCATTGCCGCCTCAGCTGCAAACTCCTCAACTCCTTTTAAGGTAGCCTTTTGAGGGTCCATACCTTCTGCTTTGTAAGCATTTATAGCATCTTCAATGTTTTTACTTACTCGATAAGTGGCAGATTCACCAGCAAAAGTTTGAATAGCTTGTTCTGCTACCTTATGCCTAATAGCACCGTACTTAGAAATAGGTCTTCCAAACTGTTCTCTTTCATTAGCGTAATTTATAGAAGCAGATATTGCTCTTTTACAGCCGCCTAATGCTGCACCGGCTAATTTTACCCTGCCTAAATTCAAAATATTTAAAGCTATTTTGAATCCTTCTTCTCTTTTAGCTAGCATGTTTTCAGTAGGAACTTTTACATTATTGAAAAAAACTTGCCTTGTCGAAGAACCTTTAATACCCATTTTTTTCTCTTCGGGATTTAAAGTGATTCCTTCCATGCCTTTTTCAACAATAAATGCTGTTAGGTTTTTATCATCTTCAATTTTCGCAAAAACCACAAAAATATCGGCAAAGCCAGAGTTAGTAATCCACATTTTCTGACCATTTATCAAATAATGTTTTCCATCTTCTGTTAAAGTGGCTTTTGTTTTTCCTGAGTTTGCATCTGAGCCTGCATTTGGCTCCGTTAAACAATAACAAGCTTTCCATTCACCGGAAGCTAATTTAGGAATGTATTTTTCTTTTTGCTCTTGATTACCGTAATACAATATTGGTAGGGTTCCAATTCCTGTATGCGCTGCAATGGCAACTGCAAATGAATGACCTGCTCCAGTAATTTCTGTTACCAACATTGAGGTTACAAAGTCTTTTCCAAAACCACCAAACTCTTCAGGAACAGAAATACCTAACATTCCCAACTCTCCAGCTTTGGTTAAAAGGCTTTCCATTAGACCTTCTTGCATCTCATCTATTTCATCAAGTTTTGTAAATACTTCTTGATCTAAAAAATCGGAGCAAGTTTGAGCAATCATTTTTTGTTCTTCATCCCATTCTTCAGGGATAAAAATATCCTGAGGATTAGTTTCTTTTATTAAGAATTCTCCTCCTTTTAAAACTAATTTTTCTATTGTTTCCATTGTTATTATTTATTGTTGATAGAGAAAAGATGAACTGATAATAGTCTTTTCATCTTTTTTAAATTTAATTTTAGACGACAATTTTTATTCATCATTTACAATTCAGCATTAATCATTTAATGCGATAGCATTTCAAATATCCCTGCCGCTCCTTGTCCTGTACCGACACACATGGTTACCATGCCATATTTATTTTTTCTTTTTTTCATTTCGTTAAAAAGTTGAACGCTTAATTTGGCTCCTGTGCAACCCAACGGATGACCTAAGGAGATAGCTCCTCCATTTACATTTACAATTTCATCATTTAAACCTAACGTTCTAACTACAGCTAAAGATTGAGATGCAAAAGCTTCGTTTAACTCAATTAAATCGATATCATTCAAACTTAAATTGGCTTGCTTTAATGCTTTTGGAATAGCTTCTACTGGACCAATTCCCATAATTCTTGGAGGAACTCCCATAGCTGCATAGGAAACCAATTTGGCAATAGGCTCTACATTTAATTGCTTCAACATTTTTTCGGATACAACCAAAACAAAAGCAGCTCCATCGGAGGTTTGAGATGAATTTCCTGCAGTTACAGAACCTCCTTGGGCAAAAACTGGTCTTAAGTTAGATAATGCAGCAAGGTTTGTGTCTTTTCTTGGTCCTTCATCAACTTTAGCTACATATTTTTTGGTTTGTTTTTTAGAGTTTTCATCTAAAAAAACCTCTTCAATTTCAATAGGTGTAATTTCATTTTCAAACCTGCCAGATTCAATTGCTGCAATAGCTCTTTGGTGAGACCTAAATGAAAATGCATCTTGGTCTTCTCTAGAAACTTTATATTCTTTGGCAACTTGCTCGGCAGTTAAACCCATGCCCCAATACCAATCAGGATTTTGTTTGGCTACTTTAGGATTTGGCACTACGCGCCAACCACCCATTGGGATTTGAGACATGCTTTCAGCACCTCCTGCTATTATGCAATCTGCCATTCCAGAGTGTATTTTGGCTGATGCAGTTGCAATGGTTTCTAACCCCGAAGCACAGTACCTATTTACAGTAACACCAGGAACTTTATCAGTATCTAACGCCATTAAAGAAATCAATCTCGCTACATTTAAACCTTGTTCTGCCTCAGGCATTGCGTTGCCAACCATTACATCATCAATTTGGGTTTTATCCAATTGAGGGAAATCTTTTAAAAGGTCTCTTATTACAGCCGCCGCCAAATCATCTGGTCTAGTAAATTTGAAAAAGCCTCTGTTTGCTTTTCCTACTGCTGTTCTTTTTCCTGCTATTATATATGCGTCCATAAGCCTAAAGGAGTTAATAATTAGTAATTAATAGTTGAGAATATTTCAATTTAAATTTTCTTTGGTTGTTTTTATTATCGAGGTAAGGATTTTTATTATTTCTTCCGATTTATTAAATTCTTCTTTTACATCAATTTGTGTTAAGTCACTTTCATCAAGTAACATAATCCAGTATCTTGACTCTCTTGCCTCTTTTAATGAAATAGTTAATTTCATAATAAAGTCTTTTTTAGAAATTCCTGCAGCAGCTTCTTCAACATTTGCACCAATTGAAGTTGCAGACCTTAGGAGTTGTTTACTCAAGATATATTCTTTATCAACTTGCAGCCTTTTATACAATTCTATTATAGCTAAACTGAATTGGAAAGTTTTTTCTTGAATAACGTTTTTTTTCATCAGGCCATTATTATTAATTATTCATTTTAAATTATTAATTACGAAGAACTTTCCCCGTTTTAATAATGCTTTGAAGTCTTTCTAAAGTTTTTCTTTTACCACAAAGTTCAAGAAATGCCCTTCTCTCAAGGTCTAAAAGATATTGCTCTGAAACTTTTGTTGGTTGAGATAAATCTCCTCCACACAAAACATAACCTAATTTTTCAGAAATTAATTGATCATGATCTGAGATGTAATTTCCCGACCTCATTGAATCTGCTCCAACGTAAACAATTCCCAAACCATCTTTGCCCAATACTTCAATATCGGTTCTTTCGGCAGGTTTAGAATAACCTTTATTGGCCATATCTAAAGCGCATTCTTTTGCATAAGCCAACTGATGTTTTCTGCTTACAATAGTTTCATCAATGCCTTTTCTAAGGTAACCCAACTCAAAAGCCTCTGCGCCTGAAGTGCTCACTTTTGCTTGACCAATGGTTAAAAATCGAGTTCTAAGTTGGTTAATTTTTACATCACCATCTCTGTGGTCATCAGATAGCCTTAAGGCAAACTCTTTGGTTCCGCCGCCACCTGGAATTACACCAACGCCAAACTCAACCAAACCCATATAGGTTTCTGCATGGGCAACAACTTTATCGGCGTGCAAACAAAGTTCTGTTCCACCGCCTAAGGTTAAGTTATGCGGAGCAGCAATTACTGGGATTGATGAATATCGAATTCGCATCATTGTTTTTTGGAACATGCGAATTGCCATATCCAATTCATCATAATCTTGCTCGGCAGCCATCATAAAAATTAAACCAACGTTGGCGCCTGCCGAAAAATTCTGACCATTATTATAAACAACTAATCCACGATATTCTTTTTCAGCCAAATCAATGGCTTTATTAATTCCTTGAATTACCTCTGTGCCGATGGTATTCATTTTAGTATGAAACTCGAGGTTCAAAATACCATCACCTAAATCTGTAATGGTTGTGCCTGCATTTTTCCAAACTATATTATTTTGCTTCAATACTTCTAACGATAAAGAGCTTTCTTGTCCTGGAATTTCTTGGTACGATTTACTTGGAATATCGTAATAAAGTTTTTTGCCATTTTCTATTTTAAAAAATGAAGTATTGCCATCGGCTATCATTTCTTTTATCCAACCCGCTGCCTTATCTCCATTTGCTTGTAAGGTTTCCAATCCCTTTTCTATTCCAATAGCATCCCAGCTTTCAAACGGACCCAATTGCCATCCAAAACCAGCTTTTACAGCATCGTCTATTTTGTAAACCGAGTCTGTAATTTCAGGGATTCTGTGAGAAATGTATGCAAAAAGCTTCGAAAAAGACTTACGGTAAAACTCTCCTGACACATCTTTTGCTTTGAATAAAATTTGAAACCTTTTGGCTAAATCATCTTCATTTCTAGCTAAATCAAAAGATGGGAATTTTACCTTTTTTTGAGATTGATATTCCAAAGTTTCAAGGTTGATTGACAGAATTTCACTTTTGCCATCTTTATCTTTTACCTTTTTGTAAAAACCTTCGCCTGTTTTACTTCCCAACTTATTGCCTTCAACCATTTTGGCCAAGTAGGAGGGAAGTTCAAAAGTTTTATTGGATTCGTCATTGGGACAATTTTGTTCAACACCCTTGGCTACTTTAACCAAAGTATCAATACCAACAACATCTGCAGTTCTAAAAGTGGCAGATTTTGGTCTTCCCAAAATACTACCTGTTAGTTTATCAATTTCTTCAACTGTTAAACCAAACTCTTTTACTTGATGAAAAAGCGCCATAATTGAATAAACACCTATTCTATTAGCAATAAAAGCAGGAGTATCCTGACACAAAACGGTGGTTTTGCCCAAAAACCGGTCTCCATAATCCATTAAGAAATCAATAATTTCTTGGTTTGTATGTGGAGTAGGAATAATTTCTAAAA
>Ga0222664_1000778_pt1 | contig 14861 bp, 6 predicted proteins | sample AntAcemetagen604_FD_181147 | JGI IMG/M metagenome (GOLD analysis project Ga0222664, IMG submission 181147) | Saline water microbial communities from Ace Lake, Antarctica - #604 | ecosystem: Environmental > Aquatic > Non-marine Saline and Alkaline > Saline | place: Antarctica: Ace Lake | collected...
TTGTGGATAGTGTAGAAATATTTGCTGCACCTAACTTTAGTATTTCACTTTCTGCAACTGATGTTACTTGCAAGGGAGATTCATCAGGTTCCGTCTCGCTTAGTATTACAGGAGGTACTGCACCTTTTAATATTTCGTGGTCAACAGGTCAGTCTGGAATGCAAACCATTTCTAATTTACCTTCAAACAACTACTCAGTAATTGTAATTGATGATAGTTCTTGTTTTTTAAATGATTTAATTTTTGTTGGAGAACCTGCATTGGCGCTTGTTATTTCAGATTCAGTGGTAGATGAATCATGTTTTGGTGCTGCTGATGGTGGCGCAGCGGTACAACCTTCAGGAGGAGTTCCTCCATATTCTTATCAATGGCCAAGTCCAATACCATCGGGGCAACAATTTGCTTTAGGTTTAGCTAGCGGTACTTATACTGTTACTGTTTCAGATTCTATTGGTTGCATAAAAAATGTTCCATTAGTCGTTGGTGGCCCACAACAAATTCAAATAAATTTCGATTCTGTTCCAGATTTATGTAACGCAAGTGCACCAGTTACCTTAAATGCCACACCTACAGGGGGTGTGTTTTCTGGGTCTGGAGTTTCAGGAAATATTTTTAATCCAGCCAACAGTGCTATTGGTCAAGTAGTTTTAAAATACAATTTCACCAATACAGCAGGTTGTTCCGATTCTGCATCTCAAATTGTTAATGTTGATTCAAGTGTTGTAATTGGTATTAATCCAATCAGCCCAATTTGTCAAAATGTTAATTCTTTTAATTTATCAGGAGGCTCACCGCAAGGAGGTAATTATTTCGTAAATGGCGTGCAAGCTTCAGTTTTTAATCCCAATACTACACCAGGTAGTTATTCAATAAAATATGAATATTCTTCAGGTTGTGGTTTAGATTCTGCCAAAACCAATTTAGTAGTATTAAATACACCAGTTGTAAATGCAGGATTACCGCAAACCATAGCGGCAGGCACAAGTACTTCATTAAATGGTTCAGTTACGGCCTTTAATATGGCAAATGTTGGTTTTGTTTGGCAACCTGATACGTTGGTTCAAAATCCATTTTTACAAAATACCAATACAGTAAATCTAAGTCAAACTTCAGGGTTTGTGCTGTTTGCCGCTGATACTTTAACAGGTTGCTTTGCTTCTGATACAGTTATAATTAATGTAACAACTACGCCATTAACTGTAACCGTAATAGCAGGTCAAGATTCGGTGTGTGAAGGTTCAAATGTTGTTCTTAGTGCTTCAGCCTCAGGTGGTACAGGAAGTTACAACTATAGTTGGACTCCCTTAAGTTTAGTGAGTCCTTCTAATGTTTCAAACCCTTCTGCAATAGTAAATACATCCGGTTATTTTAAAGTTGTAGTAACCGATGGCCTTTCATCTGCTACCGATTCTGTTTTTATTACAGCATTGGCAAAGCCAAGCACAAGTTTAAATATTGCATCAACTTATTGTGAGTCAGACAGTGGAATTACCTTAAGTGGAGGATTGCCATCTGGTGGAAATTACTTGGTTAATGGAACATTTGCGACCACTTTTAGTCCAACAAATTTTGGGGTAAGCCAGCAAACATTAGGTTATCAAGTAACCAATTCTTTTGGGTGTACTTCAACTACATCACAATTGGTAGATATTATTGCTTCACCAACAGCTTCATTGGTCAGTTTCTCGGCAATTTGTAGCAATGCAAATTCAATTAGCCTTACAGGCGGTACTCCTTCAGGTGGAGTTTATAAGGTGAATGGGGTTTCTTCAAGTACTTTTAACCCAACCTTATTCACAGCAGGAAATCAAACTATTAAATATATTTATTCAGCTGGAAGCTGCGCTGATTCTGCATCTCAAAATATTTTGGTTGAACAAGCGCCAACAATTTTTGCAGGAAATGATACTTTCATTGTATCGGGCAATGCAATTACCTTTAATACTGCAAGTACAGGAAATAACTTGAGTTATGCTTGGAGCCCTGCTGCTACTTTGGTTTCAAATAATATTGCAAATCCTACCTCAATTGCATTAGTAAACTCCACCCAATTTAATGTAACTGTAGTTGATGGTCTAAATAACTGTTCTGCAACAGATGATATTTTAGTTAGCATTACCGGAGGGCCACTTGCTGTTAATGTTTCAGCCGTATCAACTTCAATTTGCTTTGGAGATAGTGTAACATTAAGCGCATTGGCTTCAGGAGGTACAGGTAATTATTCTTACCAATGGGATAATGCATTAAAGTTGAATAATGCTGCAATATTTAATCCTGTTGCCTCTCCAGATTCTTCTACTCAGTTTTCTGTAACTGTTTCTGATGGTATTAACAATGTAATATCATCAATTGTAATAAATGTAAATCCACTTCCAATAGTTAGTTTGGGTGCTTTTGCTTCAATTTGTGAAAACGATTCAGCAATTACATTAACCTCAGGAAATCCAAGTGGAGGAGGTTATTCTGGTAACGGAGTTACTTCAAATACTTTTGACCCTGCTTCAGCAAATTTGGGAGTAAATCAAATAATATATAGTTATACCGATGTAAATGGTTGCAGCGCATCAGCTATTTCTTCAATTGCAGTAAATGGCTTGCCGCAGCTTTCTGTTTCAAGTATTTCAACTTATTGTGATAATGATAATTCTTTCGGATTAAGTTTTGTTTCTCCATCTGGCGGAGTTTACGCAGGAGCTAACATTACCAATGGAGTTTTTAACCCATCGGTTGGAGCTGGTAGTTACCCTTTTACCTACACTTTAGTAGATTCTAATTTGTGTGAAAGTTCTATTTCTGATACCGTAATTGTAAATACATCTCCAATTATTGATGCAGGAACTTCACAAACAGTAAACTCAGGTTTTAATACCTTATTTTTTGCAACAGTAACCTCACCAACAAATGGTTTTGTGTCCAATTGGAGTCCAACAACTTTTGTAGTTTCTCCAAGTAATTTAACCTCACAAATTGCAGGCGTTACACAATCTACATTGTATACGCTTACTGTAACTGATACAGTTAATGGTTGTACTTCTACCGACCAAACTTCAATTTCGGTTATTGGTGGCCCTTTAACAGTTAGTTTAAGCTCATCAAAAGACACCATTTGCGAGGGTGAAACCATTAACTTAAATGCCTTAAGTGGAGGAGGAACAGGTAGCTACCATTACACTTGGAATACAACAGCCTTGTCAAATGATACAATTTCAAATCCTAATGCAAGTCCAACAGCAACCACTACCTATATTGTAACTTTAAATGATACTGTAAATGTAGTTTCCGATACAATTACTGTAGTTGTTTTAGCAAGCCCTCAAGTTCAATTTGCCCTACCCGGTTCAATTTGTGCAACAGATAATCCTATTCTATTAAATCAAGGTTTGCCCTCAGGAGGTTCATATTTTGGAAATGGTATATCGGGTAACTTCTTTGACCCATTATTGGCGGGTTTAGGCACTTCTAAAGTGTATTATTCTCTTACTTCTTCAAATGGATGTTCAGGAATTGACTCTTCGGTAGTTTCAATAAACCCAAGTCCAACTAATGTTTCTCTAAACTTGGCCACTAAAACTACTTGTAAAGATGGAAACTCATTTTTATTAACCGGAGGTGCTCCAGGAGGAGGTAGTTATTCTTGGTTTGGGAATCAAAATAATTTATTTAATCCTGCAGGGTTGGCATCAGGAACATATCCTATAACTTATGAAATAACCAATGGTTTTGGTTGTTCTGCAAGTGCAACCGATTCGGTTTCGGTTTTAGAAACCCCAATTATTGCCTTACAGAATATAACCAATGTTAGTTGCAATGGAGCCTCAGACGGAGCAATTTCTGTTAACGTAACTGGTGGAACATTACCTTACATTTTGATTTCTTGGACGAACAATACAACAAATGGTTTTTCAATTTCAAACTTAGCTGCAAATAATTACACGCTTAATGTTTTAGATAATTTAGGATGTTTTGCTTCCGCTCCTTATACCATTACAGAGCCTGCTGCAATAAATATTTCAGCTTCTACTACTGATATTAAATGTTTTGGAGACAATAATGGGTCGGCTTCTGTTCAAGTAACAGGTGGAAATTCGCCAATTTCTTTTGCTTGGTCAAATAACAGAAAAGGAAATCAAATTGATACTTTAAGCCAAGGCTTTTATAAAGTTGTTATAAATGATGCCAAAGGTTGCACTGATACTTCAACTGTTCAAATATTTGAGCCAAATGCATTAACTGGATTTTTTAATTCGTTTTCAGCAAGTTGTTTTGGTAAAAATGATGGTTCCTCTCAAGTAATTATTACAGGTGGAACAATGCCGTATAATTATAATTGGGACAACGGCTCCACCACAAGTAATGCAACTAAACTTACAGCGGGTTACCAAATTGTTTCTGTTACAGATTCAAATAATTGCGTTTTTGTAGATTCCACCTTAATTCAAGAACCTGCAAAAATTAATATTGGGGTTTTTGCTGTTGGTAATACCTCATTTTGTGCAGGAAGTTCGGTGTTTTTAAATGCTAATCCAATAAGCTATCCTATTTATCAATGGAAGTTAAACGGTGTAAATATTTCTAATGCCACCATACCATTTTACAATGTAACCTTACCAGGAAACTACTCAGTTTCGGCAACCGATTCAGCTGGGTGCGCAGCTACATCTTCAATTATACAGATATCAGTATCTCCGCAACCTAATATTGTTTTTACAGGAGTTGCTAATGATTATTGTGAAAATGAAGACACGGTACAGGTTTTCGCAACTCCATCGGGTGGTTTGTTTTCAGGACCGTCTATAATTAATAATGAGTTTATTCCCAACCAATTAAACGTTGGAACTTATGACCTTAAATACGCTGTAACCGATACAAATGGTTGTTCAGATTCGGCCTTTAAAAGAGTTGCAATAAGACCCGCTCCGCAAATAGGAGGGTTGTTGGGGCCAACTATGGTACAACCTGGTAACAGTTATACTTATGCAATAAACGCAACAAACGGCTCTCAATATTTTTGGAATGCTACCAATGGTACTCTTGGAAATACCACCAATAATTTGGCAAATATTGTTTGGGGAGCTTCAGGTACAGGAGAAATTCAAGTAATTGAGTCTAACTTATACGGTTGCTTTGATACTGCAACTTTCTTTATTAGTATTGGTATCCAAATTGGAACTGAAGAGTTAGCTAAAAACAGTAAGGTTAAGGTTTTTCCAAATCCTGCAGATGATTTAATCAATTTAAAATATGAGGGAATTTCCAAAGGCGATCAATTGGTAAGAGTTTATTCAAATAATGGTAGTTTGGTTTTCGAAAAGCAAATACCATTTGATAGATTAACAGTTGGTTACCATTTAGATGTTTCTACATGGGCAACAGGTTTATATATGGTTACAATGCAAACAGATGATATAATTCATAAAATACCAATAATAATTAGGTAGCTTAATTTAGAGTCATTTTATAATTTTATCGCTCAAAACAGAAAAAGCAAAGCATGTCAAAAAAGATTGAAAGGTTAGAAAGTAAAATAGAAGAGGCATTAAAAGGTGGAGGTCAAAAACGTATTGATGCCCAACATAAAAAAGGTAAATTAACTGCTCGTGAAAGAATTAATCTTTTGTTAGATGATGGTTCTTTTGAAGAACTTGGCATGTTGGTGCAGCATCGTTCAGTAAACTTTGGGTTGGATAAGCAAAAGTTTTTAGGTGATGGAGTTGTTACAGGATATGGAAATATTGCTGGAAGATTAGTTTATGTTTTTTCTCAAGATTTTACAGTTTTAGGAGGGTCTTTAGCAGAAGCCCATGCCGAAAAAATTGTAAAAATTATGGATATGGCTATGAAAAATGGGGCACCTGTAATTGGATTAAATGATTCTGGTGGCGCTAGAATTCAAGAAGGTGTTGTTTCATTAGGTGGATATGCAGATATTTTTTATAGAAATACAATTGCCTCAGGAGTAATTCCTCAAATTTCTGCAATTATGGGCCCTTGTGCTGGAGGCGCTGTTTATTCGCCTGCGTTAACAGATTTTATTTTAATGGTAGAAAATACCTCTTACATGTTTGTAACAGGCCCAAACGTGGTTAAAACAGTAACCAATGAGGAAGTAACTGCCGAAGATTTAGGAGGAGCATCAGCCCATTCAACCAAAAGTGGTGTTACCCATTTTACTTTTCCAAATGAGGTAGAAACTATAAACGGAATTAAAAGGTTAATGTCTTATGTGCCTCAAAACTGTGAAGAAGAAGCGCCTGCTTTACCTTATGAAGCTGCTGATGAAACTCGACCTAAATTAAATGACATTATTCCTGAAAACCCAAACCAACCTTATGATATTAGGGAGGTAATTGATGGAGTAGTAGATAATGAAACCTTTTTTGAAGTAAAAGAAAATTACGCGGCAAATATTGTTGTTGGTTTTGCAAGACTTGCAGGACGCTCAATAGGTATTGTAGCAAATCAGCCTGCAGTTTTAGCCGGATGTTTAGATGTAAATGCTTCTAAAAAAGCAGCAAGGTTTGTTCGTTTTTGCGATGCTTTTAACATTCCGCTTTTGGTGTTTGAAGATGTACCTGGCTTTTTACCTGGAACTGACCAAGAATGGAATGCCATTATTACCAACGGCGCCAAATTACTTTATGCTTTTAGCGAAGCTACAGTTCCAAGAATTACAGTTATTACAAGAAAAGCATACGGCGGTGCCTATGATGTAATGAACTCAAAACACATTGGAGCAGATTTAAACTTTGCTTGGCCAACATCAGAAATTGCTGTAATGGGAGCAAAAGGAGCTGCTGAAATAATTTTTAGAAAAGAAATAGCTGATTCAGAAGACCAAGTTGCAAAACATAAAGAAAAAGAAGACGAATATGCTGAACTTTTTGCTCATCCTTACAATGCAGCGGCAAGAGGTTATGTAGATGAAATAATAAAACCAGACCAAACCCGAGCCAAATTAATAAAGGCTTTTAAAATGCTTGAAAACAAAGTTGATAACCTACCAAAAAAGAAACACGGAAATATGCCGCTATAAAGAGAAGGCTTTAATTTTTGTATTTGTTTTATTTTCTTCATTTGGTTATTGTCAGGTGCAAGAATTAGTGGATAGTTTAAAACAAACTTACCCCACAAAACAAGGCGAAGAAAAGGCCTCAATATTGGCAGATTTATGCTGGTATAATAGGACAATAAGCTCTGATTCAGCCATTAAATATGGGCGTAAAGCTCTAGATTTTTCTAATTCTATTGGCTATCAAAAGGGAGTTGCGCAAGCCTATAATGATTTAGGTATTATCTCATTAGATTTAACCGATTATGCAAAGGCATTAAGTCTTTTTGATAGCTCATTGATAATAAGAGAAAAGCTTAAGGACACATTAGGAATTGCAGCACTTTATAATAAAATTGGAATTGTTTATCAAACCAAAAGAGACTTACCCAAAGCATTGGAAGCTGGTTTAAAAGCATTAAAAATTTATGAAGAAAAAAACCTGCCCTTTTATGCTGCTTATTGCTTAAATAACATTGCCATTCTTTACCATGATCAAAACAATTATCAAAAATCTATAGAATATCACCGCAAAGTTGTTAAATACCGAAAACAACTTGGTGGAGGATATGATTTAGGAGCTTCATATCACAATTTAGGAAATGTATATTATGGAAATAGAAACTACCAAGAAGGATTGGCTTACTATGATACAGCAATTTCTATATTAAATGATTTTAAAGATAAAGATGGATATTCGGCATGTTTATCGAGTATGGGTTCTGCTTATTATCAGCAAAATAAAATAAACAGGGCTTTGCCATATTTAGAAGAAGCGTATGCCATAAGACTTAAGCAAGGCAACAAAACCTACATTACCTCAACGCAAGTTAATTTGGCAAAATGCTACACAAGACTCGGGAACTATAAAAAATCGAAATTAATGCTTGATTCTGCTTTGGCAACCGCCAAAGGATTGGGAATTAAAGAGCATATCAAACAAGGTTATTTTGCTTTATCAGAATTTTATCAAGCCGTTGGAGATTATAAACAGGCCCACGAATGCATTCAATATTACTCACTTTACAGTGATTCTATAATAAATGAAAGTATTAATGAAACCGTTGCTGAAATGCAAACTAAGTTTGATACCGAGAAGAAAGAACAAGAAATAAATAGGTTATCGCAAGAAAAAAGAATACAAGATTTAGTAATTCAAGAAAAAAATAATCAACTTTTAATTATTGTTTTAGGATTAATTCTTTTGGTAATTTTTTCAGTTGTTTTTTACCAGATTTATAGAATTAAACAAGAAAGAAAAATGGCAAATGCTTTAATTGAAGAGCAAAAAAAGGGTTTAAAAGCAGTTATTTTAGCCACTGAAAATGAAAGACAACGCATTGCTAAAGATTTACATGATGGCATTGGCCAAACCTTATCGGGCATAAAATTGGGCTTATCTAAATTTACAACCGAAGTTCCTAAAGAAAATAGAAGTGAATTTGAAAATATAGTAAATATTGTAGATGAAGCTTGTATAGAAGTTAGAGCAATTTCTCATGAAATGATGCCAAAGGCATTAAAAGAAAAGGGTTTGTTTTCGGCTATTGAAGACATGCTAAACAAGAGTTTAGGCTTATCTGAAGTAAAATATACATTTGAGCAAATTGGGATTGATACTTTGCGTTTTGATGAATCTTTAGAAATTGGACTTTACAGAATTACACAAGAACTCGTAAATAATATTATTAAGCACTCTGGTGCTACAAAGGTTGATGTGCAGCTAAGCAAAACAAAAAAGCATTTGGTTCTTCTGGTCGAAGATAATGGTAAAGGTTTTAAATTTGATGAGAAACGTGAAGGAATTGGGTTGGTAAATATGAAAACACGAGCCAATACTTTTAATGGAGAATTGAACTACGAAACTGAATTAGATAAAGGAACAATTGTTACTATTCGAATACCTGTAAATGGATAAAGAAATAAAAATATTAATTGCAGATGATCACCAGATTGTAACTGATGGCCTAAAAAACATTTTAAAAGATGTTGAGGGAATAAGAGTTGTAGCTACAGCGGCTAATGGAGCCGAAGCCTATGATATTTGTAATACCTTAAGTATTAACATAGTTTTAATGGACATAGATATGCCAAAACTAACTGGTATCGAAGCCACTAAACTTATTAAAAGAGATTTTGGTCATATAAAAATTTTGGTGCTTTCTATGCACAACGAAAAAGGCGTAATTCAAAATGTAGTAGAAGCAGGAGCCGATGGTTACTTGTTAAAAAACACCAACCAAAACGAGTTAATAGAAGCAATAAAAAAGATTTGTGAAGGCGAAAAATTCTTTTCATCTGATGTTACCATGACCCTTTTAAGCAAAGGAGCAGCAACAGAAACTACTGAAGATAAAGAATTGGTTGAGTCTTTAACTGAGCGTGAAATTGAAATTTTAAGATTAATTTCAGAAGGTTTGTCTAACAAAGAAATTGGTGACCAACTTTTTATTTCGCACCGCACTGTTGATACACACCGTACCAATTTAATGAAGAAATTAAACGTACACAACATTGCAGGTTTAATAAGGTTTGCTTTAAAAAACAAGCTTGTTTAAAAGTCATCATCAAAAATAATTTCGGGCTTTTTTTGTTTTTCATCAGGGTTTTCAAGAGCCTTTTTAAATAGCTTTTTCAACTTTCCATCTTCTTTTTTTGCAGTGTCAATTGGTGTTCTTTCAATTTCGCTTGAATCTACTTGTGTTTCGAATTCATCCCAAATTATTTCGAAGTCTTTTTCTTCTTGAGGCTTATTTTTAGAACCACCTTTTAGCTCATCTTTTAAAATTTGTTTAATGGTTTCTTTTTCTTTTTCCATTGTCACTTTTTGAGCCTCACGCTTTTTACGTTTGTCCCATTCCATTTCGAAGTCTTCAACAGTTCCAAATATTTTTAAGTAAATAATTTTTCCACCCAATCCATCATCTTCAATTTCACCAAATTCAGTCATGTTTTTGGCGTCCTTCATCATTAACTCTTTCAAATCAAAATTTAATGAGTAATCAATGTCATTATTAAAGCTGTGGGTTCCTTCCAATTCAATTTTCATTACAGTTGAATTTACTTTCATACTTGGTATGGTAATTACCTCGTTTTGCAGGTTAAAAGTATTGCTTAGGCTCGAAAACTTAATATCAGAAACACGCTTTCCAAACTCATCTGTATTTATAAGTCTTTTTAAAACAGGTTGGGTTTTGAAATACTCGTTAATATCTGCCAATCCCTCAAAGTTTTTAAGTCGGCCATCATCAATATTTAAATCAACAACAGCAGTAAGTGTTTTGTAATCTGGATCGAATTTGGTATTCATAATACCTGAAGCGCTGTAGGTTGCAGTTGCTTTTCCTTGCAGGTGGTCTGCTCTAATATAAGTTTGGTTGAAGTTGTTAAAGCTTTTAAAAAGCTGATCTATTTCGATGTTTTCAATTTTTCCCTGAGAAATAAAATTTAAGTCTTGGTTTTGAAGTGGCATCAGCTTTAAATTGGCAAACAACCAACCATTCATGGTTTTTAGTTTTAGGTTTGAAGCCTTTATAAGTGATGGTGAAATTAGCAATTCGCTTTGAGCTGAATCTGAAATAAAACTACCATAAACAAAATTTAATATTGATGTTTTAAGGCTTGCCACAATATTTGAAGGGAAAAAAGTACCTGCTTCGGAGCTTCCATCATCAGGCAAAAGCAAATCTTCAAAAATAAATTTTTTCGATTTTAGGCTACCTTTTACCAATAATTTTTGATCTTGATTAAACAGAAATTGCCAAAGATTAACCAGACTTCCTTTAAATTGAGCATCGCTAAAATTCCTGTTTATTTCCAGCGAATCACAATTTAATTTGTTGCCAGAAATGGTTCCGTAAGCATACGGAATTCTCAATAAATCATCATCCGTAATTTCATAAGAAAAGGCTTCAGAAGAAAAAGTAAAATCTTCAAATTGTAGCTTTTTTAAATCATCGTTGGTAAAGTTCCAACGCCACAAAGGCCAAATGAGTTTACCTTCAAATTTTATGTTCGTGTTAAATTTTGGTAAGCTATCATAATTAATAATTGAAAGGCCTTCTTTTATAGAGGCCCTGCCTTTTAAGTTGGCTGTAAATTTTGGTGCTTCTAGGTTTTCTATTATTCCACTTCCCCTTATTTGGCCTTCTGCAAAGGGTAAATAAATTGAATCTAATACTACTCTTCCGTTAGCAATATTGCCTTTGTAATCTGGCAGCAAGGTTCCTTTTGCAAAAACATCACCTAGCCTTTTAGCACCTTGCTGAAGCAATACAGTTCCTTTATCCAATTCAAATTCCAATTGATATTTTACATCAGATTTACTTGAAGCCTTTTTAATAATAAATTTTAGGTCTGCAATGGCATCAGCCTCAAAATCATCAAGTGTATTTGCCCAATCTTTATTGTACAATCCAAGCGCATTTTTTAGTTGTAGTTTGTTGCCAATTACAATTAGATCGTATATAGATTTTTCAACTGTACCTGCTAAGTTTACACTGTGAATTTTATTTACAATTATTTCATTTTGATTAAAAGTATAAACACCATTTTCAGAATCAATATCTAGGTTTATATCTACATCAACCAAATCAAAAAAAAGTGGATTAATGTCTTTTTGATTGTAAAATAATTTTTTTAAACCTCCCGAAAGGCTTAAAGAGTAATTGGTTTGAGAGAATTTACCATTAGCCTTAAGGTTTTCAATAAATGCTTTTGAGGCAATATTATTGGCTTCGTCAGTAAAATTTAGGTTTACTCCCTCTATAAAAATTTCGGTTAATTCTAATTTGAAATTATTGCTAGATGTATCAGAATTTTGTTTGATAATATTGAAATTTCCTACGCCATTTTTGTCAAATTTTATGTTGCTTTTTCCTTCAAGAAGCTGCACTTTTTTGATGGTGTAAATACCATTGTAAATATCCCAAATATTGAAATTTAGTTTTAGTTTTTTGGCAAAAACCAACGTATCTGGTTCGCCCATAGAAACAAAGCTTTCGCTGATAAGCACATTGAAAAAATCTAAGCTGGCATAAGGAAAAGATGAATACAATGAGAGTTCAACGGAGCCTACATTTACTGGCGTAGATAGCTTTTTATTGAGGTTGGTGATGATTACATTTTGAACAATAGCATCGTATTTTTTGGCAATAAAATAACCTCCAATCCCGAAAAGGGAAGCCAAGATAAAAAGTATAATTAGTAAACGTTTAAGCCAAACCATAACCAACCTGCGAAGGTATAAACGGCTATTGCTCAATTAAATTGAAGTGTAGTTAATCTTTAAACAACCAAAGATTGAAAAGGTATGTTTTTTAAGAATTTTTTTCGAAATACATAGTATTTCCAAAATCGTCCTCAAGTTTTAGAGCATCATTGGTAAGTTGTAAAATGTTGTACTCTATGGATGAGGCGTTTGTTTTTATTTTGAGTTCTCTTTTGCCATTTGAAAATGCCCATTTTTTAATGTTCAATTCCTGAATGGGGCCAAGCGTATCATAGGTTAGCGCTTTTAAAGAAGAAGTAAGGCCGTAATTTAATTTATAGGTTGTAACATTACTTTTTTGTTTCACTTCAAAATCGCCTTCAAACTCCCAAGTATTATTTTCTTTATTGAGGTAGGTTTCGTAAACATAAATATCTACAGGGGCATAATAACTAGAGAGTTTAAAATACCCTACACTATCTAAAATTGAGGTGCTTTCTATTTCATTAACCTCTATTAAATCCCAAGTTCCTACAAGACGTTTGGTTTTTGATTTTAGGGTTAAACCTTCATTTTCTTCGTATTTAGAACAGCTTGAAATAAACAATAGGAATATTGCAAAACTTAGATAGCGCATGCTTATTTAGGTTGAAAAGTGAAATTTATTTTACAGGAAATATCTTAATCTTCGGAAGAAATTTTCATTAAATAACCAATTTCTTTTTCAGTTAACATTCTCCATCTGCCTTTAAGCAAATTCTTTTTGGTTAAACCCGCAAAAGAAATACGATCTAAAAACTTTACTTCATAACCTAAATGCTCCATCATACGGCGCACAATACGGTTTTTACCAGAGTGTAACTCAAGAATTAATTTAACAATACCAGGTTCTTGCATATCTAAATATGCTTTATCTGCTTTTGCAAAACCATCTTCCAATTCAAAACCTGTTTCTAACTTTTGGATGTCTTCTTCAGTTATTGCCTTGGTTAACTCAACCGAATATGTTTTTTTAATACCGTATTTTGGATGGGTAAGCTTTTTGGTTAAAATGCCATCATTGGTTAAAATTAAAACTCCTGTTGTAGCCCTATCTAACCTTCCTACTGGGTAAACGCGTTCGTTTATTTTGCCTTGCAATAAATGAATTACAGTGTTACGTTCGCGCGGATCGTCTAAAGTGGTAATGTAATTTTTAGGCTTGTTCATAATGATGTAAACATTCTTCTCGAACCTTAATTTTTCGCCGGCATACTGAACTGTATCTGTTGGTTTTACTTTTGTTCCAAGTACCGTAACAACTTTACCATTTATAGAAATTAAACCATCGGCAATTAGAGTATCGGCTTCTCTTCTTGAGCAAACCCCAGCATTGGCAATGTATCGATTTAGCCTAATTTCATCAGTTCCGGTTAACCTATTTTTTGAGGGCCTACTTTCAGTAAATTTTCTAGTGCCTCCAAATCGGTTTCCACCTTGTTTTTCATAAGGTTTTTTATCGCCTTTGTAATCTGGTTTATCAAAGCTTCTTTTAGGCCTTTCGTCTTTATTGTATGGTTTTTTGGTGTCATCTGAGTCTTCAGACCTACCAAATTGCTTTTTACCGCTTCTGTATTTATCTACATCTATTTTTGGCTTTCCATCTCGGCTAAAAGGTTTTCTTTCTCCTCTTGAGTCATCATCAGATTTGCCATAAGATTTTTTGCCACTTCTGTATTCATCAAAACTTCTTTTTGGCCTATCATCTCTGTTGAATGGTTTTCTTTCTCCTCTGCTGTCCTCAGAATTTCTTGAATACCCACCTGAGCCTTTTGAGTCTCTATCGTAGGGTTTTCTTTCGCTTCTAGAATCTGATGATTTATCAAAACTTCTTTTTGGCCTATCATCTCTGTTATAGGGTTTTCTTTCTCCTCTCGAATCTTCTGAGTTTCTTGAATAACCACCAGAGCTTTTTGCATCTCTATCGTAAGGTTTTCTTTCACTTCTAGAATCAGATGATTTGTCAAAACTTCTTTTTGGTCTATCATCGCTGTTAAAGGGTTTTCTTTCCCCTCTCGAATCTTCTGAGTTTCTTGAATAACCACCTGAGCCTTTTGAGCCTCTATCATAAGGTTTTTTTTCACCCCTGGAATCGGATGATTTATCAAAGCTTCTTTTGGGTTTATCTTCTCTATTAAAAGATTTTGACTCATCTCTTTTACCAAAAGACCTAGAGCCAGATTTTGAACCTCGCGAATTGTTAGGATTTTCCATTTTGCAAAGGTAATGTTAGTTGTGTAGAGTTGAGTATATAGTAGTTGGGTATGTAGTAGTTGAGTTGTTCTGAGTTGGTAGTTGAGTAGTTTAAAGCTAAAAACTAAAAATTGCCAATTCTTAGTGCAGAGTATCATAAGATAAAAAACTATCAGATTTCCTTTATTATAAATTCATAATTCAGCATTTATAATTAACATAAATTATCCCTTCCTCCTTCCTCTTTCTGTCTTTCTTCCTTTTCCTTTCTAAAAGCACCTATTTGCGCAAAAAACGCAACAGCCTTATTTATAATGATTATTAATAACAAATTTTTAACCGTATAATTTGGTTTTTTCGTTTTTTTTTTTG
>Ga0222664_1000779_pt1 | contig 14844 bp, 6 predicted proteins | sample AntAcemetagen604_FD_181147 | JGI IMG/M metagenome (GOLD analysis project Ga0222664, IMG submission 181147) | Saline water microbial communities from Ace Lake, Antarctica - #604 | ecosystem: Environmental > Aquatic > Non-marine Saline and Alkaline > Saline | place: Antarctica: Ace Lake | collected...
CAATTATTGATTTTGGCTTTTCGAACTTATTCAAATTTTGGAATAATTCCTTTTTTATTAGATTCTTGTTGCCTTCTTTTACACAGATTATCACTTTTTCACCTAATAATTCGTCTGGTTTTTTAGAAATAAAAAAAGCAAAATTTAACCCTTTATTTAGCTTTTCTTCAATGGCTTCAGGTTGAACTTTTAAACCGCCTGTATTAATAGTAAAATCTGCTCGGCCTAACCATATAAACTCGTTTGGGCTTAAAATCTCTATAATATCCGTAGTAAAAATATTTTCTTGTAAAAACGATTTACTTTTTACAATGAGCTTATTTTCAGAAGTTTCAATATTTATTTCTGGAAGTACCTTAAAACTTTTCTCTTTCGTAGGAAAACATTTTTTTAACGCGAAATGGGTAAGGGTTTCGGTCATGCCAAAAGTTTCAAAAACTTCTCCTTTATAGCCATGTAAATTTTGAATTAAATCTTCAGAAACTCTTGCTCCGCCTATTAATAGTTTATTAATAATTGTAATATTTTCAATGCCAAAATTTTTAATAGAGTTTGAAAGTTGCATAGGAGTTAAGGCCCCAAAATCTATAATTTCGGTGTTAAAGTTTAATGGTTTTGATGAAGGAGATTTTGTAATTATGTTACCTTCATTAATAAGAGCCCTAACAACCATTAATTTTCCAGCAATAAAATTTAGAGGCAGGCAAAGAAGAAAACTGGAACCTTTTTTTAGATTAAAGTGCACTAAAGTTCTATTTGCTGAAGCTTCTAATTTCCACTTTTCAACTTTAAATAACTTCGGTTTACCGGTTGAACCTGACGTTGTAATTTCTATTTCATTTTTCTCAGAGAACCATTCAGAAAGAAAAAGAAAAAGTTCTTTACCATATTCATTTTCTTTTTCGAATAAATCTATTTGATTCTTTTTTAAAAAGAAATCTCTAGAATAAAATTTGTGGTTTATTTTAAACATCATCAAAAAAAGATAAATCCCATTTGGAGTTTGGTAAATACCATATTTCTTCGCCAATAATGGTTAGCGGAGATGAAATATTATTGGAATATAATTGTCCTGTACCTAATCCTTGAGGTAGCAGATTATTTTTTGTAAAAGCGTATTGTGCTATTGCATTCAATCCGATATTTCCCTCCAAAGCGGATGTGAGCCACCAATCAACTTTTTGCTTATTTGCTTTTTCTATCCAATTATCACACATTTCAAATCCTCCTAAAAGACTTGGTTTTAAAATGATGTATTGGGGTTTGATCATTTCTAGCAATTCAGTTTGTCGATTTTTTGAAATGCCAATCAACTCTTCATCTAATGCAATTGGAATAGGGGTTACCTTGCATAAATCTGCCATTTCTAACCATTGGCCTTGTCTTATAGGTTGTTCAATAGAGTGCACATTAAATTTTGATAATAGGTTAAGTTTTTCTAAGGCTTCATTCGAGTTAAAGGCGCCATTAGCATCAACTCTAATTTCTAGAACTTCTGGAGAAAAGCTTTGTCTGATGGATTTCAATATTTTCAATTCCTCTTGAAAGTTTAGAGCGCCAATTTTTAATTTAAGGCAACTAAAACCTGCATCAAGTTTAATTTTTATTTGAGAAATCATAAAATCTGAATCTCCCATCCAAATTAGGCCATTAATACGTTGTCCTTTTTCTCCTGCTGAAAAAATTGATGGAAAAAGGTTAAAGCTATTTTTACTTTTTAAAGATAGAATTGCTGTTTCATAAGCAAATAGAAGAGAAGGAAAACCATTAAAAAATGATTTTGGCACTTCATTATTTTGCATAATCATCCCCATAAGTTGGCTTAACTTATTTTCAAGCAAAGTTTCATTGTCGTCAATACTTAGGTTTTTTATTATACTCACCTCACCAAAACCAACATTACTTTTTTGATCATTTAGAATGATATAATAAGATGTTTTATTTTTTAAAACACCCCTAGAAGTTCCGCCAGGTATTATAAATTTTAAAATGTGCTTTTTAAAACTAGCTTTCATACTTTACTGAAAATTAAAGTAATAGAAAGTGTAATCGAAATGAAAAATGTTGTTAAAGCAACTCTTTTTAACTCGGGATTTAACTCAGAAGCAACTTTATTATTTTTTACAAATCTTATGTTAAGGAAAAGTGGGAATGAGGTTAGAAGATACAAATACTGCCACCAATCTTTAAAATTATATAGAGAATAGAATAATAGAAGCGCTAAACTCAAAATTATAATGATGGAATGGTATTTTTTTGCGTTATCATTTCCAAGAAGTACAGGAATAGTTATTTTTCCTGAAAGCTTATCACTTTTTAAATCTCTAATATTATTCATATTTAAAACACCGATGGCAAGAAGGCCAATTGAGGTTGCAGGTAAAATATCAATCAGTAATATCTCTTGAGTTTGTAGGAAATTACTTCCTAACACCCCAACCCAACCAAAAAATATTAAAACAAAAATATCTCCCAAAGCTCTGTAGCCATATGGGTTTTTTCCCATTGTGTAAAAAATGGCTGCAGCAATTGCTCCTAATCCCAAAATTAAAAAAGATATTATCCAATAAAACTGGCTAATTTCAAAAGAAGAAATTAATAAAGTTACTCCAGAAAATAGACTTAAAAATGAAAAAATAACAACTGCTTTTTTCATTTGATTTATACTAATACTTCCTGATTGAATAGCCCTTTCCGGTCCAATTCTAGATTCATTATCTGTACCTTTTAGAGCGTCTCCTAAATCATTAGCTAGATTAGAAAGTATTTGAAGAAATAGGGTGGTAATAAGAGATAAAATTAAAATCGACCAGTTGAAACCATTGGTTGTAAAACCTAAAAAATTTCCAACTAATATTGATGAGAATGAAAGTGGTAATGTTTTTAAACGAAAAGCCGAAATCCAATGTTTAATCATGCTATCATAAAACTAATTCTTTCAAAATTGGTTCAAAAAAAAAGGCATTCAATTGAATGCCTTTTTTTTTGAAGTTTAAAAATTTTATTTATTTATTGTAATTCGGGTTTCAATGATATCTGATGGGGTTCTTACCCTTAGAATATAAAATCCTGCAGGAGCATTGATATTAAACATCATTAAGTTTTTACCGTCAACCAATTTTCTTGTTTCAGATAAAACTGTTTTGCCAATTACATCCATTAATTCAATCGTTGCATTTCCATTTTCAAACGCATCTAAGTCAATCATAAATGAACCATTTGAAGGATTTGGATACGTTTTAATTGAAATAGTTTTGTTTAACTCATCCAAACCAACATTTTCATTTTTAATAAATTTAATATCAAACTCAGATTGAGCAAATTCTTCTAATTGAAGTAAACTAGCTTTTACAGTCCATTTTAAATCAATTTCATCACCTAAGTTTAATCCATTTGCATTTAATAATGAATAAATAGAATTGTAAGGTAATGTTAAGTTAGTTGCCTTACCTGAGTTATCTGACATTGCAGAAGTCAAAGGATTCGCAAAGTTTCCGGTAGGAATATCTAATAACCATTCATAGTTTAATGTTCCCGTTTTGCCTTGGTAATCGGCATTTTGCCATGAGATATTTAAGCTTTGGGCGCTATTACCAGAAATTGATAATATGGTTCCATCAACAGGTCCAACTAGGTCAAATGGTAATGTTAATGCCCCTCTAACTAATTTAATGTTGAAAATATCTTGAGATTGAACAACATCATTTCCTTCATTAGCTCTTACTGTCCAAATAGCATCTACAGAATCACCTAAATTTATTCCTAAAGATCCAAGTAAACCACTTACAGCATCATAATCTAGAGAAAGCATTTCATCACTTCCATTATTATCTGAAGCCAAACTAGCTAAAGGAGGGGAAAAATTTCCACCAGGTAAGTCAAGTAACCATTCGTAAGAATAATTTCCGTTTCCTGCTGAAGTCCATTCAATAGAAACTGGATTTGTAGCATCACCTTGAACTACTAATCTAGTATTATTTGGAGGAGTTGTTAAATTAAAATCTGTAATTACACTTCCTCTAATTACCCAAATATTGTATGGGCCATTTACTGAAAATGCATCTCCTGCAGGGTTAGAAGCTTTTACATCCCAAATTGCTTTTAAAGTATCGCCAATGCTAAGTCCGTTAGTAATAAGTAAATTTTCTATAGTTGGAAAATCTATAGATAAAGCAGTATCACTTCCACCATTGTTTGAGCTTAGAGATACAATTGGATTACTGAAATTTCCACCTGGAACGTCTAAAAACCATTCGTAGGATAGGTTTCCAATTCCTGCTACATTCCAAGTTATTTCTGCATTTTTATTACCATTACCCGTAACTTCTAAAATAGTTCCATCAGGCGGTGTAACCAAATCAAACGGACGAATTACTTGACCCCTTACAAAAGTTATAATATAAGGATTATTTGTAGCAAGTAAAGTTTTGAAACCTCCGTTTGCTCTTGCACTCCATAATGCTGTAATGGTATCCCCAACTGATAAACCAAGATTAGCAAGTAGTCCATCAATATCATTATATGATAATGTTAATGCGGTATCAGCACCATTTCCGTTTGAAACAACAGATGCAATTGGCGCAGAAAAATTTCCAGAGGGTAAATCTAATAACCAATCGTAAACAGGTAAACCATCAGGTGAAGAATTATGCCAAGTAATATCTACTGTTTGTTTACCATCTCCTTCAACATTTAAGAAAATTCCATTATTTGGGGTAACTTGACTAAAAGGAAATAATACAGTTCCTCTAGATAAACTCACTTTAAAAGTATCCAAAGATGCTAAAGTGTCTCCGCCCGCGTAGGCTTCTACATACCATTCAAATGTTTTAAACGCATTGTAAGGTACATTTAGTGAAATCAATAATTGGCTTAATGCATCCATTGTAAAAGCTGCAGCAGTATCGCTTCCTGTATTTGTATATAATAATGGGGATGCAAAGCCACCTCCCAAAGTATCAAGATAAAAACCATAAGTTACTAGTGTATCGTTTGCAGGATACCAAGAAGGACTAACTAAATCAGTATTTACACCTTGAACTGTTAAACCTGCATTATTAGATGGCGTGCTTAATCCAAATGGATAAACAACAGAACCTCTTGTTAAATCAACAGAGAAAACTGATGTGGCTAAAACCGTATCGGTTTGTTCAAAAACTCGAACAGTCCAAATTCCAGAAAAGGTTTCATTTATTCCAATTTCATTGGCTTCTAAAAATCCATCAACTGTTCCAAATGGCAAAGAAATGGTAGAGTCATTGCCTGAATTATTTGAAGGAATAACAAGATATGGAGTGCTAAAATTCCCACCTAATGTATCGAATAGCCATTCGTAAACAGGTGTTGTTTTACTTGCAGATTCCCATGTTGGAGCTACAATGTTTGCTGAACTTCCTTCTACAGTTAATGCTGATGCGTTAGCTGGTGATAATAAATCAAACGTCCCGATTAAAGGATTCCTATCTATATTTATAGAATAACTAGGATTAAAAACTGTATCTGAACCGTTTGTTGCGTAAACTCTCCATTTTAAATTGATAGTTTCTCCAATATTTACACCCATCGAAATTAACAGGTTTTCAACAGCACTATAAGGCAAGCTAATAAAAGTATCTGTATTGGTTGATAAACTTAATAAAGGATTTGAAAAATTGTTTGTTACAGAATCTAGCTGCCAAACATAATTTATAGTCGAACCAGCACTTTGCCATGTCGCAGTAAGGGTTTTTGTATCAACTCCAAAAAGATTTAAGGCAGTTGCATTTGAGGGAGAAGTATAATTGAATATTCTGATTACGTTTCCTCTGGTAATGTTTATAGAAAAAGGACCATTGGAAGCAGAAATATTTCCATTAGAACTAAATGCGGCAACCGTCCAGTTAAATGGAACGGTCATTCCAACAGGAACATTGTTATCTTCTAATAATCTGTCGATAGCATCGTAACTTAAAACTAAACTATTTGCATTTAATCCTGTAGGAACAGTTAAAACAGTGTCACCAGTAACTGAGTTTAAAAGATACCAATTGTAGGAAGCTCCAAAACCCGCGCTTTCCCAGTTGATGGTAGCGGTAGTATTTCCGTCACCTGTTACATTTAAAGTGGTAGCATTTGCAGGAGTTAATAAATCAAAGGGATCAATTACAATACGTCTTTGAAGGATTAAATTTCTTGAAGTACTGTTAACTGTTAACCCATTTGTTTGCGCTCTTACCCTCCATTTACCGGCAAAAAGACCATTTAATGGGATGGCCTCATTAACTAATAAATCTCTTAAAGTATCAAAACTTATATTTATAAAAGTATCTGAGACAGAAATTGATAATTTAGGATTATTGAAGTTTCCAAATGAGTTATCATATTGCCAAAGGTAATTTGTTACTGTATCACCAGCACTTTTCCATGTAGCAGTTATAGTATTGGTTGAATGCCCTGAAACTTGAACTGTAGTATTAGTTGCAGGGGAGGTTAAAATAGAAGGACTTAAAACAGCTCCTCTTATTAGAGAAATTCCAAAAGTATCTGCGGAAAAGGAAGTATCATTAACACCTGTTGCCATTACTGTCCACTCAATATCTATTGTATCTCCTATATTTACACCAAAGCTTCCTAATAAGTTATTTAGTGCTGTGTATGAAAGGGTTAAAGAAGTGTCTGCACCACTATTATTTGAAGCGTACGATAATAAAGCTGGACTAAAACCGGCTCCAGGAGTATTTGCTAACCAAGTATAATTAAAACCAGTGCCTGCACTATTCCATCTAATAGTTGCATTTGAATTTACGCTTCCGTTTAATAATAAGGTTGAACCATCAGCGGGAGTTAATAAGCCAAAAGGATTAAAAACATCACCTCTTACTAAGGTAATCGAAAAGGTATCTAAGGACGAAACCATTATGCTTCCTGAAGTATCAGTTGCAATAACCGTCCAAATTAAATCAGCCGTATCTCCAACATTAAAACCAGCATTTTGCAAAAGCATATCTAAGTAACCTGCATTGGTGGTTAAGATTGTATCCATTCCATTGTTATCTGAAATAACCGAATCTAAAGGAGATGTTAAACCTCCACTTAAAGTGCCAATAAACCATTCGTAACTTCCAACAGCGGCGCCACCTGAATGCCACCCTATTGTAATAGGATTACTAGATTGCCCACTAATATCAGTAGTAAGTCCGTTAGGTGGACTTATTAAATTAAAGTTGTTGATTTGGGCATTTGAGAATGAAACAATTCCTAAAATAAAGGCGACAATCGTAAAAATCCTTTTCATATGTGGTTTTTTCAGTTAATCAAAAAATTAATTAATAGGTAATACTACAAATATAGAAAAACAAATCGCTATAAAAAATTAAATATATTACTGAAAATCAGTAGTTTAGTGAAATTGAACCGATTTATAATTGCAAATTTTCAATCCTTATGGCGAAGAGTTTTAAAAAAACTTTTTAAGGTTAAATCATTTGTCTTTTTTGGGGTAAAAATCTCAAGTATAGAAATAGACTTTTCTGAAATTAAATTTGAAATTGAGATTTGTAAATTTTCAGTATTTGAAGCTTTGAAATATGTTACATTAAAGTTTTTTGCCAAATGTTCAGCATTAAAACCATGTTCAGTTTCTATATATTTTTCAAACGAATTAACTCTTGCAGGTCCCTCAATAATTCTAAAAATTCCTCCTCCATTATTATTCAATACTATTACTTTTAAATTTTGAGGTAATCTTGGATTTAACAATGCATTTGAGTCATAAAAAAATGAAGTATCTCCTAAAATACAGATAAATTCTTTTTTAGGATTGGTATATGCAGCGCCTATTGCGGTGGATAAGGAACCTTCAATTCCACTTGTGCCTCTATTGCAATAAGACTCAAAATTGTAAAAATCTTCAAATAGTTGAGCATATCTTATTGAAGCACTATTTCCAAAAATTACACATGTATCTGCGGGTATAGCTTTGCTAATTATTTCAAAAACTTTAAAGTCGCTATAATCTGCCTTAAATGTTTTAGCTTGTTTTTTTACCCAATTCAATTTTCCATTTATTTTTTCAAAATACAGTTTGTTTGCTGGCTTTATTTTGGAGTTGAAAAGCTTTTCTAAAGGTGCATTTATTTGTAATGAAAGCGAATTGTATGTATCTAAATTTTGGTGTTCTTTACCTATGTGAATATGATGTTTTGAAAGGTTACTTTTCAGCCAAACCTTAATTTTTTTAGATACAATATTCGTTTTATAAGTAATTAAAACTTCTGGTTGAAATGCTAAATTTTCTTCCTGGTTCAAACTTTCTAAAAAAGCATCAATTGAAATTGCAAAGTTTTTGTCAAGTAAATTTGAATTGGTTTCACAGAGTATTGGAATATTATTTCTGCTACAGAATTCAATAATTTGTTCATTTTCAATTTTTTCAGGGCTTCTTTGGCCAATTAGGAAAATTACTTTTGGTGAAACTGAAAATATTTTTTTAATAAATGGCTCATCAAAAAGTTGATTGCTTGGACTAAAACAAAAATTAAATTGGGGAAAAGGAAATTTTAATGGCTTTGAAACCATATCATACAATGGTTCTGAAAATGGAATATTTATATGTATGGGGCCAATAGGTTCTTCAAGCAAAGTTGAAAGTCCGTTTACTAATTCTCTATAAAAAAATCGAATATTTAGTGGGTCTTCGCTTTTTATTTCATTTAAGTTAACTGAAGTTTTTACCACATTTTGTAAAGCGCCATTTTGATTTATGGTTTGGCCATCAGCCATATTAATTAACTCTTTTGGTCTATCAGCCGAAATTGCAATTAATGGAATTTTCATATAGTAGGCTTCAGCAAATGCTGGCGCATAATTTAGAACAGCACTTCCCGAAGTACAAAATAAAGCAACAGGTTTTTTGGTTTGTTGGGCAAGCCCCAAGGCCACAAAACCTGCTGACCTTTCATCAATAATTGAGTGTAATTTAAAACGATTACTTTCAACACTCTCAATTATTAAAGGGGAATTTCTACTACCTGGAGAAATTACAATATTGTCCACACCAAAATTAAGGAGTGTTTCAATTATTATTTGGGCAGAAACTTTTGAGCTATGCATTATAAATTTTCTAATATTTTTCTCAAGGTGAGAGATTTATTTTCGGTTTCTTGCCATTCTTCTTCTGGATTCGAATCTTTTGTTATTCCACCTCCTGCAAAAATGAAAGTTTTATTTGAAACAATTTTCATACACCTTAAGTTCACAACCAAGTTAGAATTTAGGTTTTGAAAATTAATTGTTCCTAAAAAACCAGAATAATATAGCCTATTATAACTTTCATTTTTCTTTAAAAAATTTTTTGTCTTTTCTTTGGGTATTCCGCAAACAGCGGGGGTAGGGTGGAGAGCGACAATTGCATTAATTAAATCCGAACTATTATTTATATTAAAATTCAATTTAGATTGGAGGTGTAATAAATTACCAGCAATTACTTCCTTTACTTCACTTTGTGTAACGTCAAATCCTAATTTTGAAAGCTCTGATTTTATATAGCGAGTTACAAAGAGTTGCTCCTCTTTTTCTTTATTTCTCCAAGTAGAATTCTTTTTATTTGAAAGTGTTTTCGTTCCTGCTAAACTATCTACTTCGCATGCTCCAAATTCATTAGATTTTATTAATTGCTCTGGAGTCGCTGCCATCCAATAATCATTGTTTGACAATTGAACCATATAACAATAAGATTTTTTATGGTAGGATACTAATTCTGAAAATACGGATATTATATCTTGTGGATTAATCTTAAAATCAAATTCCAATCTCCTTGAAAAGACAACTTTTTCATATTCTCCAATTCTAATTTGGTCAATTAGGCTTTTTAGGCCCTTAGTATAATTTGTTTTATCTGTATTTATTGGTTCCTTAGGAAATTTTTTATTTAATGGTTTTACTTCAGGCCTAAATATTTTTTTAGATTCTATTTTACCCCAAAAAATCGGACTTTCATTTGAGGGGATAAAAGGATGGAAAATGAAAATTTCCTCTTTTTCAAATCTATTTATATCGTAGATTGAATCAGATTGAAAAACAGCGGAAAAGTTTAATTGAAAAACCTGCTCTTCATCAAAACCTTTTATGAATACTTTTTTTAGCATAAAAAAAAAGGCCTCCGATTGGAAGCCTTTAATTTAGTATGTAAATAATTTATTTAACAATTTGAATTTGTTGAATTACATTTTCATTTTCTGATTGAATAGAAATAAAATAACTCCCTTGAGCTTGATTTGTTAAATCAATTTGGAAAATATCTCTATTGATATTATCAAATTCTTGAATGATTTTGCCCTCTATATCAATTACCGAAATTGTAGCATTTTTCAAGGTTTTACTAATTTCAATGTTCAATATTCCTGATGAAGGATTTGGATAAAGATTTAACCAATCAATATTGGCAACCTCATTTAATCCTGTTTTTGGATTGTAAATAATTATTGAAAATGTTTTAGAACAACTATTTGCATCTGTTATTTCAACATTGTATGCTCTGTTGCATAATCCAGTTGCAGAAGGATTAGTTTGTGCATTTGGATCATCCCACAAATATGTAAATGGAGGAGTACCGCCGGTAAGAGTGGTGATAAAAATATCATTATTACAAATATTATTTAAGTCATAATTAGGTTGTAAAATGGCTACTATAGGATCTGGTCCTGTTACAGTTGCATTAGCAAAAGAAATACAACCTGCACCATCAATAACCTGAACACCATATACTCCAGAAGGCAAATTATTAACTGAAGTTCCTGTTGTATTGTTAGACCATAATATTGAGTAGGTAGGAGTTCCACCTGTAATATTTACAGAAACATTTCCAGTTGAATCATCACCGCAAACTACAGATGAACCTTGTGTAGATAAAGACGGTGAGTTTGGATCATTTAAAACAACTGTTTCTACTTTTTGGCAACCTAAATCATCAGTTATTGTTACTGCATAACTTCCAGCTTTTAAACTAATAATAGAGTTTGTGTTTTGGCCATTACTCCACATATAAGTATAAGGAGATTGCCCACCAGAGACATTTGCAATTGCAACACCATCATTTGCTCTGCACAAAGTAGGGTTGGTAGATGCACTAAAGTCAGCTTTAATTATTGTTGGATTTGTAATTGTTACATTTTCAACAGCAGTACATCCACTTGCATCTGTAATAGATACCGAATAACTTCCTGCAGAAACTCCAGTTAATGAGGATGATGTTCCACCATTTGACCAAGAATAGTTAACTGGATTAATTGCATTTACAATATTTACAGTTGCCGAAGCATTAAAGAAACCATTACAAGTTGGTGAAATGGCTGAAACATTAGTAGTTGGAAATGCTCCTAAAACTGAAACTGATTTTACATACTCGCATCCAATAGCATCTGTTATTGTTACAGTATGTGGTCCACCTGCTAAGCCTGAAGCAAAAATACCAGTTGAGCCATTTGACCAATTATAAATAAAAGGTGGTTTATCACCAGTTGCAATCATTTGAGCTGACCCATCAGAACCACCACAAGTAGTTGCTGGGCTAGTGGTTGGGAATGTAGATATAGGATTTAATTCCTTTGCATAAGTAGAACCATTAAATGTACAGTTAGCATCGTCAGTAACTGTAACAGTGTACAATCCATCAACAGATACAATTAATGAATCTTGAAAAGATCCTGTATTCCATTGGTATGTTTCAAAGTTTGAACCTTTTGCCAATTTAGCAACAGAACCATTACAATAAAAAGTAGTATCACTACCCAATACGTTTGGATCTTCGTTATGTCCTAAATTTACCCTCAACATAAAAGATATTGAATTTAATAAAGGATTTAATGCAGGACTACTTGATGGTAACCAACCTTGTCCATCTTTTAAATCAACGTAATTAAGAGTATATCCTGCAGAGCCTTGGTAATAAGAAGAATATCCAAAACCCATATTTACAGGATTTATCTGCTCACAAGCAATAAAATAATCTCCTGGAGGTAAAATAACTTCTCCACAACCTAATCTTTTAGTATACCATCCTTGACCGTTTGCAGGAACTTGAAAAATAGTAGTTGAATCTATTAAGACATCAGGCTCATCTGTAATTGGATTGAAAGCATATAACAAACCTCTAATTTTTGTGCCTTGTATAGGAGCTTCTAAAAAGTATGAAACACTTGTAATAGTATCCATAGCATTTAAAGAAAATCTGTGTCCAAAACTTACAGGAGTTGCATTTCCTATCCCGTTAGCTGCTACACCGTTATCTCTTGCTATAACTGTATCTGAAACAAAAAAGTCATAATAAGCTGTATCATTTTGATTAATTGAATCTATTTCATTACAACTTACAATTGCCCTAGCTGTAAAAGTATCAGACATATTTGGGATAAATGGGGTGAAAAAATTAATTATTGTATCTTCATCAGGATATAATGTATCTACAAATTGAGAAGCGAAAAATGTGTTATTTAAAACATCTAAGTTTAACAAAGTACCTGAAATTGTATCAAAACCAAAGTTTCTAACCCCAGCACTAAAATTTACAATTGTTTGGCTAAAAGGGTATAAGTAATACTCATTTGCACCTGCTCCTTGAATTCCTAAAACTCCTGGATTGTAAGGTGCAGGAGGAGAAAGACTTTCAATAACTACTGTTCCATCTCCTGTTCCAACGCCTGCTATATTTAAGGGGTTTATTCCAGCATTAAAAGAACCGCCTCCGCCACCTTCGCAGTTAAGGTTTGTAGCCCCATGACTTCCGCCGCCTCCACTGTAGCCGCCGCCGCCGCCTGCTCTTCTGTTATTCCAGCTACTTCCGCCGCCGCCGCCGCCAAAGCCTCCATTGCCTCCGTTGGTTGCTAAACCTCCATTTCCACCATTAATAAAAGCGGAACCTCCTGCTACTCCTGCACCATTTCCTAATAATCCGCCTCCACCATCTGCTGAAGATGCTGTAGCACCGCCTTGACCATTTGCACCACCTGCGCCATTAGGAGACCCTACTGCACCTGTGTTACCTGAAGTTGCAACAGATCCATCAGTTACAACTGTATGAGAACTGCCCCAAGAACCGCCTCCGCCTCCAGCAACAGCAAAAGGGTTATCATTATTATCGGTTACAAATGAACCACCGCCTCCACCGTACTGGTTGGTACCTGCTCCTGCGCAACATAATCCTTCTTGACCTACTAAAATTTTTAATTGTTGACCTGCCGTTAAAACGAATTCACCTTCTACTTGTGCTCCTCTTCCTCCAAACGGGCCATAACCTTGTGCGCCGATAGCCGTAATTTTATAATTACCACTAGAAGGAACTGTCCAAATTTGGATTCCTGCATTGCTAGTTACAGAACCTGCTAAAGGAGTTCCTGCATATGCTGCAGTGAGCTGACTTTGAGATGGTCCAGTATTTCCTGTTTGACCACCTGTGGTAAATGTAAAAGTTTGAGCTGCTAAAAGAAAAGAAAGAAATAGAGCGGAAATTGAAAGTAGTGCTTTCTTCATAAATTTGGTTTTAAAGTCTATTTAGTGGTGAATTAAATCATGATTCACCTAAATTTAAATTTAACCCCAAACATAATTAAAAATTATAATTATTGCACGAAAATTTATTAGTTATAAGGGTATCAATTTATTTATTGAAAAAAAGGAGCATATTTTGGCAATAACTCTTCCTTAAATTCTTTAAGGTTTATCAATTTTTCTAATTGTAAAGAGAGGTGACTTTCAAAATCTAAAAAGTCTATTTTGGTTAAAGATTCTTTTCCATCAATGGTTAAGTTCTGCAATCCCAAAGAAATCTTTTGCGTAGAAATTATTCCCGAAGTAATTCCAAAACCCTCAGTAGGTTTTTGGCTTTTGAAAAATAAATATCCATAAAACATTAATTGTAAGGCCTTTGGTTTAGGCTCATCTCCAAATAATTCTTCAACAGAATCAATTTTAAATTCTTTTGGATCTGTATATCCTGTTTTGTAGTCTATGATGCGGTAGTTGGTTTTTTCTAAATCAATTCGGTCAGCTTTCCCCTTCAATTTAATTTTTTCTTCTTTTATCTCTATAAAGTGTTCTAAAGTTTCTTCTAGTTTAACAATTGAAAAATTCGGATTCTTTAAATCTAAATTAATTACACCTTCTATAAAGGTTTGTATAACTTTTTTAAGAATAATATTTTTACCTGATATTTTAGGAAGATGCCCAAATCTTTTAGAATATTCTAAATCTAATAAATTAGGTGTGTTTTTTCTTCCCTCAATTAAATTTTCTTTTGTGCTTAAAGTAGTTTTAAAGTTTTCATAGATGTTTTGTAAAATATCGTGAACAACATCTCCTATGGTTGATGCTTCCATAAATTCAGAAATAGAATCCGCTTCTTTTATTCCTTTTACATACCTAAAATAAAACTCTAATGGATTTCCCAAAAAGGTATTAAATGCCGAAGGTGATAATCCTGATTGGGTTAAGTATTTGAGCAAGGCCAAATGATCTTGTTCATTTTTATAGCCTTCTACATGTTTGGGGTTTTCTATTGAAAATGGAGGATTATGAATTGTGTTTTGTGTGATAAATTTAGAAAGCTCTTTTTCATGTTCAATTTGATAAATAAATCTGCTTTTTTCTCCTTTTCCCATGCCATCGGTTAAGGCATTATATAACAACCAAACTTTTTTTGACCGCTGAATAGAACGATAAAAATGGTAGCTAAAAATACCATCATGGTGCTCATAAGTTGGAAGTCCAAAACCTTTTCTTAAATCATAGGGAATTAAACTTTCTAGTTTTTTAGCAGAGGGAATAACACCTTCATTAACTGAAACAAAAATTAAATTTTCAAAATCTAAATTT
>Ga0222664_1000784_pt1 | contig 14749 bp, 19 predicted proteins | sample AntAcemetagen604_FD_181147 | JGI IMG/M metagenome (GOLD analysis project Ga0222664, IMG submission 181147) | Saline water microbial communities from Ace Lake, Antarctica - #604 | ecosystem: Environmental > Aquatic > Non-marine Saline and Alkaline > Saline | place: Antarctica: Ace Lake...
AGCTTCACCCACCAGCCCAACCGTGGGTCCGGTAACAATCCCACCTTTAGCAAACGCGGACACAGATGCGTTAGCACCCTGGAACATATTGATACCAAACCTGTCCCGCAAGGCTATCTTAGCTGCGGTTTCTTGTAACACGCCAGTACTAAAGATGCTTTGCCCGCCACCCGTTTCGCGGTTACCCCCACCGCCAGAATCAAGTTGTCTCGCCGAGTACCGGTCAAGTACGTCTCGGGTACCGCTAGTGTCCACATCACCAAACCGCATATTGTCAAACCTGCCAGGCATAGCAATCCGGTCAAAGTTGATCTCCGAGGCACGGAAGTCAATCTCGACACCAGGTAACGAATTTGCTTTTTCAATAAACCAGTTCAGACCACGGATCGAAGCATTGATAAACGTTTCCAATGCCCCGAGCATAATATTGAAACCCTCAGCAAAGAACGTTCTAATACCAAAAACAATGTCATCGAAGTCGTTAGCAAATGTGCCTAGCGCTAACAGAAGTCTGCCCAGACCAATCTCTTTGAACACTTCCATTGCTTGTGGCAAAAAGTGTGTCATCATTTCCGCTAACACACCAAGCGCCGGAATCACAAGACCTATGAGTACTGCTTCCAAAAGCGGTAACACAATGTCAATTAGTGGCAGGAACATCTCCACAAGTTCCAACACAATCGGGATTAGCGCGTCAAGCATCTCCACAAAGACAGGTAATGCTGCTTGTAGGATCCTGTCCACGGACTCAAAGATTGCACCTAGCACCGGCACAAGCATCTCGACAAGTGGACCGATTAGTTTGGCAAATGTTTCGACTAACATCTCCACCACTGGCATTAGAGCATCCAGGAGCGTGATAAACGGTGGCAACAAAGACGTGACTAGATCCACAACTATCGCAGCGATATCACCCATTATTGGGAGCAGTGGCAGGAAAGCGTCTATCAGACCAGGGAGTAACTGGAACAGCCCATCAAGTGCGGGAGCAAACGCCGCAAATGTTTCCTCAAAGATTGGTCCTAGCTTGTCTATTGTAGGCATCAACGAGTCAAGTAATGTGCCCACGATGTCAAGCAAAATATCGCCCACCGGCAAGAGCGAAGCTTTAGTAGTTTCTAAAGCCTTGTCAAACTTGAACTTGACCGTATCCGCTGTGATCTCAAAGGCTTCGTCAAGAACCCCTATCTCGTCCGTCATCTGTTCAAACAGCTTGCGGTTGTCATCCACCGATGCGCCCATTAGGTCAAGCACACCAGACAAAGCCCGCACGTTACCGAACACCGAGGTAGTTGCCTCAATGTTTCCGTCGAACTTGTCGGTCAAAGTTTCAAGGGTTGAGAACAAGCCCTTGTCTTTGATTTGTTGGCGTAAACCCTCAGCAGACAAACCCATACCGGCAAGCGCATCTTTAGCGCCCTGAGTAGGTTTTGCAAGTGTGTTTAGGATCCCACGGAGCTGTGTTGCTGCAATCGAGGCGTTAGTACCGGTCTTTGACATACCAGCCATCGCAGCACCGACCTCTTGGAAAGACACACCCAAGTTGGAAGCGATAGGCAGAACCTGACCCATAGACTGGGCGAGTTCCTCCGGTTCGAGCTTACCGAGTCGGACAGCCTCAGCAAGAACATCCACAGCCTGAGCGCCACCAAGCTGAGCCTCGCCATAAGCGTTCACCGCCGAGGTAGCAAGGTCAGCAATAGTCTTAGTATCGCCTAGACCAATAGCAGCACCCTTGAGTGATGCCTCAAGAACCTCGGTAGCTGCAGCGCCACGGAGACCAGCCGAGGTAATAAAGAACAGGGCATCTGCGGCTTCGTTAGCCGACTTGCCAAACTGTGGTCCAAGCCGAGCAGCTGCTTCCTTAAGTTCGCCTAGATCCCCTGCAGCAACACCTACTAAACCCTGGATCTTTGCAAAGCTTGTCTCAAACTCTGATGACATCTTGACAGCTGCAGCACCAATACCGGCTACCGCGGCAACAGACACCGCTGCGATACCGCCGACAGCTGCACCAAACTTGGCAAACGCGCCCGTTGCTTTCCCGAGCGCCTTAGTATTGGTGATGTACTTGATCGGGATAGTTATTTGCGAAACGCTACGAGCCACTCTTGAGCCTCACATTCACTCGCCTTGCCAAGCCATTCAGTTCACGCTCTACGGTGTCGTGTAACAAGGGTCGGTACTTGAGATATGCGCGGAAAGCATAACGACCACCCTTGCGCCTAACCAGCCTGTTCTTACCCTCAAGGACACCAATCATCCGCTGACCGGCAGGTGTGAACCCAGAACTACGAGAACCAGCCCGCTCAGTTAGGGCAAACATTCGCTTATACCCAGACTTGCCTGACGCGGTGATCTGGGCAACAGCCATACCTGGTCCAGCCGATAACCGGAGCGAGGGCTTGACGTTAGCGGATCTCCACTGGTTGCGCTTACTGCCAGACGCCATACCACTCATTGGCGCATCAGGACGAATCGAGTCAATCTCACCCTGCATACGCGAAGTCACAGAACCAATAGATTTTTTGATTCCGTCTTTAGTCTGTTTTTGGACCTGACGGTCAAGCTCACGAAACTGGGACTTTAGTTGCTTGAACGAGACAGCATCAATCTTCTGCTCAATCATTAGACAGCCCCAATCTCCACAACTATTGTACCGCTGTCACCTGCGCCTGTTAGCTCGTTTGATCTCGCCATCTCGAACCATCTGCAACGTAAATAGCATTCTCGGTGACAAGTCCATAAGCTCATTAGGGGAGATCTTCATTTCCCAAGCCAAGCTAGCAATCATCCAGTGCGCGGACTGGTCACCGAGCGGAACTATTTTTTTGGTTCCACAGCCTCAATAGATTCGACACTATCAACCCACTTTTCAAAGTTTTCCTTAGTCACCCCGGTACGTTTTTCGGAATGCCAAGCTAAGAACAACAGGTGTGTTAGACGAACCTCGTTTTGTAGACTCGCCATCGAAATGTCAAACCGTTCCTCAAAGGCAACAATATCTGATGCCTTCGCGGCGATTTCTTTAGTGGTGTTGTCGGTATAGCCAATTTGTAGGTTGATAATCATATTGCTATGCCGTTGCTCTTGTTACAACACCGTTCACTGGCCAGGTCACAGACAGCGTTGCCAGATCTCCCACGGAGGAAGCGAAGGGCTGGGTCTGTGTACACAAAGCGTTGAACGAATAGGTCGGGTTCGTGGCGCTAACCGCTTCCCCAGTTGGTTTGATAACAATAGCCAGGTCGGTGCCAAGCGCAGCGAACAAAGTATCGTCCACGCCACTTGCAGCAAAGTCCTGGTGGAAGTCGAGCGTAACTGAAGCATCCTTCAGCCCACCGATACGAGTACGGAAAGTCGAACCGAAAGCGGTTGTTTCCTGCTCGTCTACACTAATGTCGAGAGTGACCGCAGCAAGGCTTGAACTAAAGTCTGTGCCACCGATCTCGATGTCGTAATCTGTTGCGACAAATTTTGCCACGATATTCCCCTAATCTGCGAAAACGTCTACCGAGAACTCGGCAGCTAAGTACATTGACTCATCTAATGATATCGTACCAATGTTTCCCATTTCAGTTACGCGCACATCAAAAGCTGAACCCGAAAGTGTCTTGTCTGACTCAATAGCAATCTTCACGCTCTCGCTACCGTTAGAACAATAACCGTCAAGGCGTATCTGCGCCCACCGGTCAGATGCTCGTGAAGCAATGAGTGTCACAAGGAAACGGTAGATTGTTAGCCCACGCTGAAATGCCTGGTCATATTCCACACTGGTCAAGCTAACAACAGCCATAGGCGGGTTCACCTGGTCAGGGATCTCCTCGCTTACCCGCAACCCTGAGATAGTTCTAAGATTTGTTCCGAGACCGTCACGCATATCCTGGATTGTCAAGCCATTCTCACTTTCCGCCACGGGGCAACAAGCGCCTCAACATCAGGGTCAAATTTTGTGACACGCATTGCGCCTAGATCTCCAAACCCAGCCACACCAAGCGGGGAGTCATACCGTTTGAACTGGCGCATCGACAGCAGGATTGTGGCTTGTACGATATCCATAGGCACTGACGCAAAGCCAAATGTTCCGACCACCTGCACAGTTGCTTCGTAAGAATCAGTTACGCGCGGGTTCCAAATAGGGAACACATAATCGCCAACAGCACGAATCCTTGTGGACGGTGTTGAGAGTCCACCAGCTTGCCCGTTTAGTGGTTCAAGCTGGTAGTCAGTAGCTGACCAGGTCTCTGTGAACCCGTCACTACTAGGCGCGGTCTTGAGGGTAGTAAGACTTTGGAGATCGTCAATCTGCACAGTGAAACTATCTATGGGCAGATAGATCCTTGTAGCAGTGCCGACATCGTAGAACACTCTGTCTGTGTAACCATCTATCTCGCGCGAAGCTGATTCGATAGCAAGCTCAATGAGCGTATCGTCAATAGTATCTTCGATGCGGAGCGCCGATTTGACTTGGGTTAGGGTTGCGTATCCGTTTGTGATTGCCATTACAACAGTTTAGCGCAGCCACTCGTTGCGCCGTCTACGGGTTAGGGACCAATATCCAGCACTGTAATCCTCGCCCCTGATTTTTGCTTGGTGATATTCGAGGTTGTCGTTATATACACGATTGAGACGATCCTTTGTAATCTGTGTCACCCGTTCAGGTGTGGACATATCATATCGGGCACCTAGGTCAATATGTTTCACATGAAACCCGTTGTGCCTTGCCCTGCGCAGATAGTCCCGATCTTCTTGGTGTATTGGGAAGAATGACTCGTCAAACAAACCAACGTGTCTAACCACTTCTTCGCCTACGCAAAAGATTTGGAAGAACGGTTCAGCATCAGCGAGCGTTACCTCGTTAGGTTGTGCTTTGGATAGTTTGTCTAGATCCCCTGGCGCAAGTATTAGGTCGCACGAGGCAAAGTACCATCTGTCGTTGTGGGGCAATGATTTGATGCCGAGGTTCCACGAACCGGCTAACCCTAAACTTGCGGGCAACGGAATGTAGTGAACGTTTTGTGCCTTAGACGGGAACTGTAGCGAAGTAACCCCAGCACCGTTGTCTATGATTACGAGGTGGGCAATTTTTGTGTCTATTGTGTCAAGCATCCGCTGTAGTAGGTCGTAGCGACCAAAGACTGGGATTATGAGGTTTGGGATCACGAGACCATCGTATTGTACGATTCCTGTTTTGTGGTGCTATTTAGGTGTCAAAATAACTTTTTGCGAAACCCACAAGGCCAAAGGCTTGATTTTGCAGCCTGAAGGCTAACCCTACAAACGAAAGATCCCCCAGGCTAACCTACAAAGCCTGGGGGATCAATCTCGTTATGTCGGGTGTTAGCTTGCTCCACCGACAAAGTGACGGACGTGACCAGCGTGGGTCAGGTTGCCATCAACACGCATCGTGAACCGGTAGGTCACAGTGTCAGTGTTGAAAGCGTAGTCAGACGAGGAAGCAACCTGCAACCCGCCAGCCATACGCACCTTGTAGCTGGGGAAGTGCCCGAACAGAACCGACTTAGCATCGAGCGCCGTAGCAGCAATGTTTGGGTTCTCGATGACATCGAAACCAGCGAACTGGTCAGGCTGTCCAATGCCCACCTGGTACAGGTAGTTACCGGCAGTGTCCTTGAGCTTACGCATTGCACCGATGGAAGAACCGGCAGCCATATACCCAGTTCCAGGCAGACGGCGAACAAGTCCATCAACACCGGTGTAAGCCAGGTCAATCAACTCGTCAGCAGTGAACCCACCAGTTGCACCGGTAGCGCCCTCGACACCCTCAGATGATCCGGTCACGATACCTTCAGGCTTCGAGGATCCATCGCCAGTGGTGAGGGCAGCGTTTACGGCAGTACCGATTCCGTTACCAGCTTGCTCAGCCAAGTGCGACTCAATGTTGAACCCAGCGTCTGAAACAAGTTCAGCAGCAACGGGGATCAACAGACCGTACTTGTAAGCACCGAGAGTGATCGAGCTGTAGGTAGGCTCGGACTCGGCGAGAGCAGCACCGGCACCCTTGAGGGTTGCAGCACTGTAAGCCGTGAGAGTCGGGATTGTGAGATCTTCACCGGAGGCGGTGCGGATCACATCTGAAGTGTCGAGCATTGGTCCGACCAAACGGGCAACATCGAATACCTGGTCGTAGAACGACTTGGGTACGGTGTTAGCCGAGGGAACCAAGGTTGCGCGTTGTTCAAACTCGTGTCCACGAACTTCGCCACGTGCAATGTCACGAAGGATGTCCCCAGTGGAACGTTCTTCGCGTGCCTCGGCGGGAACGAATCCGCGAGCAGCTTGATCAGCTTCGGAACGACGTGCTTCGTTGCGGGTAGCAACAGCGACAGCCTCATCAGCGCGAGTAATGTCAGCTTCAATACGGTTGATTTTTTCAAGTTCAGCAGAGTCAAGCCCACGGCTATCTGATTCCGCACCTTCGATAACCTCGCGGATTTGCGAAGTCAGGTTGGCGCGAAGCTCCTGCTGAGTCTTTACGAACTCAGACATAGTTTCTCCTGTTAGTTAGGTGTATGGATATCCGTGGCGGTTCCACTCAACGGCGAGGTCAGTAGCGGCTCCGCTTCCCTGACATATCTATGATACCGAAAAAAAACTTTTGATATGGGTTAGACAAATCGGTGGCTAGGTGGTAGCCTTAGATTATCAAGGGGAGATCCCCACAAAGAAACGGAGAGAACGATGATAACGATCACAGATAGCAAAGTAGCAGCCAGCCAAAAGTTCATCAGCAAAATGGAACTGCTTGCCGGAGTAGCTTACGAGGACAACGTAATCTCAGGTGACGAACTAGACAAAATTATTGACCTAGTTCGCTACATGGAGAGTAACCGCGATTTTTCAAAATTGTGCTACTTCTGCGCATCTAAGAACCGCAAGACCTGTCAGCACGGGAACCGATAATGCGATACAACTACAACGATGGCGGACGAAAAGCAGCCGGGTACAAGGGCGAGGCTAACGACTGCGTAGTCAGGGCAGTAGCGATAGCCACCGGGCGCGACTACAGGGAAGTCTACAAAGAACTAGCGCGGGTGATGGCAGGCTTTGGTCACGAGCGCTCAGCCAGAAACAATATCCCCAACAAAATAATCAAGCACTATCTTCAGGATCTAGGGTTCGAGTGGATCCCCACGATGGGCAAGGGTACCGGCATCCAACACCATATGCGGGCAGACGAGCTACCCAGCGGAACCTACATAGTCAGCCTATCCCGCCACCTAGCCACAGTCATAGACGGGACGGTTCACGATAACCACGACCCCAGGCGCGAAGGTACCCGCGGAGTCTACGGACTCTGGCGGCAGAAGTAGGATAAACAGAAAGAACGGAGATCACAATGCAAACATTTCTACCAGACCAAAGCTACTTTGTCAGCGCAAGGATCCTAGATCGGCAAAGGCTAGGTAAGCAACGAGTCGAGGCGTACCAGATCCTACGGGCGCTCCGTGGCGAAAGCAAGGGTTGGGTCAATCACCCAGCAACTAGAATGTGGCGAGGCTACGAGCGAAACCTTATCCTTTACACAGAAGTGATGTGTGACGAGTGGACAAGCCGTGGCTATAAGGACAGTATCAAAGACAAGGTAGGTGTGATGCTTCCAGACTATCCCGACTATGTTTCCCCACCGTGGCTAACCTACGACCTAATCAGGACACACCAATCTAATCTAATTAGGAAAGATCCCACCTACTATCAACCTATGTTCCCAGGCGTGCCAGACAATCTTGCATACTTGTGGCCAGTGACGGAGGACAACCGATGAGAGAACTATCAGAACACACACTCAAGATGCTCGTGTTTAGAGATCCCACACTAAAGCAAGCAGCTGACCGATACCGATACTGCTGGGTGTTATTACCCGATGCGGTCTACGAGTTGGACCTAGCGGTCAAGAAGTCGTTACATCACAACTATCTTGAGGACACGCCAGAGATTGCGTACCTTCGCGCCAACGTGGAACTAATCGGCGAGGAAATGGATATTAGTGAGCAGATTCTGCAGGATGCTCTGAACCTAGAGTATCGGTTGTACGAGTCTCCATAGGCTCAACTACCCGCTTCTGTTTTCCCCGAGTAGCACTAGGCTGGTCAAGCTCGTGGATCTCCTGAGCCATCTGTGCAGCTAGCAGGATGACAGATCCTGAAACTGGATTACCGGCAACCCTGAGGATTGTCTTTTTGATTTCGTCTACAGTAGCCATTACAGTCCCATCAATAGTTCGAGCTTTTTCTTTTTGAGCGCAAGCATTTCGAGCGAAGTATCCGCCTTTGCTTCCTCACTCGTTTCAGGAGCAAGCTTGTCAAGGACACGCTCAAGTAGCTGACGGTCATCATCAGTAATGTTATCGCCAAGCTCAACTTTGAGTAATGCGTCCGCAAGCTCGTCAGCATCAACCTCGGTGCGCTCGGCTAGTCTCTCTAACCCACGGACTGCGGTAGTCCCAGCGGTGGCTGTGTAGGCGGGGAAAGCAACAATACTGACCTCGTGTAGCCTTACCTCGTTCAAGGTTCGCTCAGATCCATTCTCTGACCAGCTATCGCCATCTCGTGGAACCGAGAAACCAAACGACATCGCATCCACATCGCCCCGGCGAATCAGCTCTGAGGCATCACGCCCTGTTGTTGTATTAGGCAACATCGCCCATACACGCAATCCCCTATCGTCCTCACTCAGTTTCAGTGTGCCTGCCCTTGTGCTACCCAGAACTTCGCCGGAGCTGTGGTTCCACAAGAGCTTGATGTCGTTACGAGATTTCAGAGACCGGCTAAATGCCCCAGGCGCAATCTTCTCCGTGAACGGTAGGGGTTGGGATAGTGAGTCAAACATTGCCGCGTATCCCTCAAAGGTCATACCTTCGCTTGTCTCACGGATCTCAAACTCCGTAGGACTCATTCTGGTTTCTAGATCTACCACTGCACTGCCCGCCATTCTGTCTGCGTTCTCGTCTTTCAGTCTACCAACTACACCTTGCGCATACGCTAAAGCTCGCTCAGAGCCACGCTTACTTGGACCACTGCCCCAAAGCAAATGTGCCACAACGCCAGCGCTCGGGTAGTCCTCGTTGTCTGGGTCTGCTGCTGGCGCATCTAGATCTACCAAATGTCTGGAGATCCACGCTGCTAACCTGACCCATTTATCGGCAGTGACATTACCAGCTGCCATAGCACGAGCTTCGCTAACTGTTGCAGGGCGTAATCCCTCACCGCTTTTGCCTTCCTCGTGATATTTCAAACCTTGTCTTGCTGCAGCCCGCATATATGCCGGTGGTTCCAGGTTCACCTGTCGCAGTTCGGCATCATCTAAGAATGTAGCCAAGCTAGCACTCTCGGGGTGATCCTTTTGGGGAGCAGGTGCCCGTTCCTCGTCACCTTCCCACGCATTACAGTAATGATCCCCGCGAACATAATCTTCCCACTTAGCGCAGTAAGCCTTCTCGCCGTCATCCGATTGCATATCTTCTCGATAGAATATGCAGTTGCCACAGGCACGACCCTCAGGCACATCCTCGGCAAGCGCCGGACGATAATTGTCTGGCAGTTCCCTAAGCTCAGTCATTGTTTTGTATTTGGGTAACAGCGCCATCAGTCACCTCGTCCTTGTACACCGACTCAGGATCTTCAGGGTCAATCATCGAAACAGGTTGTAGCTGTGTAGACGGTACGCCAGTGTGGTCAATAGGTGGCAGGTCAAGCGCTTGTAGTACGCTCGCTGGGTCAAACCCGGCATACACCAGGTCACGAGCCATTGAGACCCGTTCCCGTTGTGCCCGAAGTCGAGAGTCATCCACATCCACGTTGGCTAATGGCACACGAACCTTAACAGCTGACTCGTCATCTTGTGGCGCTAGATCCTCTAAAGCGCGAGCCTCGTTTATTGTGAGGAACCCAGACTGCATAGCGGTGGAATACGCCGAGTACCGTGACTGAATATCTGCGCGAAGCAAACCATCAAGGTTGAATTTCAGGAACGCGCCGTCACCGTTTGACCCACGTTCTAACAGTGGGTTGAAAGCACCCTCAATCTTTGTGAGAATGGGGCGCAATCCGTGTGTTACCCAAGCAAGGTTGTTCTGCTCCACGCTGGCGTAACTGTTTGTCCCAGGCAGACCGAGCAGGTGTGGCGGAACATTGAAAGCGCGGGCAATATCTTCCACCGCTAACCTACGAGCCTCAATAGCCTGTGATTGTTGTGGATCTATCTGGGTTGATTTGAAAGTTGCGCCACCGGTTAGCACACCGGTTTTGTGTCCTCTGCGCCAGCCCTTGTGACGGTTATCAAACCCAGCTGTGAGCTGTTTGGCTTGTTCCTCGGTGAGGTTGCCAGGAAACTCAATAACACCGTTCAGGTTGGTGCCCTGCCCAAAGAACGTGCTAGCAAATCTTTCGAGAGCAAGCGCAAGACCAAATGACTCGCGTAGCGCCTTGACACGAGATATGCCACGAACCTTGCCGGGCGGGAGAACATCTGGGATATAAACAATTTCTTCTGTGGTTAAGGGTTTGCCTTCGCCTTCCACGGTGAAGATAAGCCGACCAACAGTGTCACGGGTAACCTCGACAGTCGTAGGATTTAGAACGGTTAGCGTGACTACCTCGCCGCGGGTGTTGTAATAGGCGCGAATGAAAGCGTTACCCTCAAGCAGTAAAGATACGACCACCGAGTTCCAGAAGGCTTCGGCTGGTAGGTCAGCATCGGGTTTGCGCAACCACTGTGGCTGAGGCGATAGATCCACCCGTGTTTGGTTGTTCTTCTTGTAGGCGTGAAGCGGTAGCGTTGAGATTGTGTCAGCGATAAGCGACACCGCAGAGAATACGGCATTGACACCAAACACTGTGTCTGAGTCAATTCGCACACCCGACTCGGTACCAATAGCAACGTCATCACCCGCAGCGAATAACGTCTGATATGAGACTGCCCTACCCTCGCTAGGGTTGATAATACGATTGAGGATCACTGGTTTTGCCCAACTACGAATCCGACAAGGATGATTACCCCACCAGCAAATACAAGCCCGGCGGGAATGGACCACATAAATACGCCCACAGCTATACCCGCAAATCCGGCTACCTGTAGAACACTAGCAATAATCTGTTTGCTCATACACCTATCCAAAGAACTGAGGTACGACTTCTTCCATTCTAGCGACTGTTGCCCTGTCCACGGCGAGAATTGCTGCAACAGCTGCGTCAATCTTTCGTGGGCTTGCTTTTTTGTCTTTCACAATCCTCGGTCCCAGGTTGTCTATCTTTGTCACCGCGTTATCTAAATGCCGAGTTAGTACCGGATCACCATCGTGGACTATGCGTTTTTCGACAACAGCATCATAGAATTTCGCACAAGCCGGTACCATTCTTCGTGGCGAAGTTGATGGCCATTCGACTATAGGCAGTCCTGCTTGTTCTAGGATCTCCATCGAGCGTTGCCACCGAAACGGGTCACAGGCAATCTCACGGACTTTCGGATATTTCTGACAGAAAGCCATAATTGTTTGCTCCACATCCGCAATGTCCACGCGCCAATCGTCATCGTGTATTGCCAGATCCTTCTCCCACGCCTTGACCATAAAGACTTGCACAGGGTCATCGTCTGTCTTAGGAATAATTGCGCCCACAACAACTGTGGCATCACCGGAGAACGAACCGTCAAAGCCCAGCACTATCTCGTCATCTGGTGTCGGAGTAACCTCGCCCTCGCACTGTTCCCACGCCCCGTCAGGTAGCCAGCTTGTTGCCGAGGAAACAAACAAGTTCAGGCGTTTGGTTTTGAACTCGGCTTCAGGTGTCCGCCGGATTGCAGATCTAAAGTCCTCAATATCGTTAATGTCACCGTACCCAGGGTTTGCTTTCTCCCAGCTTGCCTCGTCACGATACTCGCCGTCTGATTCCCACCAGGCTTGGAAGAATGTTGGGTCATCTTCTTCGCCCCGCACAACTTTTTGTCCGTACTGGTAGAGCGAGTAAGCAATAGAGTCGCGCCCTGTCGAGTCGGAGCGAACACCCGCAGTTGTAATTGCCACAAGCGTTGCCTTGTTTCCACGGGCACCCATAGCCAAAGACATAACATCAAATAGATCACGGTTTGGCTGTGCGTGTAACTCGTCAAAGATTACAAAGGTCGGACCTAAACCTTCCTTAGAATAAGCCTCCGCCGACAGCGCCCGATAAACAGAACCATTCTGTGTGTTCTCCATCGCATCCCGGTACAACTTGATGTGTTGTAGATCTGGCGCAGCCTCAACCATCTTCTTGGCATCCCTAAACACAATTTTTGCCTGTTCCTTCTCGGCTGCAATCGAATATACCTCGCCACCGTTAGGACCAAGTGCGAGCGAGTACAGGGCGGTAATCGAACCGAGCGCACTTTTTCCGTTCTTCCTGGGCATACCAATAAGCTGTATTCGGTGGCGCAATCCCCCGTTATTATCCCAAGCAAACATACGAAGCAAGAGCTGTTTCTGCCAGTCACGAAGGACCATAGGTTCGCCCACGTTACCCGCAACACTATCCTTCGTTATCGTTCCGTAACGTTCAGCGAAACCGATAGCGATATGCCCTTCGCCCCCAAGTAATGATTCCTCGGGAACGTGGGTCATCCAACGCGGAGGCCAACTACTCGTCATCGGTTCCCCGCACAAGCTGATCTTTCATTTGTTGTAGCTCACTGAGCCGGGATCTCCGCGCCACCTCAGCAAGACCAAGCCTCGACCTGTCCGATGGCGAGAACCCAAGCATTGACAGGTTAGCTGCAATAATCCGTGACAGGTTATCCAGCCTACGAGCCATCTGCATATTATCCGTCTGCATTACTTTGATACGCAGGTTCCAGCGCTCGTCCACCATCTCACAAGTCATCAGCAACAATTCGATATCGGTGGTCGGACTAATCCACCCGACACCTGCTCCCCAAACCCGTTCCCAAAGTTTCTTGCCTGGATCTAACAAGGGTCGTGGTGGCACAGGCATATCTGTAGCTGGCTCAAGGATCTCTAACTCTGCCTGGTCAGGTAACGGTCTCCTGCCTGGGTTCCCAAGTTTCCGCTTCTGCTCAAGTGGCTTAGCGGGTCTACCTCGCTGGCTCATTTCTCTAACCGCTTCCAAACACTTTCCTTCACGGGTTCCCGTGTTAGCTGTACCTGTGACAAGTCTTGTGCCACATAGTTCTTGTCCTTGACAAGCCCTTGCTTGAACACACTGTAATCAACTGTGTGGTGCCACCGGCTGAACTTGTACGAAAGCTTTGCCACGTCAGGGTGCATATCCACAATCATTTTCGATTTGGGTAGTGTGCCCTCGTCACCATAGAACGCCTCCGTGTTACCGCCGGTCATTTTCTGTGTTGGCATTTTGTATTGGTAGAACGCGTTGAACTGTATCGTCACCCAACCAGCTTTGAGTATCCGCAAAGACAAGTCAGTGTCCTCGTTATATCTACCCCGCCACCGGAACGGTATATCGTTGCGAATTAGGTTGCACGAGTAGATCCTTGTGTTGGTGATAAACGGGGGTCGCGCATTACGGGATGGCAGAAACATAAAATAATTAGGACCAGACATTGCCACGTTCTTGTATCGTTGCGTAAAGTCCTCCATCGCGCGGAAAGCAAACCCGTCACCGACAAGCAATCTCTGGTTTTTGTGTAGCCGACCAAAGTTGATGATGTTGTCATCCATAATCCAGTGATATTTTTGCCCCTCGGCAACAGAGTGATCCCAAATAAAGTTTCGTGCTGGACCTGAGCCCGTAGACGTTCCCTCTGGAAAGTCCCCACCCATATCAAAAGTTTCTTTGTACGCCGGGTCGAGGGTCAAAAGTTTTTCGTCAGGAAAGTACTTGTTGTATTCCTCATACTGCTGTTCTTCCACAACAATCCGGTACGGAACATTGATAATGTCCAGGTACCGTGGCGTGAACGCTGACTTTGCCCGCGACTTTGACGGGATATATATCGGGAACTCAGGCTGGGTTATCAACGACATAGTGTTCGTGTTGGGTAGATCCCACAAGACCATCTGACTCCGGCCACCAAAACGATTTCTTCGCGCCGATATCTAATAGCTCAAAGAACTTGTTTTTTGCATCCTCGTCAGGGAAATGTACCGTACAGTTGAACGGCGAGGTCGCATCATTCTGCTCATACTCAGGCATCCCCGTCCACTCGGCTAACGCATCCACCGACTTACCAGAGTTGGTCCCGTCCATCGTGGCAATCTTCGCAATCTCAGCCTCAGAGAAACCGAGCGCATCAAACTCAAACTCCGCAATCTCTAGCGAAGCAAGTTGTGCCTGCAATACCGTGGGGTCAAACTCAGAGAGATCCGCAGACCTGTTATCCGCGATAGCGTAGGCGCGAATCATATCCTCTGTCCAGTCAGCTGGTGCCTTCACCACGGCAACCTTGTCCCACCCAAGCTCTGTCGCAGCAAGTAATGTACCGTTCCCGGCAATCACCGTCTTATCGCTTGTGACCACGATAGGTTTGCGCTGACCAAACTTCTCTAGGCTTGCCCGCAACACAGCTCGATTCTCCGGCGGGTGGATCCTTGCGTTCTCGTCATCGAACCTTAGCTCGGAAACTGAGACCATCTCTATTTTCACTAGATCCTCCTGGGTTGTGGGCGTACCCAACATATAGATTGTTAGCGTACACAACTAGATTGTTAGCGTACATAACATATAGTATCGCGCCTAGCCCAAAAACGCGATTTTTGCGCCTTTTTATTTCCGCC
>Ga0222664_1000785_pt1 | contig 14740 bp, 7 predicted proteins | sample AntAcemetagen604_FD_181147 | JGI IMG/M metagenome (GOLD analysis project Ga0222664, IMG submission 181147) | Saline water microbial communities from Ace Lake, Antarctica - #604 | ecosystem: Environmental > Aquatic > Non-marine Saline and Alkaline > Saline | place: Antarctica: Ace Lake | collected...
AATGGCGGCAAACTGATCCCCTTCAACGTGTTTTTTAGCATTTTGAAGGAACGAAAGAACATCAGCCCGAGTCCAGTTGACATCAAAGCCGACAGATTTCATTAGATCATTAATAAACTTGACAATCTTATCCCACATGGTAGGGGTTAGATCTCCCTCTGCGACATTGGCAAGAAACTCATCTGCTGCAACATTTCGCCCCTCAGCTGTACTGGTGTCTAAATTATACTTGCGGACAATATGTTTATAGCGATCGCTCTCAGAAAAGCTATCATGAATCTCTTGAAGGATCTTATTCATCCTGTTTTCAAAAACATCTTTGTTGCTACTATTGACCGCAACCATCGATCGAATACCCAAATGGCCAAACGCCTCATGTGCCAGTGTACGAATCGCATCTGTTGGTGACTTTGCGTTATCGGCCACGATATAAACCCTTGCATCTAAATACACGCCAAGAACCTTTCTTTCTGTGCCTTTTGTATAAATTTGCCGTTTCAAACCAACAGGCAAATCATCGACCGTATCTACAACATGAACAAAATCATCATTGGCCCACTTGCTTGTAACCTTTTTGATTTCATCTTTTATTGACTGCCTCCATTTCGGACTTTTAACAGCAGCAAGGCTCTCTTCGGTTGCCGATTCACTCAACAGCATTCTCACGCTTTCCCCCTCCTGAACATTCTCCAATGGTACTTCTGCATAAACACTGAACTTATCGGTAAGAATCTTCAACACCCTGCTAACGCTTTCCGATGGTACATCGACCTTCATTTTACTTCCACGCTTGGTAAAGTCACCCACAAGATCTCTCAAGTCAGTATCAAGGAAAAACTTACCCCCTTTAACCTTAGAACTTTGAACGTTCAATCGAATAGTACCATGCCAATCTCTTTCAAATGAAACCCCGCTGGTCATTTCCAAACTATGTCCGGCTCTTAGGTCAAATACCTGCTTCTCTGCCTCAACAGCTTTAACACGAACCTTGTTTAACTTTTTCAATTCAGCTTCCTTCATGTTCTTAGGAAGAAGCACGCCATTCTTAATGCTTCCGTCTTTGGTAGTAAACTGAATCAGTTGACCTTTTCCGTCAAGCTTGCCCATAGCCTGCAGGATGTTTCCTGTGGCAATTAGACGAGTTTCAAAATTATTGCTGTCAAGCTTGCTATCCCAGTTCTGATAAATATCGTTTCTTGCATACTGGCTTAAATGACCGGTGTCAGCAATAGCGCTATTGATAAAGGCCACATTACTACCGGGAACCGTCACGCTTCGTTGGGTATCATTTGTAACAAATTTTAGCTTGATTGCAGAAGGGGCAAAGGGGTTTCGACTCTTTGGGTTTATATCAAAACCGACAAAGATCGCATTTTTTGTGATACCACTTACCGCCCTGCTGTCTGCCGGAATAACATAGACGTCTCTTGGTTTAAATTTATTAAAAAGCCTTTTAACCGTATTTCTCTTCCATTCTGCTGCTTGGTCATGCGCTCTTGAATTAACCTCTATACGTTCTTCTGTTGTCAGCTCTCTCCTGGAGATATCCAATCTCTTTTCACTTAACCAGGAATCAATATAAAATTCTGCTTCTTTAGCCAATTCATTGCTGTAAACTTCTGGTATTTTCCCACCAAGATTGTCATTAATGATCTTATCAAGCTCCTCTCTCTTCATTGGCTTTCGCAATACCTTCGCCTGAACAGTTTCTAAATAGGAGTCTCCACCAAAGACACTGTTTTTATTATCACCCTTTACAAGCAGATCCTTTTTAACAGTTTCCGCTTGAAGATCAAAACTGTCCATGATAAGCTCATTTTCTCCGTATTCATTGAGCATATCAATATGAGAGGCATATCTCTCAGAAATTACTTCATAGAAGTCCTCCTGAGTTTTCGAGTCAAGCAATGCAATACGGCCGGTAGCTTTCATTGCGATATCCGCAACCGATACCTTGCTTCCATCTAACACCTTTTGCCAATCCTCTTTACCGATCGGATTTTGCATTTTCTGATGAAGGTCTTGGTTTTCTCTCAGGTATTGAGTGACAATGAAGTCACCGTATTTGTTAATAAAGTCCTCCATTTCCAAAAACTCACTACTTGTCTTTTGAGAAGATGTGACATTGGCATCCAATGATTTAATCTTCTTTTTTAAGACCATCATCAACCGGGTCTCAGCAGGAATCGATGAAGTGATATATTTGTATTCAGGCAATACAACCTGACCTGTACGGAAAATTCTGCCCCACTTCTGAACTTCGGTATTGATATTCAGCTCAGGTTGATGAATAATCATTACCCTTTGCCGCCTGTCCCCAAACTTTTCAGATGAATGTGCACTGGCTCCTGTAGCGCCGGAAGAGTTGATAATCAGAGCATCAAGATCCCCCTCATTAAAGCCTCTGTAAAGTGTTGTCTTATCCTTTTCAGCTTTAGTTCTGTTCTGCAGTACACCCGTTCCATCCGGATTTAGATTAATCTTTCGGCTCCTGCCAGTTACTTCTCCAACACTAAAGCCTGCTTTTTCAATCTTCATGACAAGATAATCAAGCGGAGAAGGGTGCAGGTCTGTGGTTATGCCTTTTGATCTTTCAACAATCCTGTCATAGGCTCGTTTGCCATGATCGCTTAGCTCTTCCCGGGTAAGCTGCTTTGCGTCCTCTGTTTTTGATATAGCATCTTTCACACGATATTTCATGACTGATTTTAAAGCACGCTCCATGACAATACCAAAGTTCAGGCTTTCAACACCTTCCCCGGTTGTGAATGTATCATCTAAAATAGTTTCCATCGTGCTTTTTACAGCAATAACCGGCTTACGATCACTCTTTATAATTCGAATAGCTTCATCGGCGACCGCATCTACTTTGATTGAAAAAAGAAGCTGGTCCACAATATTGTGAATACGTGATACAAAGGGCTGATTGTCAACGCCTGCTTTTTTAACGCCTCTTTGGCCAAGAGCTTCTTTGGCTTCCATTTTCAGGCTTTTCTCCATTCCGGAAAGAATTTCAGACACATATACGTTCTGAAAATCAATAATGTCTCTCATAACTTCAGATGCTTCATCATAAAGCTTTCTCTGCGCCTGCCCATCTTTGTTCAGAGTACCATCTTCATTGGTTCCCATTACTTCAAATTCACGTTTAACGCCCTTGAAACTTCTTTGTCGGCGTACCATTTGCCCTGATTTAACCAAATCCGAACTGATAATCTCTTGAAGAGCTACACCGCCCCTTTCAATGGCTTCAATCATTTCGTCTGTGTCCATCGCAACATCACTGATATCAGTCTTGATAGCATACACGGGCATGTTATCCGGTCTCTTTGCAAACGTGGCAGACAGATACACGGCACCTTTGGCCTCACCAATGACTTCCATCATATACTCACCTGTATTACTGTTGCCGGAAGCATTATGAGATTCATCCATTATGATCAAGGCATTTGGAGCAAGCGCCTTAATAAAGTCCCTTTTCTTGGAGTAGTTTTCACTTTGTATCTGAGAGTAGGTTACCGCCACATAATCATATTCAGATGCAAGAGAAGGATTCTTTAAAACTTTGTTGTGACGTGTTGTTTTATCTGTCCTGAATACAACCTTTCCGCTTTGATCTTCAATATTGGTGCTTGAATTTACAATGAATGGTCTAAATGATGATCCTACATCTACCAGATCTCGGTGCATATCTGTGAAAAGATTGTCCTTTTCTGTAAAGAACACCGGTGTCATACCCTGATTCTTGGCATATCGAATCATAGAAGCAGCTACACGACCCTTACCAATACCCGTCTGATCACCAACGATCAACGATTTACCATTCTCTATCTGCGCAATTGCCAATGCAACGGCGTCGACCTGTTCAGCGGCAAGGGCATCATAGAGTTGGTCCACATTGTCATAGCCAAGTTTATCCATGACAAAAGCATCCACATTGCCCACTCGGTCAGCCAATCCCTCAAGAGTATTGCGCATACTCATGGCCATTGTTGCGGGCATTTCGGTCTGAATAACTCCTGAATTACTTAATGGTGCGTAGTCAAGGTTGCCACCATCATTATCTAAGACATCCTTTGCAGTAATTCGAGAATCAAGTACAGATTTCTCTCTTGGTGTAGATCTTGGAGTTCGTTGTTGCTCGGCCTGTCCTGGTGAAGATTCTCCTTCTGATTGTTGGCCAATTGCTCTCTGATCAGATTTAGATGTGTCTGATAGAGATTGCTGCTGAGAAGCAGGCTCGCCAAATAATCCGGACTGTCCGTCTGCGATATCTCCCCTTGTAGCTCCGGCATCATTTCCCTGATTATCTGCGCCGGGTTTTCTTCCTGAGCGATTATCGTTTCGAGATCCCTGAGTAGGTATGGAATCAGTTTGTCCACCGATGTTATCTGATCCGAATCTTGAACCTTTATCAGAAACAGTTGAATCGGTACCTCTACCGGAATCCAGTTGTGGTTGTGAAACAGCTTCATGGTTAGCCTCACTTAGTTTAGTATTTATAATCTGATAAAAAGAATCGAATGAATCAACTACTTTTGGGGGAATCTCATGCAATGGCGCAAACCCTTCCGGTAACATTTTACGCCCATTGACCAATATGATCCGAGTAGGAAAGCTTGTCCCTTGCTTACGGAAGAAAGCCCCGTCTAAATTGATTATATCCTCAACATTATAGTTGTGGTATAGCCAGTTGAAGAATACTCCATCCTGACCGGTTCTCATTCCGTTATCGTTAAAACTGTCATTACCACCAATTATAATAGCAGCCTTTCCATCGTCACGCATTGTTTGAAGCGCTCTTGCGCTCATTACGTGCTCCAATTTTGTCATCTCTCCATTCCTGCCATCGATTGTATACCCAAATCGTGCATCAGTAGCTCCAAATGGAGGATTGGTCACAATAGCCTGCTGTGTATTTAAAAGACCAGTAAATTCTTTTGATCCATCTTGGTTGGTTACACGATTAAAACCCTGCTGATTAAGCGTATCAAGCCTGTCGCTGTCAATCTCGTTTGCAATGATGTTCTTTACCGACTTACCCGCGGCTATCGTTAAAAGACCATTCCCTGCGCTTGGTTCAAACCCTGCAACACCATTGTGAAGATTCACATACCTACCCATCATGTAGGCCAATGGCGCCGGTGTACTGTACTGCTGTAGTTCAATAGAGCTACTTGTACGTGCGGTTAGGTTTGGCTGTGATGTGTAAAGATCAACCATTTCGCTGTAAGCATCATCGGCCAAAGGATTAGACTCAACGATTTGCCTTGCCTGAGATACTATAGCGTATTCAGCAAGCTCTTTGATCCGTTTATCTCCACCCTCTACCTCATGTTTATCGGCCAGAGCATTGAGCTGTGATTTAGAGAGTACTCTTCCTTTTTTGATATTTGATTTTATCTCGGCAATGAAACCAACCTCATCAGATGTTATCTCATTGGGTTTTTCTGATTCTGCCTTTTTATTTGCCGGTTTATTGGGTTTAGCTGTCTGCGCAGATTGACCAAATAAATCAGCCTGGTCTGTTTCAGACTGCTGGCCAAGCTTCGTTATCTTACTAATAATCTCTTGGCTGTCCTGAATATCACTTTTAAAATTCTTCGTTCCACCCTGTGGATCATCCATTGCTCTTGTAGGAATGATATGAGCATATATGGTATTGGTAGCCGGATCATAAGCCCAATCATTTACCCAATCAAAATTGATCACCGGGTTTCCTTTGCCTGGGGCATTATTTTCATTCATATATCTACCTGAGACACTTGCAAATGCCCTTGCTCCTTCTTTCGGAGCCATCATATCAACAACACCGCTAATGATATTTGACTCAAACTTTCGCCCTCTATCGCTTAATGCCTCTCTAAGGCCTTGAATATCTCCCACCGGCGCCTCTGCCGAATCACCTTCCACAAAACTTTGAATCTTACTAACAAGAGCCTCCTTATCTGTCCACACATCAGCACGCCCGGGTACCTTCAATTCATTGGCATACTGACGCGCCTTGATCAGATTATCTCTCCAACCCTCTTTCGGGACAATATTGTCCTGAGTATCGCCTATATTTTCTTGGGAAGATTCTTGAACTATATCAGTACTAAACTCAATACCACTTTTGGATGCAACATCGCTCATTGCATCAATCATTGTAGTAACTTGATCTAAGTCTGGTTTTGGATGATCTATCTTTGCAGTAATAGTGTTGACTCCCAAAGAAAGTTCAATTGGCACAGAGTATTCCGGATCGGTTAATTTTGCATTACCGGGCATATTTCCTTCTCTTCGCACATACACGGTAACATCAAACCCACCTTTAGAAGGCACTTGGGCATAACTAACACCTTTTCCGGGAAGATCAGACTCATATAGATCTCGAAGGAAGTTATTTCGCATCTTCATAATCGGATGGGTACTGATATCTGCTGTACCTTTGCCCTTTTTCCCATACAATAGAGCGCTGGAAGTATCTCCTTTCAGGTACCTCTTAAACTCATCCATTGACATTTCCGTAATAGCACCCATTCGACTTGGGCCACTATCATCAGAGAAGCTATCGTTATATGCCTGAACAGCATCTTTACGTGTATTAAAGCCTATAAACCCCTTGTGTTCATCGAACTTGGCATCAAGATCTATCTGATCGATTACAAAAACCGTATCAGACTGTGGTGAATCTCCAATAGTTACATCGAAATGATCTCCATCTGCGCCCTCTGATCGTTTGATGTATCCGTAATGAGCAGGCATCTTAACCTCCCACTCAGTACCGTCGGAGGCTTTCCCTCTTCGAATGCTTCCCTTTGGGTTTTCAATGGTGATATTAAGCCCCTGAACATTGATATGACCCATTTTATAATTACCTGCCTCCTTCTGCGGATCTGTCGGTTCAGTATCGGTCTGCTTGGCTGCTTTTTTTATATCACTGGCCTTCTCAGCTTTAACCGGGTTATTAATCGTCCCCTCTGCAGTATCCTTTGGCTTTATAAAATCGTCTGCATTTGATAGAGCCAGAACATTTAGATCTTCCTTATGCTTATTGCCTTCAAGAGCCATAGCGCCCATATAAGCAGCTTTAAAGTTTTTAAATATCTTTCGAAAGAATGGCTCCCCCTTTTGAGCAATAACAAAATCAGCAAACTGCTGAAACTTAATATAGCCGATCTCACTGCCTTTGCCGATGATTTTGATACTTAACTCAATCAACTTGGGATCAAAGCCTGTATTGAGCTGTCCACTAATTTGATCATTAAACTCATCAAACAAGGAGTTCAGCTCTTCTTTTGCTTTCTCCTCTTTGGATTTCAAGATTTCTGCCTTGGTTTCTTTGGCGTCCGATACAGTCTCGCCTTGATTAAATAAACCACCCCCCTCTAAATCGTCCTTAATGCTATCATAAATATCTTTTACACTGAATACCTCATTAACCTTTTTGCCTTTATGCTCACTTACAATAACCTTAGTATTTGGATATTTTTTACCATCTACATAGCCACCAATCTGAATACTGCCACCACTACCACCACGACCGCTGTAGCTTTTCATGCTATCAAGGGTGTCGCCTCTCTCTACACGGGCATAAAGAAATGATTTCGCAAACTCAAGAGGAGACTTCGACCGATCATAAGGGTTTTTAGACTTCGTTGGTGTCTCTTTCTCTTTATTTTCATCCTGTTTTTTATGAGTAGTCCTCCAATTATGAGAATCCTGATTCTCTAAAAGATGTTTGATTTCAGTCTTTCTTTTTCCCTCTGTCTCATAGACAGCACGCTTATAGTCCAAGTAATCACTAAAGGCATTAAATTCTGTTGGGTTCTTTAATTCTACCTTTCTCTTTTCAGGTTTAGGAAGATTTTTATCTTGATTATCAGAAAGCTTAAAAAACAGTATATCGGCATTATAATCTGTTATTTCACCAGGTCTTGTAGAATCAGATAGGTTTTTAAGTTCTGCACGTCCCTTCTTATTAGGATTCAGAACTTCATATCGAACACCGTCTTGACTCTCTATTACATCCCCTTTATCGAAGCTTTTAGAAGGAAAGTACCCTTCGTTTTCGTCTTTCGTAGCATTTTCTACCTCAGCACCAGTCTTGGGTTTTTCAGTCGCCTCAGATATTCCCGGATCCTCTTGCGCCACTTCTGTAATTGTTCCATCGGTATCTTCTTGTTTTGTTTCGGTTTTTGCCTGAACCGGCTTTGCAGATTTATCTTTTATTGTTAGCCCGTCAAAGAAGTTCTCTAACTCTGCGAGTGTTTCTTCCTCAGTTTTTGAAGTTGTAACCGCAGTTTCAAGATCCTCAATGCTTTGCTCTGTTTGGCTGGCTGCTTGCTCAATTTGCTCGATTTCATCTTTACTTACTCCCTCATTTTCAAGTTCACGTTTAACCGATTCAATAGAATCATCTTTAATACCCAGTGCAGATAAATCTTCATCAGAGTTTAAATCACTATCTAAATCCTTTAAAAATTCTTCTTTACTTGTTTGCCTTCTTTCTATACCCTGAGAACCTGTTAAGGCATTTGCAACGCCAATATTGATATCAATTCCTGTAACCTTTTGAAATTGATCTTCAAGCCTTTGAATAATCTCAGGCTTTCTATTAATGACATTTTTTGGCCCACCAGGATTAGCTCGTATAAAATCCATGATATCATCAACACTAATATCCATGCCTGCCTGATCGCTCAAATAATCAGCCCTCATACCTAAATCTACATCAGCCCTCTTTGAGGCGTATTGAGCATAGTAGATAGCCCCATCAAGGCCCCTGCCATCAAGATCGGATGAAGGTAGTCGTGATGATGCTAAATCATTAGCAATAATCATTTCTTTGTAATTTCCATCAGATTGCTCATCAAGCGTCTGAATGGCCTGCTGATAAGCCTCAGCAATTTCAACCGGGTTTTCACTTCTTTGAGAGACTTCCCCCACAAAGTTACCTTCATTGACACCTGAATCAGGATCATCGGTAAGGCGAGGCATCTTAGAATATTCATCTGCTGATTGCTCAAAAAACTCTTTAAGTTTAGGTAAGAAGTACTTGCTTCTGTTGCCTATTTCTTTTCCGTCCGGATTGATAACCTTAATTTCTGCTCCGTCTGCCTCAATACTGTACTGGCCAAGCTTTCTTTTGTTGTTAATGCTTTTTCCTAATTGACTATCAGAAGGCATTACCAATATCTGCATCTTGCTAAATGGATCTGTTGGATCCGTTGGCATTGCCTCTATTGTGTATTCAGAACCACGACCGGAGAGCTCTTCGGTAAGATCATTAACAATATCATTCACCTCTTTGCCGGTTAACTCTGATATTGGCGTTTCAATGATACCACCCTCACCGTCGGCTATTTTTGTGTTCAGAACATTGAAACTACCGTCTGCGCCCTCTTGAAGGTCAACTATCTGACGGTTTCTGCCTTGGCCTATGGTTAATTCGGTTATTCTGTTGCTAACACGATCAATTTTTGCCACTGCTTCCTCATAACCAACCTCACCCGGATAGAGGAAATCACCAGTATCAGGATCAACAACAACATTTTCCTGCGCTTCGGCATCATTTGACTCTGATTCATCGATCTCCATCATTGACCTTTCAGCTGCTTCCTGCTCCTGTGGAGTAATTTCTACTAAATCACTGATAGCATCCGCATCCACAAGCTTTTGTTTGCCATCTGGAAACTCTATATACAGGTCGCCTGCCTCATCTTCTCCAACAACTTTAACGTCTTGATCTTTATACTTTCCAACGGTAACCGGCTCACGTTCAACTATTGGCCCAGGTCTTTCTTGATTCTGTGGTTCACCCGCATTTGTTCTTCCGGCCATCTTTGCAGCACGACCGCCAAGGCCTGTAAGAATAATATCAGACAAGAATCCTGCCCCACCACCCACCGAAGCAGATTCAGCCCAACCCTCCATATATGGCCTCTCAGCATCATAAAGTTCTTTCGCTATGGCATTAAACCCAACCTGACCCAAAGTTTCTACAAGAGCCTCATTGATACCTGATTTACCACTTTCAAGAACACGCCTTGCCAACCCTTCAACCAGTCGGCCGCCGTATGCCCGATCCCACCTGTTAAGTACTCTGAGCGCCGTATTCGACACTTGAACAATACCGGGTAAAAATCCCCACTTAGCCGCCATCTGTGCATCGTCCTCAGATGCACCAAACTCCTTGGCCTCTTCATAAGATCGACCCGCACCACCAAACCCTGCTGTAACCCAAGCAAACGCCTGAGCTGCTTTCATAGACCCTGTCAACATCTTTGTAATAGCGCCACCACCTGCAAACCCTAAAAAACTACCAAGGCCTGCGGCTAACTGTTGTGAAAACTCCTCCTGTAGGATTGGATCTGTTTTAAAGTTTTCATTGACCAATGCTCTTAATCTCTGTCCAAGCTGATAAGTAAACTGTTCATCAACATCACCAGGCTGAAAGTCCACTCCAAGAGTTTCATCAAGCCATTTTGCTGTGGTAGCAATACCCATCAATAACCCAACGGGCACCTCACTTGCTCCCTGAACAAAGTTATTGATACCATTGAGGAACCGAACACCGGCGCCGGATGGTTTTAAATCTTTTATTTCACCCTCAATACTCTTTAATCGACCAGATATATCACTTATCTGCTGATAATTGACACCGGTTCCCTCACTTTTAAGCTGTGAACGCTCACGTGTTAATTCTTGCCGCTTCGTGGATAGTTCAGCATAACGCTGCTGATCCTCACTGTACTCTGGCTGTTTACCCTGTATAGGTTTACTTGGTGCCTTATCTGTTGGCTTTTCTGCTGATAAACCACCTCCGTAAATCTTGTCAATAAGGCTATTAACATCGTACTTATCGGTAGGAGCCGGGGGATCTCCTTGCTGATCAGAGTCGACAATCTCCGAAGGCAATAGGTGCCTGTTCCGGGTAAGTATATCCTTGGCCTGCAACTTTGTTGGATCGGTGCTATCCTGTTTCATTTATAGATCGTTTGGATTTATACCTAATGCTGATTCAAGTGCTTTGCGATCCTCATCTTTAGCCAAGGTGCTGAACCTTCTTTTCAGCTCTTGCAGTCTGCGCTCAAGCTCACGTTGGCCTACAGAAAGGCCTGCATCCGGATTGTTTCGCTTCATCTCATCAAGACGATGCTTCTGTTCGAGATATTTATTGCCAACATCATAGGTCTGACGTAAGTGCGCCGGTATAGACTCTCGCCTGTTTGGCTTCTGATTAGTTGCAGAAGAATCGCTTTGCTGTGAACTCTGGTCTTGCTGAGCAGAACCACCACCGGTTGATCTTTTCGATTCTAAGACCTTTAAGAACATTTGCTCATTGAGTTCATCTATCTGATTTTCAGGCACACCCTCTTCAATCAATAGGTCACGATTGTTTTTCAGCCATAATGCAGCAATATCCTGTTGCGATTCAAAAGACCTTGTTTTGAAAAATTCATCTTCAAGAATCTGTTGTTGGGTTACACGAGATTGCCTGACCGCCCTTTGTATCTGTGGAGACTGTTGCAATTCTGCACTGGCCCGCTCCTGTTGGTTTTGTCTTGTCTGTTGCTGTATCTGCTCTCTCTCAGGCCTCATGGCATGATCGATCACATAGAAATCATCGCCCATCTGATTCAACAACTTATCCACATGCCATGCAGCGGTACCGGGTTTGGGTTTGCTGTAGTCTGGCTGTCGCCTCTCATCAAGCATATACTGCGAATCATCGACCTGATCCAAATAGTGTTGATATTCACTGTATAAAGCCTGTTGTTTTGGTTCTATTTTTACTCCGGCTACAAGAGAGCCATCCTCTGCTTCGCTTTCTTTGCCCTTCTGTCTTAAAGCTTTTATTTCCTCAGAGCCCAATCCCGCACGAGACAAATAGAAATCAGCTGCTACTTTGTCGCCCTGAGAAATACTTCTCAATCCTGCTTCATACATTCGCTCTTTCTCTTTATCCTTTCCAAGAGCCTCTGCGGTTTTTTGGCTAAGCAGGCTATCATACTCCGTTCTGGCCACCTCATAATCAATTTCGTTGTTGCGAATCTCATTATTCATGCCCAGTCTGTTGTTATACTCCTCAACCCTGTCTTTCTTTTGGTTGAACTGACGAAGATCAAGTTTATGCTCCTGGTCAATATTGGCCAGATTGTTTAAAGCTTGTAAACCCGTTCTGTCAAATCTTGCAGATGTATTAATGGCTTCTTCGCCTGCCGCATGACGTCCTGCAACACTGGCAATAGAGTCAATAGCCTGAAGCAATGCCATTTTCTTTGTCATGGCACGGTTTTTTTTAACCATCTTCTTATCAATCTCTGGTCTCTTTGGATCTGAGAGAAGAAAATCATCAATATTCACCTTTCGCCCGGACATAGCTTCCATGACATTTTCGAAAGCACTGTTTAATACCGGATCGTCATCATCGGTTGGAGGATCAGCTTTTATACCACGCCTTTGGTTTATCTGATCCCTGTTGGGAAGCTCAAATACGTTCGGATGGTCTCGAAGTGTTCTGATTGGCTGTATCATATCTTAACCCTCCGCTTCATTACCATAAAGCTTAGACATGGCCAAAGCTTGCCCCGCCTGACTTAATGGATTAAGGATGTTTGCCCACGCATTTTGATCTTTTGCTAATCGGCCTTGACGTGCTCCTTCGGCTGCGCCCATTGTATTTAGGTATCTTGACATATTTACATCCTTCAACCGACTGGCAAAGGCAAGTAATTGATTCAGGCCTGAATTATAGTTTTCATTGGAGTTTTGAACCGTCGCCAACTTAGCATCGTCTGTAGCCCCAAAAACAGCGGACTGATTATTGATTGCCCGTCTGTTTTTCTTATCTCTTGCATCAAGTTCTGACTTGCCTGACTGAAACGCTCTGGACTGCGTTACCGGCGCCTTGGCTTCATTACCAAAAATATCAGCCATGTTAAGCAGCTCCTTTTCATATTTTGATTTTTTTGATTTACCAATGCCTGTAAGATCGCTGATTGTACGAAGGGCAGTAGGAGCAAGCATCAATGCTGTGGATAGTGCCATGATTGTAGTATTAGGTTAACGTTGGCTTCCAGCCCTTATCCTATTCTGTATTCACGAACTATGCTATCGGAGTAGATCACGTTACCGTTTGGCCGTGTGTAGATAAAACAACCAAACTTGGATCTCGCCTTTTTACATAGATAGGCGTTTCCGTTTTCAAGTAGGCAAATGACTTTTTCAAACATAGTTTTAAAAACTTTAGACATAAAAAAAACCCGCCTCTACACGCCTAAACTATGTTTAAGAGTGTAAAAACGGGTTTTCCGAGACCCAAGTAATATGTACATGCAGGGTATTCCCTGCGCCGGTTCAGGATTTAAATCCTAATGGACACTTTAATGTAACTTATTTTTTTAAAAATCTGAAATTAGTTGTGCTGTTCTTTATGAATTTGTTCACTCTTTTCATAAAAGTAGAGCAGATCAACATCCCTCATTACATAGTATTCTATTTTTTCAAGTTTCACCTTGGTTCCTGCCTTCGGATCAAATACGACGGGTGTACCTGGTTTAATACGGCTATCGGCATCTGGGCCAACTGCATGAACTATACCGTTTGCCTCGTCCATGTGAACCGATTCAGGCAATATGATACCACCTTTTTCTCTTTCCTGTGAAATAGGTGCGATAACCAACCTGTTGCTGACCACTGCTATTTTATTCATTGCGTTCCTCGTTTTGTTGTTTTATAAATGGAATGATACCAATAGCATCATTTGAAAAGCTCTCTTCGGTAATTTCAGAGTTATGTTCATCCATATCAACTATTAGGCCTTAAATGTTCGTAATCCACCCAAAACCTACTCTCTGCTATCTCATAATGCAGGTCTACCTGCGCCTGAATCTTATCACGAAGTACCTTTGACTCTGGCTTCCACTTTACATTTTCAACCCATTGCCCCTCTTTCCAAGATACTTTTACAGTCTGCATCATTCGAAGAATACCCAACTTCTGCTTCAATGGAGAAATATGAGTGTTGATATACTTCTCGTACTCACGTGTTTTCTTTCGCAACACCTCATCGGACATCTGCCGAATAGCTCTGTCGTATTCTGTTAAGACTGCTTTGGTTTCCCGGCTCGGTTTCATAAATAAATTTCCTTACACCACCTGTTATCTTCAAGTTTTCCCTCCCCCACGCTCCAAGGGCAATCGTACTATCCGATAAGTATCGTTTTCAAATTCCTTTTGCTTTTTCTTGGAAAATACGTGTTCAAGTTGATTTGCTGTCAGCTCGGTTGCTTCCAAAATGGGAGGGCGCGAACCAAATATCCGCGCCTCTCCTGTTTGTTTGTTAAAAAACCAGTATGGCATTACAGTGACCCTAATTTTGCTTCTACATCTGACTGGCGGTCATTTTTGAAAATCCTTACATACTCGCCTTCTGATGGAGGTGGAACTGTTCCTTGTGTTAATATTTCTGATACTGTTCCGTCTGCAAATGCAGCCACATACTCTGAATTTTGGTCTGTCAATCCTGATTTCTTTTCGATTACTTTTTTTAACTGTGTCATAATTTCTGTTTTTTGTTATTGTTTTAATTTCTATACCCTAAATATACAACTTATTTTAGGAACTACCAAATAAAAAGCAATATATCTCACTTATTTCTGCAATTAGTTAGGCCAACGCGCGGAAAAACCAGAAGATAACAGCAACTAAACGCCATGCCCTGCGGGACACAGGCGTTTAGTTGCATCCCGTT
>Ga0222664_1000786_pt1 | contig 14732 bp, 20 predicted proteins | sample AntAcemetagen604_FD_181147 | JGI IMG/M metagenome (GOLD analysis project Ga0222664, IMG submission 181147) | Saline water microbial communities from Ace Lake, Antarctica - #604 | ecosystem: Environmental > Aquatic > Non-marine Saline and Alkaline > Saline | place: Antarctica: Ace Lake...
CCAACTGAACTTGTCCACTGTCCACTGCATCGAGAATCAAACCGTTTTTTTCGTACGTTTGAACGTCATTATTTACCAGTCCAGTCAGCCACTCTTGTGTGACGTCGTCACCCTGCGTTACTCGCATCGCTGTGACAAATGCTTGAAAGGAAGCATTGGTCGGTGCAATCGCGACCTGACCACGCCACTTTTCATCGGTTAATTCAAAGACCGATTGCGGGACTTGATCTGCCAGGACACTCTGCGGATCGTAAGCAATTACTCGGGCACGTCCGGTTACGCCGGTCCACGTGTCATTGGTCGCCCGGTATTGCTGGGGAACAAGTGAGGTCACACTCTCGGGGAGCGTGGCAAGGAGTTCTTCAACAGCACCTAGGGCGCCTGCATCTTGGGAGAAGTAGATCTGAGCTGGGGAACGGTCGCCCTCTTCGAGCATCTGTGCGGCTAACTCGGCGCTGTCACCGAATCTGGCATTGACGGTGACCCCGGTCGCGGCGGTGAATTCTTCAAACAGTGGCCCAACAAGTTCCTCGCTCCTACCGGAATAGACCACGAGCTCGGCCCTTCCAGCGGACTCGGTACTCGAGCCAGTGTCACTGGAACTGGTATCACTGGAGCAGGCGGCCAAGACCGGAAGGAGCAGGGCAATGCTCGCTACTGCAGTCAGAATGGTGGAGCCTGGACGAGGAAGGGACATATCAACCTTTCAGCAGGTTAGGTAAGGATTACCTAACTAGAATAATCCATGGGGGAACGCCGGCGACTCATGGGGTCGGTATCGTGTTTCTATGACCCGAAAAGCCAACGTAAAAAACGGCTTCCCACCCAAAATATGTGTGACATGTGGCCTGCCATTTGAGTGGCGAAAGAAATGGGCACGGGACTGGGACAGCGTTAAGTACTGCTCGGAGAAATGCAAAAAGTAGTTCGGGCTAGTGCGCAATAGTGTGCCCCTGTGGATGTTAAGAGGTCAGTCGACGTTGTTGTTGTGGGCGCAGGTGCCAGTGGTCTGCGACTGGCGGGGTCACTAATCCAAGCTGGAATCTCCACCGTTGTCCTCGAGGGCCGCGACCGCGTGGGCGGGCGTCTATTTAGTGTAAAACCAGGAGTTGACTTGGGGGCGACTTGGTTTTGGCACAATGAGCAGGACGTTCTTGAGGTAATCGCTGAATGTGGCTTGGAGGTGTTCCCTCAGTACGCAGCCGGCAACATGATGTTTCAAGTTCCAGGAAATGTCCAGGAACTTGACGGGAATCCCCTTGACCAGCAGGCTTTCCGCATTGTCGGTGGGATGGCGTCTCTGGCCCACGGACTCGCTGCGAAGTTGCCCAAAGGCACAGTTCAACTATCAACATGTGTGCTTTCAATTGACTTCGCCCATGAACATGTGTCAGTCACTACGAACTCTGACACTTACCGGGCAAAACACGTGGTGATTGCGGTTCCCCCGGCAACAGCACTCTCCAACATCGTATTTACACCAGACTTGCCTAAAGAACTTGTCAACGTTGCCGCCCGAACCCCAGTCTGGATGGGTGCAGTGACAAAAGTTATTGCGCTGTATGAATCACCCTTCTGGCGTGAACAAGGATTGTCTGGAAGTGCAATGAGTCACGTGGGTCCATTGAGGGAGATTCATGACATTAGTGATCACAACGCAAGTTTCGGCGCTCTTTTTGGCTTCAGTCGCGAACGGGTTTCAGAAATTTCCGTGAAGTCTCAACTCGCCGCACTTTTCGGACCTAGAGCCGGAATGCCGAAGTCAATTTTGCTCGAAGATTGGAGTGAATCACCGCTGACCTCACCACCCGGAGTGTTCCAACTCAATGACTACCAACTCTTCGGATCTCGTGTCTTACGCCAAGACCACTGTGAAGGAATGCTCTATTTTGCGTCGACAGAAACTTCGACTGATTCACCCGGACACGTACAAGGCGCATTTGCAGCTGCTCGGGCTACTGCCGCCAAAGTTGTTGCTTCCTTGAGGTGAAGTTTCTTGTATTCCGAACAACAACTGGCCCAATCTGAACGCATGAACATGCAAGGTGTGCGGCCTGACCCTTGAATTCAAAATTTCCATAAAGTGGCGGGGCGCTTTGATCACGACGAACTCTGTTTTTGGCACGCCCTGGGCCATACATTTATTTCTTGGCCAACCGCTTGACACGAATCCACGTGAGTCAATCGACATTCTTGGCCTTCAGGTACTACCCAGCTACGCCGATCAGCGACGCAGGAGTGGTAGCACGCGTTCTCCGATCAAGCGGACACCGCGACCACTATCAATTCCTTGTGGTGTACCCAATTCCACGCGACTTGCACCAGCATCAATCAAGTTTTGCACTTGTTGTGCAACGTGTTCCGGTGACCCGGAGAATGCAAAAAGGTCAAGGACTTCGTCGGGAATGAGTTCCCCCGCTTGGAGGTGCTCACCGCGAGCGACACAAGTACGAACCTGATTAATGAGATCGGGGTCAAGTGAAATAGTGGTATCAAGATCGGCAACAACAGCGAGATACATTGCGACTTCCGTGCGTGCGAGCGTGCGAGCGGCCTCATGGTCTTCGTCGACTACCGTAACCGCGCCAACAACAACCCCTAATTCATCTGGGTTCCTTCCAACGCTGCGTGCACCTTCATCGAGGTACGCCTGCATGACCGGGACCATGAGAGGGTTTGCCGTGCCGCCAATTTTTACTTCGTCAGCGACCGCTCCAGCTAAAAGTGCCGTTTGTTTCCCCCAAGTTCCAATAAGAATTGGAATACGAGATCGCTGCGTTGTGAACTCAAATCCGATCCCCGGCGCCAAGCGATACAACTCTCCCTCCCAGCCTGACCGATCGCCGGCAATTAGCCTTCGAATCACTTCCAGAGATTCACGCAGGACAAGGATTGCGCGTTCTTGGGCAATCCCGACGCCACTTAGCCAAGTACCTCTCGCCAGGCCCAAGTAGCTGCGTCCGCTTGATGCAAGGTCGAGATAGGCAGCGAGACCGGCGATTTCGTGCGGCGCAATAGCGAAGGGGTTGAGACAGGCGGGCCCGAGTATCGCCGACTTAGTCACACTAGCCATCTGGACTAACGGCGGGATCGGAGGTTGAAACATAAGGTCACCAAACATGGTGATGTACTCAATACCGAGTTCGTCAACCGAAGCCGCAATCTCTTTGTACTGATCTGGGGTGAGATTTCCTTGCAGTCCGATTCCAATTGTGGTTGTTTTCATGTCAAATCATTTGCATCGAGTTGAACAAGTTCTGTGCGCACGATCCGCATGATGAGTTGCTCCTCAGGATCTGGACATGCGACGCGACTATCGCTTTCCAACCAATCGTTCTCCGGCATCACTCGTTGCTTGGCGGGCAACAAAGGTAGAACAGAGGCGATCGCATACATGCAGAAATGTTTACCGTCAGGAATCCGTACCTCTGCACTGTTCGTAACTTCAAAATAGTCTCCGGGTGACATGCCGCACACGGATCTGCCATTTATAGTTTCGACCTCAACGCGGAGGTTGTATAACTCCATTGGACGACCCGGATTGGATGTATTCTCTCTTGAATTCACGCTCTGATGATATGTCCAAGAGGTCTCCAGCATCAAGCAGGTTTCATTGGTGCTTTTGCCAGCAGCATTTTGAACCAGAAGGACAAGAAACTAGGTTTGGATCCGCAAGTTGCATGGGGAAATTTTCGTGTAAAAGATCATGTTGAAAGTAGCGCGAGTATAAATAATGGCAACAATTTAAGCCTTTTTTGGCACTTTTATAACTTTAAACAGACATTACGTTTCGAATGTTTAGCATAATCGACTTTTGATTGTTATATAAGTTCACATTGAATATCATGGGGAAAGTTTCATGGGAGTTCATTCTCGGCTATCTTGGAAAGGACTTGGAGTCGGCAACAATAACTTGGCGGGGTGAGTCAGAGCAAGTTAAAAGAATTGGATCAAGCAAGCCATGAGATTGATTGAGAATTAAGCCACGACGCTACCTTCGAACGAGTGGGTTGCTGATAAAACCGTCGAGCGAATATTGCGAGATTATGAATATTGCTAAACAAATAGTGAAGGAGAGCATCAACAATATGAATGAATTGCGTGAGCCGAAGTTTGCCTCCGAAGGTGGCAGCGATTACGAAGTTTATATTCGAACTGATGAATTGCTCGTGCTGCAGCCGGAACCTGCAACGTGGAAGCACCGAGATGAATTGCTATTCACGGTCGTCCATCAGTCTTCCGAGCTTTGGCTCAAATTGGCTGTGGCTGAAATTGATCACGCGGTTCTTAATATTGATAAAGACTTGATTCAAGCAGCGAGTCGTTATCTGATTCGCGCCCGCGATTGCATCCACTACACGACTACGCAGCTCCCCATGCTAGAAAAAATGACGCCATGGGACTACCAACATGTGCGGACTGCTCTGGGTCATGGTTCAGGTTTTGACTCACCAGGATTTAGAAACATACGTGAGAGCCTGAAAGCATTGGTCGAATCTGTTCAGCAAGCATTGGTTCGCGCCGACTTAACCTTAGAAAAATTGTATTTGGATGTCGAAGCGAATGAATCGCTTTATTCGCTAGTTGAGTTGCTCGTTGACCTAGATGAAGAACTTATGATTTGGCGCAGTGTACACGTGAAGGTAATTGAGCGTACGATCGGTGGAACAGTCAGTGGAACCCAGGGAACCCCTGTTGAAGTGGTGCGGAATTTGCGTGACCGGTCAATCATGGAAGAGCTGTGGGATGTCCGGGTCAACTTAACGGAGCGGGCGGATAGAGAATTAGCAAGCGATGGATGAACTGGATGAAATGGATGTCCGCATCCTTGACGCGCTACAACGCGATGCCAGGTATTCCTACAGTGCCCTATCTCGGTTGGTCCACCTGTCTACTCCTTCGGTAGCACACCGCACGAGAAAACTCGAGGAATCAGGAACAATTACCAGTTACCGAGCGCACGTGAATCCTCGCTCAATGGGCTGGACGGTCGATGCGTTAGTGAGGCTTGATTGCCACGGGAAATCGTGCATTCTCAAAGACCCAAACGCAATTGACGACGTGCATATTTTGGAGATTCACAGGGTGACCGGCCCCTACTGTTCACTCTTGCGGGTTGTCGCCGGAACCATGGACGAATTCGAAGAAGTAGTGGATAACTTGACGCGTTATGGAACCCCTTCGAGTGAAATCATTCTTTCCAGTCAGATTTCTGAGGTACTCTCACCTCGATCGGTGCAGTAGCAGCACGGGGGATTGCTGTCGCGGAAAAATACTGACCCGGCATACTTCAACTCATGATTGACGTCAAAGAAAAGCTTTTTTCTGATGCCCACACGACGTACTCCTTTACCGGTGAACCTGTAACGGATACTCAACTCACTGAAATCTATGACCTCGTTAAATTTGCACCGACACCCATGAACACCCAAGCTCTCCGCATTGAATTTGTCAGAACCCCCGAGGGTAAGGGCGACTTATTCCACTGCTCGCTGAAGGAAATCGAACCAAAAGCGCGAGCGCGAGCACCGTTGCCATCCTCGCATTCGACACCAACTTCCACGACTTCCTGCCAGAACACTTCCCCCAGGTACCCAATGCTCGTGAGTTTCACCTTGATGACGAAAAACGGGCGACCAGTGCGCGAGAGATCGCGATCCTGCAAGCGGGTTACTTCATATTGGCAGTCCGATCAGTTGGTTTGGATGCGGGACCAATGATGGGTTTTGATGCACATGGCGTGAATGCCGAATTCTTTGAAGGAACTTCATGGCGCTCGCTATATGTCGTCAACATAGGTCATGCTGCAGAGGGTGGGCAGAACCCGCGCAACCCCCGACTCAGTTCTGAGATTGCGCTTCGCTGGTCCTAGCGATGCGAGTATGTGCGAAGGTTGGCACCGGGGTTGAGATCAAAGGAGTAGTCATGACAGGTACAGATTCCATACCAAAGGATGCCGAGAGCACAAACATCACAGCAGAGAGTGAAGTGAGCGACGCTGAATTGGAAAACGTCTCCGGTGGCGTTTACGGTGAGGATCCCGCAATGACTGCAACCACTCACTCAGAAGCCTCTTGTGTACCTTAAATGCGAAATTGTTGGTGTCTGCCCAGACTTCGGTTGACACGTTGATCCGCCCCAGAGGAAGTTTCCTAGTCCGAAAGTGCCGGGGTCACATTTAGGGAGTATTAATGGCGGGTGCTGTTTCGACATCAGCGGATTAACTCAGCGAAGCTGAACTCGAAAACATCACCGGTGGGATGTACTGCAACGCTCCATTGGATTCGCCTCCTAGCCGGTGGTCGCAGTTGTGAATGCCCCTAGTCGTTGCGTTGCTTGCCGTATTCACCGTGCAATCACGGTTATCACACGTTCGGACTGCCTTATAAATTGAGGACACGGTAGTTGGTTCTTCCCATAGGGAAAGACCAATGTTCATACCGTTAGCGTCCACATTTAGGGAGTAGTTGTGACATTTGCAGATTCCACACCAGAGGACAACGAAACTGCTGATTCGACATCAGCGGGTGAACTCAGCGAAGCTGAATTGGAAAACATCTCCGGTGGTGAAGGAACTACCGCGCACGAATGCCACATAGGCTAAATAGACAGTTCTGATATCAGTTCTTCAACCCGAGTTCGTATTTCATCGCGAATGAGGCGTACCGTGTCAATGCCTTGGCCAGCTGGGTCGTCAAGCACCCAATCTTCATAGCGTTTCCCGGGATAGATAGGGCAGGTGTCCCCACAACCCATGGTGATTACGACGTCTGACAACAGCACGGTGTCCTTGTGCAAGATTTTCGGACTCTCGGCGCTGATATCAATTCCGATTTCTCGCATCACCGCAACCGCTGCGGGGTTAACTGAATCCTTTGGCGCAGAGCCGGCGGAATAGACGGTCACTTTGTCGCCGGCAAGTTGCTTTAACAGTCCAGCGGCCATTTGCGACCGGCCAGCATTATGAACGCACACGAAGAGCACCGTCGGCTTCTTGCTCATGCTGCATCACTCCACTTCCACTTGCGTTTTAGCCAAAGGGACACGTACACCAAAGCGACTAGAGCTGGAACTTCAATAAGTGGTCCCATCACGCCAGTAAGTGCCTGCCCGGATGTCACACCCCAGACCCCAATGCTTACAGCAATTGCAAGTTCAAAATTATTTCCTGCAGACGTGAATGCAACCGTGGCAGAGCGTGCATACGGCAACCCAATGGCGTGGGATGCCCACATTGCGGCGAACCACATGAGCGCGAAATAGATCATGAGGGGTAAGGCGATGAGCACCACACTTAATGGATCTGAGGTAATCGCATTACCTTGAAGCGCGAAGAGAATGACGATAGTGAAGAGCAGACCGTAAAGCGCGATTGGTGCGATTTTTGGTGCAAAGGTGTTGTCATACCAATCCTTACCTTTGCGTGAAACCCCAATCTGGCGAGTAAGGAATCCCAAGAGTAGGGGTATTCCTAGGAATATGAGCACGGCCTTGGTGATTCCCCAGGTGGAGAATTCAACATCTTGAGTGTCAAGACCCAACCACCCGGGCAGGATCGCAAGGTAGAAGGTCCCCAGAAGTGCGTAGGCAATAATTTGAAAAATAGAGTTGATAGCAACGAGTAATGCACCCGCCTCGCGGTCACCGCACGCGAGGTCATTCCAAATCAAGACCATGGCGATACATCGCGCTAAGCCAATGACGATCAAGCCTGTTCGAAATTCTGGGTAGTCTGCAAGGAAAATCCAAGCAAGGGCGAACATGAGTAATGGGCCGACCAACCAGTTAAGTAGGAGCGATAACCACAGCATTTTGCGATCACCAGCGAGGTGACCCATCTCTTCGTATTTAACGCGGGCAAGTACCGGATACATCATTGCAAAAAGACCAATTGCTATCAGGACGCTCGTATTGTCAATTTTGACCGCATCAAGTGTCTCTTGCAATCCGGGCACCCCGCGCCCAAGGAGTAGTCCCCCTGCCATCGCAATCACGATCCAGACTGGCAAAAACCGATCCAGTGTGGAAAGTCGCGGAGTTCCGATTTTTTCTATATTGACGCTCATCAATATGAAAGTTTGCCAACCCGCGAAAGACCTGTCAACAATTGGAGTGAATCTGAAAGAGAATTCTTGATGAACAACAAGAGGTATTGGGAGTATCGGATTCAATGGCAATGCGAGGTTTCGGGCCTAATGGGGGGCGGTGCACAAGCGCGCGAGGGGGGAGAGGACATTTATACCAGTGGGCGCGGCCCGGTCTTCGGATCGAGGGTGCCTTCTGTACGAAGGGCACGTTGCCCCTCGTGTTTTATGTTAGGGAGAAATAGCAACATGGCAACAGGAACAGTAAAATGGTTTAATTCAGAAAAAGGCTTCGGCTTTATCGAGCAGGCTGACGGCGGACCAGACGTATTCGTTCACTACTCAGCAATTGATTCCAGTGGATACCGTTCACTAGATGAAAATCAAGCTGTCGAATTCGACATCACCCAGGGCCCAAAGGGACCACAGGCTGACAAGGTTCGCGTCGTCTAATTACAGACTTCTGAGAGTGGCCCCCGGTGTTTGCCGGGGGCCACTTTTATTGCCTAGATCCGAAAATTCGGACTATTTCAGGGATAATTCCCGAAAATTCATAGAAAAAATAGACATTACTCCGTAAATGCTGCTAAGTTCTTTGGATTATGTCTGAAATACGGATTTCCGATGCCGCATTAATGCTCGGCGTCTCTGACGACACCGTTCGCCGTTGGATTGAAATTGGCAAACTCACCGCAGGCTCCCCGGGTAACGGGCCACGGACTGTCAGCGCTGAAAGTTTGGCCTTGTATATGCGAGCGGCCTATCACATTGACAACTCGGCTGTCAGCACTTCAGCACGGAACCGTTTTCCTGGAATCGTCACGCGGGTTGAAAAGGACGGCGTCATGGCGCTTGTTGAAATTCAAGCCGGACCACATCGCGTCACCTCGTTGTTGAGTCGTGAATCAGTTGAGGAACTTGGATTGGCACCGGGGGTGCGAGCTACGGGGGTTGTTAAGTCAACGAATGTAGTGATCGAACTGGAGCAAAATTCATGAACAAAATTGCGCGCGCACTCGTTGCGATGGCTTTGGTAGTTGGGTTAGGTGCACTCTTCCCTGGTGCATCTGTTGCAGCGACCAAGCCAAGTGGGCAGCTGACCGTCTCGGCGGCGGCCTCACTCACCGACGTATTTCCCGTGATCGCTGATGCATTCAAGAAAAGATTTCCCGATACCCACATCAGCTTTAACTTTGTCGGGAGTTCAACGCTCATGAATCAAGTCATTGCCGGGGCACCCGTTGACTTAGTAGCGACGGCGTCTGAGCCAATTATGCAAATTGGTATCGACATGGACTTGGTGTCCCGACCACTTCTTTTTGCAAAGAATTCGATGGCAATTGCTGTTCCTGCAGGAAACCCAGCGAACATTAAGAGTTTGTCAGACCTGCAACGAAAGGGTGTGCTTTTAGGTGTGTGTGACACTGCAGTTCCCTGTGGAAGCGCAGCCGCTGAGTTGTTCACCAAAAACAAAATTAATGTTGTTCCCGTCACGCGCGAACTTGATGTGCGCTCACTACTGGGCAAGGTAATTTCTGGCGACTTGGACGCCGGGATTGTTTACGAAAGCGACGTCAAGTCCGCTGAAGACACAATTGAGTACATAGAGATTCCCGCAAAAAATAATGTCATGACGACCTACCCGGTGGCCGCGGTCGCCGATTCGAAAAATCTTAAACTTGCTCAGCGTTTCGTAAACTTTGTAAGGTTCAGCACGGCTTCCCGAGGAATCTTGCGGGCCTTTGGGTTTGCTAAGCCCTGGTAAATCAAATGAGGAATCAGCGTGCCCCACTTTTTCTGTTGATTCCAGGGGTAGTTGCTCTCATTTTTCTCGTAATTCCTTTGATCGCTCTGATCGCGCAAACACCTTGGCGTGCCTTTCCGCAAATTTTGACTTCGCCGGAAGCCTTGGAAGCACTTCGCCTCTCACTGATCACCTCACTCGCGGCGACAGCACTTGCGGCCCTCCTTGGAATCCCGATGGCATGGTTGCTGGCCCGAGAAGTATTGCCATTTACTGGGTTACTCCGAGCGCTGGTGATCGTGCCGCTACTTCTCCCACCAGTAGTCTCTGGAGTTGCACTCCTTGAAGCACTCGGTAGACGAGGGCTAGTCGGTGGATTTCTCTACGACAAATTCGGAATCACGTTTCCATTCACGACTCTAGGAGTAGTGATTGCAACGACTTTTGTGGCAATGCCATTCTTGATTATTACGATGGAGGGAGGCTTTCGCTCGCTCCATCAACGCTATGAAGACGCTGCCGCAACACTGGGAGCAAACTCTAAGCGCATTTTCTTCAGAGTCACGATGCCGATGGTGGCACCCGCGGCGATCGCAGGACTCGTGCTTTGTTGGGCTCGAGCGCTGGGCGAGTTTGGCGCAACAATTACCTTCGCTGGAAACTTTCCAGGAGTCACTCAAACTATGCCACTTGCCGTGTATACCGCACTCGAGTCGGACCGATCAGTTGCGATCGCTCTTTCGATAGTGCTGTTAACGGTCAGTGTCGCAGTGCTGGTTGCTCTGCGAGGTAAGTACTTACACACGAGGGCCTCATGAGAATTCGCGCGAAGTTCTCAGTCACGCGTGGTGACTTCACCATTGACGTTGACACAACAGTCAATGCGGGAACCGTGACGGCAATCCTTGGACCAAATGGTTCAGGCAAGTCAACATTTTTGCGGGTGCTCGCCGGTCTGCAACCAATTGACTCTGGCGAAGTTCTTTTTGGTGACACGGTGGTGGACGCGGCACCCTCTGTCCGCGTACCACCGCAGGATCGCTCCGTTGGCGTTGTATTTCAGGACTACGCGCTTTTTCCCCACATGAGTGTCCTGGAAAATATTGCGTTCGGGCCGCGTTCGAGCGGTTCATCGAAAAAAAGTTCGCACGTGATTGCCCTCGAACAATTAGAGTTGCTTGGGATCACAGATCTAGAAGGCAGGAAGCCATCTGAAATTTCAGGTGGCCAGGCACAGCGTGTGGCACTTGCCCGCGCCTTGGCAACTGACCCCAGTGTTCTGCTGCTAGACGAACCACTCGCCGCACTTGACGCTCAAACTAGGGAGAATGTTCGAACTGAATTGGAGAAGCAAATCAAGCTGTTCAAGGGTTGCGTTGTTTTCGTCACGCACGACCCACTAGATGCGATGCTGCTCGCAGACCGAGTAATCGTCCTTGAAAAAGGTGGCATCACTCAGGAGGGAACGCCCGGGGAACTAGCGGCCAGACCTGAAACTGATTACGTTGCAACGCTTATGGGGGTCAACTTGATTCGTGGTGTGGCCCACGAGGGTAGCTTGAGTGTCAATGGGGGTGGTGTCCTACACGTAACCGAACATGAACTCAAGGGTGAAGCGTTAGCAGTTATCAGGCCAGAATCAATCACCGTTCACCTGATAAAGCCAGAGGGCAGTGCGCGCAATGTCTGGCAGGGGACGGTAAGTGCTTTGAGTCCCATGCATGACCGGATCCGTGTCACAATCCAGGCCAGACCACCCGTCGTTGCAACGCTTACGCACTCCTCGGTCGCTGAACTCAAGTTAGGTGTTGGAACTCCCGTGTGGGTGAGTGTGAAAGCCCTAAACATTGAGGCTTTCACACAGTAGCGAGTCAGTACGTGCCTTACTTTCCAGTGAAGTTACCCTCGCGCCTTTCCAAGAAACTCTGAACCCCTTCGGCTGCATCCTCACTAGCCAGGATTCCTGGCAGGGTGGCTCGCAAATGTTCAATTGCAGCCGCTTCACCTTCACGGTTTGAAATCCGGGCGTTTGCCAATGTCGCATACACACCCAGCGGTGCTTGTCTAGCGATTATCTCGGCGATCTCTATCGCCCTAGAGGTGTCTTGCCCAACGGGCGTGATCTCTTGAATGAGACCGATTCGCAGGGCTTCTTCGGCGCCAAACTCTTCACCGGTGAGCAGGAACTTCATGGCATTACCCCAACCGAGTTGCTGAGTTGCTCGAATTGTTGCGCCACCAAAAGGAACAATCCCCCGTCCGATTTCTAGTTGACGGAATCGAGCGTCCTCCGCCGCGATCACGATGTCACTGGCGAGTGCGAGTTCGATACTCAGAGTGAACGAAATTCCATGAAGGGCAACAACAATTGGCTTGCTTACTCTCTCTCCCCAAAGCCCATAAGGGTCAATCTGGGAATTCCCTGCTAGTGCATCTGGTCCACGTTTCGCGACTTCAGGTCCGACTTCTGCTAGATCCAGTCCGGCACTGAAATGGTTTCCGTGGGCGTGGACGACCCCAACTCGTAGGTGCGGAGAGTCTTCAAGGAGTTGATAGGCGGCGGCAAGTTGGTCAATTGCCTCCAGATTCATAGCGTTGTATTTCTCTGGGCGGTTGATTCCGATTAAAAGGACGTGTCCGCGTTCCTCGACTGTTATCGGTACGTCGGTGTTCTCATTCATGTGAAGAGCCTAGTGGTTGGTGTTACATTCTCGGTATGGAAAACGATCCTTCAATCTCGTACTCGGTGACTCCAGTGAATAAGTCTTGGACCGTCACCAAGGTTGTCGCAATCATTGTTGCAATTGCTTCCGGGCTCTACATGTTGCCGTGGGCAGTTGCGGCATTGCGTGACGTTCGACACTGGGGTGTGTTCTGGGTCAACCTGTTACTCGGTTGGACAATTATCGGCTGGGTAATTGCACTCGTCATGGCGCTTCGGTCCCAGGACCGCGTGATTGTGGTCATGAGCGAATAGTTGTTACCCGTTGGTCATTAGATTGCAGCGCTAACAAATGCGTCACTGCAAAATCTGTGTTCTGATAGAAGTGTGGAACGGTATTCGTCAATCGCTCTAACGACTAGCCTCGGGCTTCTTTTTAGTTTGATCACTCTTGTCCCAGTTGCAAGCGCAACAACTGTCCAACGCGATTCCGTTGTTGCAGAAGAGCTTAAGGCGCCTTGGGGCTTGACCTTTCTTGCAGACGGGAAAGCATGGGTCAGCGAACGGGATACTGCCCTAATCAAGGAAATCGATCCGAATCGCCCACTGGGCAGCAACGTTCGCACGGTGGGAAAAATAGGACAGGTTGTTCCTGAAGGTGAAGGTGGACTACTAGGAATTGCCTTAGCCAATGACGAGTCTGAGCTATATGTGTATTACACAGCGAGCAAAGACAACAGGGTTGCCCGAATTCCCATTACTAATGGGAGTTTGGGAACCCCGAAGGTAATCGTGTCAAATATTCCAAAGAATACATTTCACAACGGTGGCCGAATTTTGGTGCGACCCGACGGCCGACTATTTATTGCAACGGGTGATGCAGGTGTCCCTGAACTTTCACAACGGGCTGGCAGTCTGGCGGGGAAAATTCTGTTGGTTGATCGCAATGGAAAACCGGTAAACAAATCCCGAGTGTTTAGTTCGGGTCACCGCAATGTTCAAGGGTTGGCTTTGGACAATCGCGGACGGTTATGGGCCAGCGAATTTGGGAGCCAGAAGGCAGACGAGCTCAACTTGATTGAGCGCGGTAAAAACTACGGGTGGCCACTATTCGAGGGTTACAGTTCAAATGCTCGTTACGAAAGCCCAAAAATGCAATGGGCGCCGACCTCATTGGCCTCTCCGAGTGGAATAGCAATTCAGGACAGCAACGCATTTGTTGCCAGCCTTCGAGGGGAGGTGTTGTGGCAGGTGCCCCTACGCAAGATGGCAACAAGTTCACCCACGGCTCGCAAGCCGATCGCGGTGAAGCTTGGTGAGCTAGGCCGACTGCGAACGATCGAGGTTGCACCGGATGGATCCATGTGGTTGATCTCGAGCAACACGGATGGCAGGGGAGATGCCTCCTCGAAAGACGATCAGGTGTACCGGCTTACGACCAAGAATTGACTAGTCGGTGGCTGATCACAGTTACATGCGACATGATTACCCAATGCAACTAGGCCTAAGTGAACGCGGTTCCGAAGTTTTCACCCAAGTAAATGCTTTTATGGAGAGCGAGGTGTTCCCGGCCGAGTCCCTTTATTGGGAGCAGCGGGCTGAGCTAATCGCTGCGGGGGAATTACATACGGTCCCACCAATCGTTGAGGAACTGAAAATCAAGGCGCAAGCTTTAGGTTTATGGAACCTATTCCTTCCCTCACTCTCAGACGGCTTGGGTGCGGTGGACTACGCGTATTTAGCAGAACGAATGGGCTGGTCAATTGACATTGCACCTGAAGCTATGAACTGTGCGGCACCGGACACGGGCAATATGGAGATCCTGTCCATGTTTGGAACATCCGAACAAAAAGCCATGTGGCTGGAGCCGTTGACTCAAGGAAAGATTCGCTCCGCGTTCACCATGACCGAACCCGACGTCGGATCATCCGATGCTACGAATATTCAACTTTCAATTCAACGCGATGGCGACGATTACGTGATCAATGGCCGCAAGTGGTGGTCATCGGGGATCATGGATCCGCGTTGCCAGATCCTTATCGTGATGGGTAAGACGGACCCAAGTGCACCGCGTCACCTGCAACAGTCGATGGTTTTAGTACCCCTTGCCACCCCCGGGGTCACCGTGATTCGTGATCTCAGTGTCTTTGGTTATCACGATCAACACGGTCACGGTGAGGTTACTTTCGAAGACGTTCGTGTTCCCGTGTCGAATTTGCTAGGTGAAGAAGGCGGTGGATTC